>Ga0315284_10004904_pt1 | contig 19025 bp, 14 predicted proteins | sample YL17G09_16_MG_FD_203696 | JGI IMG/M metagenome (GOLD analysis project Ga0315284, IMG submission 203696) | Sediment microbial communities from Yellowstone Lake, YNP, Wyoming, USA - YL17G09_16 | ecosystem: Environmental > Aquatic > Freshwater > Lake > Sediment | place: USA: Wyoming | collected... | reverse complement strand
GAAAGCCGGTGACCTTCTCGATGGGGGTAACATCGATTCCGGCTTCGGCCAGCGCCTTGGCGGTGCCGCCCGTGCTGATGATTTTGACGCCCATCTCGGCGAGGTCCCCAGCGAAATCGACGATACCCGTTTTGTCGGATACGCTAATCAGGGCGGTCTTGATTTTGACGTCCATTGAAAAAGCCCTCCTTTCGAGCCAGGTCAGGTTTATTGAGCAGGTTGCAGACAGGCAAGTCGGCCTTTGGCGTCGGCGATGTAAATTTTAGAGTCGGTTGTATTGGTTACGTATTTAACGGATTGGCCGACGTCGATTGAATAGAGTTGTATCCCCTTTACGTTATCCATCGCCACCAAAAGCCCTGTCTTGGTAATAACGAACGCCTTATCGCCGGATTCGGCCAACAGACCAATACCATCGGGGACCTGCCAGAGAGGTTTTTTTGCGGTCTCCTTGTCGAGTGCGATGAGGCCAACATCGGGGACATGCTGGTAAACCACCTTGTTACCCGGCTGAGGTGCGGAATCGAGGATTGCCTGGGTCTGATATTTCCACAAAAGGTGTCCCGAAGACAGTTCGAGGCAATAGACGTTGGTGTTGCGGCAAGCAAAATAGATGGAGTTTGCATCGCGCACGAGGTATCCTGCCTCGGGCGCGTCGAACTGCCAGATTTTGCGAGGTCTGTCGGAATTGATGCAGACTATATTGCCGAGTTCGGTGGCAAAGATGACAAATTCCTGGTCGGCGAGGACGGCGGTTATCCGGGAGCCATTTTCAGCGGCGACCTGGAAGGCCTCGACCTTGTTGTCGGCCTTGAGTGCGTGGATGCGATTGTCGGTGCAGGCCAGATAGTAAAGGGAGTCATTGCGAACAACGGGGCAGGTTATGCCGCCGCAGGTGAAATTGGTGGAGGTATTCTCGGTACCAAAGTCGGCGCTGATTTCGATGAGTTTGCTGCCGACTACCGCAATCAACTTGTCCTGATAGGGTTCGAAGCTGGCCACCGGCAGCCCCGCGGGCGCAATGGGCCTGCTGAACATCACGTTGCCGTCTGTTCTGTTGAGACAGGTCAGATAGTTGCGACTGGATAATGCGCAGAGTCGATTACCGAAGACAAGCAATCGGTCGAGCGACTCGGCATCGGCCATCGGCAGGTTGCACTGCCAGGCAATTTTGAGGTCGGTTGGTGCAACGCTGCTTCGCGGGACCAGCCAGCGAGAGTCGTCCTGTGCTGACAGCAACGGCGCAACGGTAAACAGGAAAGCGACAGTTAAAACGAGAAAACCGGATTTCAGCATATTCACCACCTCCATCACCGGCCTATTTGTGAGCCGGCGGTAGTCTATAGTCCCTTAATGGGATATTATTGCATTTCGACATAATCGGCGAGGTCAACGTTATGGTCATGCTCGAATTTTTGCATTTGTTCGATGCGTTCAATGTCATCCTGAATTCTGTTGGCGAGTTTGAAGATATAAGGTTTGCCGGTAAGACGGTTGCGAAGGTCGTCGAGCATCGGTTCCCAGTTGCCGCCATACAACTGGGCCTTGAGGACAACGAGCATTCGATACTCCTCGCTAAGGGTTTTGACATAATCGCTGACGTCGTGCTTGACAGCGGTTTTGCCCAGTTTATTTTTGGTTTTTTCAGCCATTGGGGCGAACCTGTCTGACCAAAGAGTCCCTACACGACAAAGCCCGGTCGTGGCGGAACATCCGGGGCCAGACCGGCGGTATAAATGGTAACTGCTGCAAATAAGGATTGCAAGAGATTTCCAGAAATTAAGGCCCCCCACACGGCCGAGGCAAAACGTGAGATAATCAAGTTGCCCAGTTTACGGGGTCATGGCGGGCAGTCCGCTGCGGAGGATTGCCAAGGCGGCGGGCTTGTCGACGGCAAGCTCGAAAACGCCATTGAGGCCTGTAACCTCAAAAGCGCTTTTAGTGAAGGGATGGAGGTCACAGAGAACCAGGTGCCGGCCGGAGGCGAGCACCGTCTGCCGGAGCTTGAGCAGTTTTGTCAAGCTGGAGCTTGTAATGATATCGACGTATGCGAAATCGAGGATGACGTTACAGTCGGAATGCTCGGCAGTGATGTCGAAGACGGCCTGAAGCTCACCATTCATTTGTGGCTCACGCTGGAGTTCAAAGACGATAATGTCGCTGGCAAGGTTTTCAACTTTCACGGCTTCCCCTTATAAATCCGGTTCCCAGTTTCTTGCGATTCAAAACAGCCCCAATATTGTATCGGCAGGGATTCGGGGGGCTTTAACATAGAAAAGCGGTTTTCCAGAGTGAAAAGGCGGATTGTGCAAAGAGCAGGGCTTGAACCCACAGTTTGACAGCAAAAGGGTTACTTTTCCCCTTTTTTATTTCCGGACGGAGGCGAAGTGGTTATAATTGATTGTGTAAGATTGTCCGCGGCGAGTCAGTGCCGTGGACGGATGGAGCCACATAGCAAGCAAGGGAGGCGGGTCAGATAAAAATAAATCGAGACCGACGATAAGGTCGGTGATGAAAAGCTGAGTCCTTGCCTCCCTTTTATTATGCGCACGCGGCGGTAATTCAAATTCCCGATGGCCAAAGGACTTTTGTGCAGGTGCAGTGATTGCTGAGGCAACATACCTGCAATTGGCGTAAAAAGGAATGGGAGAGCAGCGTCTGCTCTCCCATTATTCTTGTGGCTCTTGCCTTTTTGCTTTTAGCCGCTTGCTCACTGCAGCCCAAATCACCATCAAACTTGTGCGTTTTTGCGTGTCGGGCCAGTAAGGCCTGGCTAATCATGGCCGGATTGGTCATTTTCCAGAGCCACTGATTTTCTTTTTTCAACACTCGTCTCAATCGACAACTACGTTAGCATTGCTTGACTTTTTTGGGCACTTTTTGAATTAGGCAATAGAGGCGGGTATCGGTTAACTTGACGGCGAAAATCAGGCAATCTGGGCAACGCATTTGAGTCCAATAACCTTGCGATGTCACTGCGCTGGCAAAATTGGATGTGAAGTTAGTGAAGCTCACCGACTGGTCAAAAAGAGCGGAAAAACAGGATTGGTTTCTCCGCTCGCAAACCGTGAACAGAAAATGTCAGGGTGTGGTAAGATAGTTATATGGATAACTCGACATACGACGGAAGACGGTTTTTACCGACGACGGCTGAAGAGATTCGGCGGCGGGGATGGGATACGCCAGACGTCATACTCATCACTGGTGATGCGTATGTGGACCATCCATCGTTTGGAGTTTCGCTGATTGCTCGGCTTTTGGAGAGGGAGGGTTATCGGGTGGCGATTTTAGCACAGCCGGATTGGCGAAGCGTCGAGCCATTTCGAGCATTAGGCAAACCACGACTATTTTGGGGGATAACGAGCGGCTGTATCGACTCACGTCTGAATGATTACGCCTCGCTTGGGCATAAGCGAAAAGAAGATGTTTACAGTGCCGGCGGGCGGTTGGGTTTGCGGCCTGACAGGCCTTTACTTGTTTATTCGGCGAGGGCACGCGAGGCGTATCCTGATGTGCCAATCGTGTTAGGCGGGCTTGAGGCGTCGCTTCGCCGATTAGTGCATTACGATTACATCGAAGACAAACTCAAACGCTCAGTGCTTATCGACGCCAAAGCCGACCTGCTGGTCTTTGGGATGGGCGAACAACAGATTGTTGAAATCGCCCGGCGGTTAGCCAATGGCGAATCAATCGATAAACTGACTGATATAGCAGGCACAGCATATCCGATTAAAGGAAGAACCCCCCTGCCGAGCAACGTGGTGCGTTTGCCGTCGCTTGGCGAGCAGCAGGCCGACAAGTCGCTGGTTATGTCGGCCCAATTAGAATATCAAAAACAATCGCATCCAACCGGCTTGGCTGTTGTGCAGGAGCAGGACCCCGGCAGGATTGTCGTCCTGCCGCCTGCGGAGCCGATTGACAACAACACACTTGATTCGCTTTATGAACTTCCATTTACGCGGCGCTGGCATCCTAAATATGACTCGGCGGGAGGCGTGCCGGCGTTGAAGCCGGTACAATTTTCGATAACGACCCATCGCGGCTGTTTCGGCGGCTGCTCATTCTGCTCGATATATTTTCACCAGGGAAAAGACATTTCCTCCCGCTCGGTCGAATCGCTGATTGCCGAGGCCGACCGATTACGCTCACACCAGGATTTCAGGGGCACGATATTCGATATCGGCGGCCCCACTGCAAATATGTTCGGAATGAAATGCGCAAAAGCCGGCACTTGCAGCAAACCAAGTTGTATCTTTCCTGCTATCTGTAAAAATCTGCGAGTCGATTACAAAGAACAATTGAAGATGTTCGAGGCGTTCTTGAAATGGAAGACAACCGGGGCGAAAAAATCGAACGTTTATGTTGCTTCGGGCATTCGGCACGACCTGGCTTTGGAGAGTGGCGAATATCTGGATATGTTAGCGAGGCATTTTGTGGGCGGGCATTTGAAGGTTGCGCCGGAACACTATTGCCCGCGTGTGCTCGAGCTTATGGGTAAGCCGGGTTTTGAGGTCTTTGAGGAATTTGAGTCTCGCTTCACCGAGGCGAGCCGCAGGGCAGGCAAAGAACAGTATTTAGTGCCCTACTTTATAAGCGCTCATCCCGGCTGCGGCACTGACGACGCGATTAAACTGACTGAGTATTTAGTGGGACGGCGATGGCGACCAAGGCAGGTGCAGGACTTTGTGCCCGTGCCGTTAACAATGTCAACGGCGATGTTCGTCAGCGAAAGGGATTCGCGGGACGAAAAAATTTATGTCCCTCGCGGGCGTGCGGAAAAACGGCTGCAGGCGGCCCTGCTACAGTATTATCAGGCCAAAAATGAAAAAATAGTAGCCGATTTTCTCGCCGCTAAAGGAAACAAGGACCTGTCGGCAAAAATCAGCCGCCTTAAACTTCGGGGCCGCGGCGAAAGAAATGAACCTTTGTTCTGATTCCCAGGTCCGCCCGTTTTTTTGTTTAACGCGGGATTTCTATCCTGGCCGCCTGCCGGTCTAATCGCATCTCGGCAATAAACCAGCATACCGCGCCGACCCACCCCACGTTCCACTGGAACAGGTGAAAACCCGGTATAAAGACGTTATATTGGCTGCCGAGAAACAAAAAAGAGGCAAGGAGGGTGTAAAGCAGAAACGGTTTCGACGGCCGAAGAGCCCCCAACGCCACAGGAAGCGCAAAATACTGGACCGACACGCTGGTTGCAAAAGTCAGAAAGAACAGTGTCCCCAGCAGGCACTGTGCCATTATGTCTTTGCTCTTTAGAAAAAGCGGAAAAATGAACATAGCTGCTATAAACAGATACTTGAGATGGGGCATCTGAAACAGCGAGGTCACGCCGTAAGGCCCGAGCTCGGGCTCATACCGAAACGCATTGTCGATTATTCCTTTGCTGCCCGCATCCCAGTACGGGATAAACAGCGAAAGAAAAACAATGACTGAAACTATGAACAGGGGCACCTTTATCCAGTATCGCTTTATGGAGGAATGCAGACATATAATAAGCTCGTAAAAAACGTTGTGTTTGACAATCATCCCCGCCGTGGCAAAGAGCCACAACAACGCCGTCCTCAGAACGGGCCTGGTTGCAAGCGCAAGGTACACAAAAATCCCAATCAGCACCATCAGCATCGCAAAATTCTCAAACTGCCCGTGATAGCCGGTCACAAGAAACGACACCGGGCTGAGGTAGAAAAATATCGCCGTCCTGACTGCGGGCAGTTTCCGAATGTTGGCGATAAGAAGCAGAACCCCAAGCGTCAGCAAATCGACGCCGCAGAGAAATGACCTGACGACAAAATGAAACGGCACGCCGGGCAGTGCGAGCTGTATCCTCTTCAAGGCCAAAAGGACAATAAACCACACGGGCGAGTAATTGTACCTGTCGGTTTCCGCATAAACATTGCCGCCTTTGCCGGCTATATCGGTAACAATCTCGTATGACGTCATATCATAGTTGCCGTACACCACACCCGCCAGAATCAGCCGGATTACCGTGCCGGCAAGAATCACCAGCGCAAGCGTTGCAAGCGACTGTCTTCTTGTGAAAGCCGGCTCCCGCTCCGTTATACCGTTCACGACAAACAAAATGCCGGCGGCGGCGCTGCCCACAAGCGCCGTCAGCGCTGCAAACACGCTCAATGCCAAAAACATGTATATCTTGTCCAGCTGCTCCGGCGCCACATCCTTGTACGGCCCCACCTTAAGACCACTCAGATAAGCCACCTGCCCAAAATAATGGTCCATCAATTTTTTGCCCAGATAACTCTTATTGATGTCCTGCATCAGCTTTATGGCAGCCGGCGATTGTCCGCTCGTCATCAGCGGCATACCCGCCAGCAAAAGAACGCCCAGCAGCAAAACAAAAATTATAAGCACCAGTACTGTGACCTTTGCTCTTGTCATTATGCCCTTTTACTCCTGCATTAATACGCCTTCAACAGCTCCGCTGCCATTTTACCGACCTGCCTGCCTTGCTGCACTGCATAATTTATGCCTCTATCCTGCGGATAGACCTGCGCCATCGTGGCGATATAAAGTCCTTTTATCGGCGTTTCGGCCGGACAGATAAGATTGCTGTAGTGACGCTCTATAACCGGCTGTGCATAGGGCGATTTCCAAACGTGATACCCACAAATCCGGGTCCGCTCAAATCGCGGGAAAATCCGCCCGATGTGCGGCAGGGAAAACTCCAGCATCTGCTCTGCGCTCATATTATATATGTCGCTATCCTGCTCGATATATCTTGACAAGTACACGATGTGCCTGCCTGCACAGCTCTCCACGGGCCGAAGATTCGTATGCTCCACTATGCCGGTAAAAGGTATATCGGGGTCATTTATGTTAAGCCAATAAATGTCCGAAAGAGGCATGGTCAACTCGAGCACAAGGCAAACGTTCGCCAAATACTTAATCCGTCTTAATCCGCTGATATACTCTTGCGAGGCGCCGCCTTTGAGCAAATCCGCAATAATCGGCAACGCAGTCGTGGCGATGACCGCTGTGGCTTCTATCGTTCCGTCCTGTGTCCGGACGCCCCGCACACAACCGTTCTCAATAACCAGCGATCTGGCCGGCGTCTTAACCCGCACCTCGCCCCCGAATGATTTTATCTTGTCCGCCAGCGCTCTCGACATCTCGCCGAAACTGTCCCTGAAATACCCGAGCACCTCGCTGCCGCTCCTGTTGCGACTGCCGCCCCGCAGCACCAGCTTGTTCCAAAACCATACCGCAGATATTTCAGGAGCAAAGGTGCCGAACTTGGCCCGCAAAAGCGGCTCCCATACCACCGAGTAAACCACCCTTCCGCACTGATTGACCAGCCACTGCTCAGCGGTTACCGACTCAATCGCCTTCCAGTCAGCAAGCCGTCTTGCCTTCAAAACCAGCATTCCCAGCCGGAGGCGGTCAGCAAAACCCAAAGGCCTGAACCGCAGAACGTCCAGCGGAGACGACAAAGTGTAAAATCTGCCGCCCAGGTAAACACTGGTCTTCGTCGGCGCATATCGCAATTGAGCGGCAAGACCGAGTTCGTCGGCAAGATGGATTAAGTGCTCGTCACTATTAAAGAAGTGATGATAGAATTTCTCTACCTGATGCCCGTTTATGGTAAAGCCCGCCGCCATTCCACCTATGTCGTCGTCTCTTTCAAGCACAGTAACTGCGACTCCACGCTGGGCCAGTTCGTAAGCCGCAGACAGCCCGGTAAACCCGCCTCCGATTACCACAACAGTCGCTCTTTTACCGCCGACACCCATAGTCATACATACCAAAATGCACCATCATCAACAATTTCGTCGGCAAAACCGCTGCCCTGCTCAAAACCGACAATTACGCAGCCCCGCTCCTGATACTCGTTGAAACGCTACCACACCCTCGATAATATGTCAAATACTCACCGACCTGACTACGGCAACAAGGCCCTACCTGTGTTTTTGCGGCAAATTCGGGGGGCAGAGGGCAGCTTGGGTCTTATAACGGCAATCAATCCTTAAATTCCTCTTGCTTTGGCGGCTTGAATCTGTTAAAATCCCGTTAGAATAAAAAACCACGCCTAAACTGGGACTAAAATTAAGGGATTGATGAAATGACTACCACTTGGGGGAGTTATCGTTTTTTCCTGCCCGCTGTAATCTGCATATTAGCCGGGGCTGCGTTTGCCGGGTCTTGTCCGGATGCCGACCTTGACGGCGACTGCTGGGTAACTTTGACCGACCTTAAAATGTTTACCTTGCAATGGCTGAACCCCGAGATGTGTAACGAAGAAGGTATATGCGCAGATTTCGTAGCCCCGGTGGGCATCGATTTTATGGATTTTTCGGTCCTGGCAAACGACTGGCTGGTCCGTGGTACCCCAACGCTTGTCATCAACGAGTTTATGGCATCCAATAACAGCGACAGCGATATAAACGACCCTTATGGCGATTACGACGACTGGATTGAAATCTACAACAACAGCGATGCAAACATAGACCTCGGCGGAATGTATCTTACAGATGACCTCGGTAACCCAACCAAGTGGCAAATCCCTACGGGCTACCCATCAGAAACGACGGTCCCAGCCGACGGCTTTGTGGTATTCTGGGCGGACGATGAAACGACAGAGGGGCACCTGCACACTAATTTCAAGCTCTCCGGCAGCGGCGAAGAAATAGGACTGTTCGACATCGATGGCAATACTGCCATCGATACAATCGCCTTCGGCGAGCAGGCAACCAATATCTCTTACGGCCGATACCCGGACGCGAACGACAATTTGCGGTTTTTCCCGACGCCGACCCCTTTAGCCGACAACAACGGCGCTTACTTAGGCGAGATTGACAACGTTGAGTTCAGCAAAGAGCGGGGATTCTACGACTCCAACTATCCCTTTAACCTTACCATTGCCTGTGTTACACCCGGCACAAATATCTACTATACCACCGATGGACGCAGTCCGGTTGTCGGCGAGGTAAATACGCTGACCAGCAAACGATATACATCGCCTATAGCCATCGGCAACTCAAAATTTGTGCGGGCGGCCGCTACCAAGACCGGCTGGATGCCCTCACGCACGGAAACACACACATACATATTCAATGCAAGCGCAGCGGTTAAATCAATGCCTGCAATGGCAATTGTCGGCGACCCCAATGAATCGCTTTGGGAGCCAAATGGCGTAATGTCCGTTAACCATCGGGGATTCGGATATGAGAAGCCCGCTTCTCTCGAAATCATCGACCCTTGCGCCGCCGACGGCAACTACCAGATTGACTGTGGCCTCCGAATCCACGGCAATGCTCGATATGAATACACCATTGGCAACGACTGGATGACCTGCTATATTAACTATTGGGACCACCAGAATTTTAACAAATTCAGTTTCCGGTTCTATTTCCGCAGTATTTACGGCGATAATCGCTTCGATTATCCATTCTTCACATTTACCCCTGAGGTTCAGCGTCAACAATGTATAGTGCTTAGAGGAGGCAAGAACGACTCCTGCACCCCGTTTGTCAAAGACGAATTTGTCAGACGCGTGTTTAAAGAAATGGGTGGAGTTCAGCTCACCGGACGGCTTGTCAATCTCTACATCAACGGTGTTTATAAGACCTATTTTAATCCCTGCGGCCGCGACAACGCTCAATTTTTCCAGGAATGGTATGGCACGGACAACGAATTTGACGTGATTACCAGCGGAGGGCTCAGAGATGGCGACGACGTCGCCTGGAACAACCTTGTCGACCCCAACTACGGCTACATAAGCACCCACGACCTTTCCATCGCCGCCAATTATAATTACGTCGCAGGCAAATTTGACATCACTAACTTTATAGATTACCTGATTATCCAGATTCACTCAGGCAACTTTGACTGGCCCAATAACAACTGGACCGTTCATCGCGAAAGGTCGGATGACGGCATATTCAGGTATTCAATCTGGGACGCTGAAGGCATTGAGCAGTGGTATTTTCAAGGTGACTGCTCAAAATGTGCTGATACGGCCTTCGAGAATTTCCCCAGTTATGACACTGGAACACCCAAAGGATTAAACGGCGGCCCCTGGCCTATGTCCCGAATTTATCGAGCCCTCAAGGCCAATCCCAACTTCAGGCAGTTATTCGCCGACCGTATTCACAGGCATTATAAAAACAACGGTATAATGACAACGGCCCGTCTCCTGACAACCTGGAATGATACCGTCAACGAAGTAAAACCCGTCCTGCCAATTTATGACGGCTTACCCTCAACGTTTGTGGGGACCGTCTTCCTGCCTAAAAGAGAACCATTCGTCCTGGCGGCGTTTGACATCAATGGTTTATACAACCGTTCGCTCGGCGCACCGGTATTCAAGGTAAACGACGTTAATAAGTTCGGCGGCTACGTATCCACCAGCGACACATTTACTATGACCGACCCCTGCAGCTCTGGCGGAACCATTTATTACAAAACCGATGGCTCCGACCCCAGAACGCCGGCGACCAGTGAACAGTCAAGAACATTCGTTATAGAAAACGCCTCAAAGAAGGTGTTTGTCCCGACAAGCGACATCGGCACAACCTGGCGTGGCGGCAGCGACTTTAACGATGCCAACTGGACGAGCGGAACTGGCGGCGTCGGTTACGAACGCTCAACCGGCTATGAATCATATATCGATATAAACGTCGGCTCTGCTATGTATAACAAGAACGCGACCTGCTATATTCGCATCCCGTTTACCGTCGATGCCTGCGACGTGAATAATGTCACTTCGCTTACTCTGCGTATGATGTATGACGATGGTTTTGTGGCCTATATAAACGGCACAGAAGTCAAACGAGTCAACTCCCCAACCACGCCGACCTGGAACTCCGTTGCTTCCGCAGAGCCCATTGATACAACCGGTTTTGTGGATTTCGACATCAGCTCCTATATTAGCGCTTTGCGCTCGGGCAACAACATCCTTGCCATCCACGGAATGAACAGGACTACCACAAACAGTGACTTTCTGATTTGCTCAGAGCTGACCGGCAAAGTAACAACCGGCGGCGATGTTTCACCGACCGCGATTCAGTATGCCAGTGGCTTTACTATCAACAAGAGCACCAATCTCAGGGCTCGTATTTTCAAGAGCGCCGGCAAAAAATGGAGCGCTCTTAATGAGGCGGTATATACATTGCCGGATGTTAATCAGAATCTTCGCGTCACTGAGATTATGTATCACCCGATGGACACCAACGACCCCAATGACCCGAATACCGAATACATCGAGCTGAAGAACGTCGGCAGTTCTACAATTAACCTCAACCTCGCAAGATTCACCAAGGGCGTCGATTTCACATTTGGACCCAACACACTTGCAGCCGGCCAATACATCCTCGTTGTAAAGGACATAAACGCCTTCAAGGCCAAATACGGCACAGGGCGAAATATAGCCGGGCAGTATGATGGCTCATTAGACAACGCCGGCGAGAAAATCCGCCTCAAAGACGCCAATGGCACAAACATCCTCGACTTCGATTACAAGGACGGCTGGCGCGATATAACCGACGGCGGCGGATACTCGCTCACAATAATCAATCCGGCCGACTCCAACGTCAACCACTGGGGCAACAAGGATTATTGGCGTTCAAGCGCTTATATCAACGGCTCCCCCGGCTGGGACGATTCCAACATCGTCCCCAACCCCGGCGCTATCGTCATCAACGAGGTTATGTCACACTCCCACGCGGAGGCCTCCGACTGGATTGAGCTTCGTAACACCACCGCAAGCGCAATCAATATCGGCGGCTGGTACCTCAGCGACAACGATAGCGACAGCAACCTGATGAAGTATCGCTTTGCCACGGGCACTACCATACCGGCTTATGGTTACATTGTCGCCCGCGAGGACGTCAACTTCGGGCCAAACAGCGTTGACCCCGGCCGGCTTGTCCAGTTTGCCCTCAGCGAGAACGGCGAAATGGTCTGTCTCGCCTCGGCACTCGATGCAAACAGTAATCTCACCGGATATCGCGATAAAGAGGACTTCGGCGCTTCTGAAACGGGTGTGTCTTTCGGCAGATATTACAAGGCCAGCACCGGCAGCTACAACTTTGTCCCCATGGACACCAATACACCAGGCGCAACAAACGCCTATCCCAGGGTTGGCCCGATTGTCTTCACCGAGATTATGTATGACCCCAACTGGCCCACGGATGGCAATTATGCCAACGATGAGTACGAATACATCGAGCTTCGCAACACCTCCGGCTCAGCCGTAACGCTGTATGATTCAGTCGAAGGCGCCCCGTGGAAATTCACCGACGGCATCGACTATACATTCGCCTCTCCGCCGGATGCTGTTACCATCGCCGCAGGCGCAAGAATCTTAGTCGTCAAGAATCCGACCGCGTTCAGTTGGCGGTATCCGGGCGTTTCGACCGGCATAATCTACGGGCCTTATACCGGCTGGCTGGCAAATGACGGCGAGCAGCTCGAATTAGGCAAGCCCGGCGACGTCGATGGGCTTGGCGTTCGTCAATATATTCGCGTTGAGCGAGTTGATTACAGCGACGGCTCGCATCCCAACGGCGAACCGGGCGATGTTGACCTCTGGCCGACCGCCGCCGATGGGCAGGGTAAATCTTTGACGCGAACCAGCACGACACAATACGGCAACGACCCGAACAACTGGACCGCCGCAACGCCCACCCCCGGCTCATAACGCAGGGTGTTGATAGGCGAAATCCGGTTTACTTATTGTGGCCGCGGCGAAAAGAACCAGCCGCCTTTTCGACCTGCAGCCCTTGCAGTCTCTCCGTCTCGCCCTCGGTTGATTGCCTGTCTAACCACATCTCGGCGATAAACCAGCATGCCGCGCCCACCCACACCACGTTCCACTGGAACAGACTAAAACCCGGCATGAAAACATTGCTTACAATACCGAGAATAAAAAGAGAGGCAACAAGTGTATAAGACAGAAAGAATTTTGACGGCCGAATCGCCCCAAGCGCCACGGGTAGAACGAAATACTGAACCGAAATGCCGGTTGTGAAAGTCAAAAAGAAAAGCACGCCCACTAAGCACTGTGCGATTATGTCTTTGCTCTTTAGAAAAAACGGGAAAATGAACATCGCAACTATGAACAGATATTTTAACCCAGGCAGCATAAACAGTAAAGTCACACCATAAGCCCCAATGTCGGAGTTATACTTGAAGACATTGTTAATTATCCCTTTTCCGCCCTCCTCCCAATACGGGATAAACGTCGAAAGAAAAATAATGACTGAAATCACAAATAGCGGCACTTTTATCCAGTATCGCTTTATGGAGGAATGCAGACATATAATAAGCTCGTAAAAAATGTTGTGTTTGACAATCATCCCTGCCGTGGCAAAGAGCCACAGCAACGCCGTCCTCAGCACGGGTCTTGTCGCAAACCGAAGATACATATAAATCCCAATCAGCACCATCAGCATCGCAAGATTTTCAAACTGCCCATGATAGCCGGTGATAAGAAATGTAATGGGGCACAGATAGAAAAATATCGCTGTCCTGACAGCAGGCAGTTTGAGAACCCCGGCAATGAGAAGCAAAACCCCCAGCGTCAGCAAATCGACGCCGCAGAGAAATGACCTGATGACAAAATGAAACGGCACGCCGGGCAGTGCGAGTTGTATCCTCTTCAAAGCAAAAAGGACCGTAAACCACACGGGCGAGTAATTGTACCTGGAAGTTTCCGCATAGACGTTGCCGCCTTTACCGACTATGCCGGCGACAATCTCGTATGACTGCGTATCGATGTTGCCATATATCGCCGCCGCCAGAATCAGCCGGATTGCCGTGCCCGCCAGAATTACAATCGCAACCGTCAAAACCATCCTGGGTTTCGAGATGGTCGCCTGCTGACCGCTGTTTATGGCAAATAATGCCGCGCTGGCAAAAAAACCCGCAAGGGCAACCAAACCAGTAAACAAACTCGTTAACAGATATGTGTCTACCTTCTCTTTGTCCTGCGCCGTAACCACTTTAGAGGGCACTACTCCGTACTTAACAAAGTTATCCAGCCGTTTGAAGTAGTGTTTGAAAATCTTATGCCCTGTGCGGGTCTCGTCGATGTTCTTGACGAGTGTCCCCATCGCGGGCACGTATTGGCCCGTAATCAGGGGCTTGCCGACGTAACAAAGCCCGCACAAAACCAGTATGAGAACAGCGAGTATCGCAATAGTTATGTTTGCTCTTGTCATTTTTCCGTACCCGTATCAGCGATATCGCTTACGGTAACGACCCAAACGGCTGGCCCTCGGCGTCGCCGACGCTCGCCTCGTAACCCGCGACGCTAATGTTCTCTTCCTTGCTTTTCATCACGGTGACTTGCCTCGATATGCTTGTCCACCTGCGCCAGGCCCAGGAGCACCGCTATCGCCAGAACGGTAGTTACAACCGCCAGATAATACAGTCTCGCCCCGCATGCCATTCCGATGCTCGCAACGAGCCATATCGTCGCCGCCGTGGTCAGGCCGTGGATGCCGCCCCTGTCCTGAATGACGGCGCCGGCGCCGAGAAAACCGACGCCCGTAACGATTTGGGCGGCGATTCTCGTGATTGAATCCTGGCCGCCCGCCATTCTTTCCGAGATTATGGTAAATACTGCGGCGCCGAGGCAAATCAGGACATTTGTCCGCAGGCCTGCTGGTTTGTGCTTGAGCTGGCGTTCAAGGCCAACAACTGCTCCACAGCAAACCGCCAGCAGAATGGGAATTATATCACTGGTCCGGTCCATAATTACCTCTCTATGAGTGTTTCATCGACTTTCATTCCGAAGTGTCTTCCACCCTTTTCAATATGAGCAAGGACTTTATCGCCCGCTTTTAGCGAAGTAATCGATATCGGCCGACCATCCGGATTGACTAATCGAATCGTCTCGGCGTTCTGCATTACCAGCGTGATGGGAACACCCTCCGCTTCGGCCTCGATGAGCATCATCGGGCGTTTTTCAATCTTGTTTCTGCCTAAATATGCGACCTGTCCTTTGCCCTTGAAATCGACAATCAGCACCTCATCGCCGGCCTTGAGGTCCGCCAGATATTTTGTGCCGCCGCCCGGCGCCAGCGTATACGCGTGGACGGCGCCGGCGTTGACGCGGAAGGGCCTGGCCGCAACGTAAGGATTCTCAATCGACTCCGAATGCACTAAGAAAAAACCGGAAGCGGTATTGCCGATGAGCATTCCTTCACCAGGAACCATCTGCGTGCAGGTATCTAAGCAGGCCCGGTCGCCCATACCTAATTGTTTCACTCCCGTTATCGTCGCAACCGCAAGCTCAATTTTGTCGCCGATACCCTGAAGTATCTCGGCGGTTTTTTTTATCTCGTTGACGTCGGTGCTGTTCAAAAGAACGCCATCGACGCCCTTTTCGAGTATCTCGACCATCAGTTTGGCCTGGCTGCCGTTGGAAACCTGCACGATTATATTCTTGCCTCGTCTGGCAAGCAGGTTCTCAATCGGGATAATCGTCCAGTCCAACATCCGCAGGACGACGATTTTGCCAGGGGCGATTCCCGCCGCCTTGTCTTCGTCCTGCTTGCCGGCCACATCGACAAACACAACGTCAACACCCGGCCTGATGTCGCCATCCTTCGCGACGGTCTTTATCCTGCCCAACTGCCTGACCGCCTCGGCCTTCCCATCCGGCACCACCACCGCCTCCGCCCCGCTCTCTAATGCGGTGGTAACTATTTTCTTATCGTACGGCGACGCATTGACCCAGAGTTTTTTCATTTTGATTTGACCTGCACCATTTTCATCGCGTCTTTGACGCTTGCGCCTTCGTGGACCATTTTGCAAAGGGCAGCGACCATTTTTTCGGGATTTTTATGCTGGAATGCGTTTCGGCCAATGGATAGGCCTGCCGCACCTGCCTCAAGCGCCCCCTCTGCCATTTTGAATATATCTTCATCGCTATCCATCTTTGGCCCGCCGGCAATAACCACCGGCACGGGGCAGCCCCGCACAACCTGCTTGAACGTCTCAACGCTGCCGGTGTAAGGGACCTTAACAATGTCGGCGCCGAGTTCCGCGCCGACCCTTGCCGCGTGCTTGACGTTGGCAACGTCAAATTCATTTTTTATCTTGGCCCCGCGGGTATACATCATCGCCACAAGCGGCATCTGCCATTCGAGACATCGCTCACTTACAAAACCGAGCTGGCCGAGCATCTCTTTGTCGGTTTCGGCGCCGAGATTGATGTGAATGGAAACGGCATCGGCGCCGAGTTTTATCGCTTCTTCGACGGTGCAGACAAGCTCTTTGGCATTCGGGTCCGGGCTAAGGGCCGTGCCGCCTGAAAGATGGATAATCAGCCCTACGTCCCTGCCGGTGCCGCGGTGACCTGCGCCTACTATGCCTTTGTGCATCAAAATCGCGTTTGCACCGCCGGCGACGACCTTGCTGATTGTTTCTCGCATATCCTCCAGCCCGGCAATCGGCCCGACGGTTACGCCGTGGTCCATCGGGATTATGACGGTTTTCCCGCTGTTGCGGTCTATTATTCGCTCCAGGCGAATCTTTTTGCCTATCATAATCAGGTCTCCTCTAATTCATTTTTGGCACACCTCTCCTAAAATCTATCCAAACCAGCTCATAACGCAAGTAAAAAACGCTTCAACTAAGCCGGAGTCTACTATCATCGCAGGCATAATAAAACTTGACAACCGGCTGTATTTTTCATAAGATATCCTTTGGTTATTGTTGAGCCGGTTACGAAAGCCACTTACACCGGCGGCATTCGTAATCTGCTCGCGAGCCACCCAAAAGACAGGGCCTTGTGTGATGGAACAAGAAGTTTTGGAGCAAATCGAGCAGATTGTCGGCTACAGGTTTGCCAACCGCGACCTGTTAGCCAAGGCATTTATGCACGCTTCAGCGGTTGATAACCGGGCACAGAGCAATGAGCGGCTGGAATTTCTTGGCGACTCGGTTCTTGCCTTAGTCATCTGCCAGACTATTTTCGAGCGCTCGCCGGATTATCTTGAGGGCGACCTGACGAAAATGAAAAGTATGCTGGTCGCGCGTGGGACCTGTGCCCGCGCTGCCTGCCAGCTCGGACTGCATAAACTTCTCAAGGTAGGTAAGGGTATGGCCGGCAGCCAGTCCCTCGACCATTCTCTGGCGGCAGGGCTGCTTGAGGCACTTATTGCTGCCATTTACCTCGACGGCGGCTTTGAGCCGGCGCAGGCCTTCATTCTGCGGCAGTTTGACTCTCTGATACAAAAAGCCGGCGCCGAGCAGGTTCAGGGCAACTTCAAGTCGCTTCTGCAGCAGCACGCCCAGCAGCACTTCAACACAACTCCCGTCTATGAAATGTTGGACGAAAAGGGGCCGGACCACAATAAATGCTTTGAGGTCCAGGCGGTCATAAACGAGCGTCACTTCCCCAGTGCGTGGGGAACCAACAAAAAGGAGGCAGAGCAGAAGGCCGCCCTCAATGCCCTCGTCGAGCTGGGCGTAATGGAGTGCTATCGCGAAGCGTCAGAATAGGGCGGTGCCCTTACTCGGTAACCAGCCAGGCCACACCCGACAGCGCCAGCGCTGTTATTACCATAAACACGACTATCGAGCAGAACAACACCACCGACTCTTTTAGAAAATTGCCCGCGGAGATGCTCGGCAGTTTTGTCGCCTTGTATACCACGGCTATCGCCGCCACCACCGGGAGCAACAGAAGCAGAGATTGAGGATTGGTTCCAATCTCCTTGGGTGCAGTGAAGTCAGCCATCACAAGGGCCGCGAACTCGAACATATCATTGCTCCATCCGGTTACGGCTCGGCGTTCTTGGTTACGTCTTGACCCTACATTGGGCCTTCGCCGAGACGAGTTGATTTTGTTTTTCGCAGATACGCCAGATACACGGAATTGACGATGCAAAGAAGGTTAAGCAGTCCCGCTGTGCTGGTGTAAATTTGGCCCATTTCATTGGGTCGGGCGTAGGCGGGATAACCGCCGCGTGCGGTGAAATGCCCGATAATGGCTACCAGTGGCGAATTCATAATCTGGGCAAAATACCACGGCCGGGCGCCGATTGGGTCGATCGTGCCTATCGAACCGATGTACAGCCCCAGGCAAAACGTCAAAGCTATCGTCACAAAGATAATCAGTGCCCGCCCGGTTTCCTTCAGCAGAAGGTATCCACCTCCGGGGACAAACCATCCAGCCAGTCCCACAAGGAATAGAAACGGCAGCGGGTTTTCCTGTGATTGCCAACGTGCCATTGCTGTCCTTTCGTTCAGTTTCAGTCAAGGGGGTCTGAAGGTACGTTGGCCTCATCAGGACGATTCGACGTCGTGTCCCGCTGCTCTTTTACTATGCTGAGGTTCATACGCTTCAATATATTCCCAGGGTTGTAATGCGTTACCGCCAGCACTTGAGAGTCGGTAAAGTCATCTCTGATGGCGCCCATTGCCTTGACCCTGTCGAAATCGTTCTGATACAGCCGATGAATAGTCAAACTCTCGATACAATAGTAGCTCAAATTCGGCTTGAACTCCATGATTACGCCTGAATCTGGCAGCGTATTGCCGTCCTCGGGTACAAGGGCGTAGAGCTTTTCTACGAGCGCACCTTCGACTTTGGCTCTATTGAGCACGAAATTGGCTATTGGGTCGCCCAGGTGACGGATTTCAAGATTTACCAGCCCCTGGTCAGAGATTCTGTGAATGCCTGCCCTGGTTTGCAGCTTGAAGGTCTGTTTCGATATGGCGTTGGCATCGGCTTCGCTCTGCCTGCTCGTATCGCCGTAAAGCTTATTGAACTTATTGACAGCATTGTCCCAGCCGTCTTGTGCCGCTGATTTAGCGAACTGCTCGGCCTTGTCTTTAATCTTGTCCATCGCTGCGAGGTGCTTAAGGTCCTCAATTACCATCTCTCTTATCGAGTTTGTGTCCCTCTCCGGCTCAAACAGGGCGGCCTTCGTGTTTACCTTGCGGTCTATATTTTCCGGTTCGGCCGCTTTTTCGGCTCTAATAATCCGCACGAGCATCATATTCTTTCCACTGAAGCCCTGCGTCTGCTCGCGTATATCTCTCAGGGG
>Ga0315284_10004903_pt1 | contig 19025 bp, 10 predicted proteins | sample YL17G09_16_MG_FD_203696 | JGI IMG/M metagenome (GOLD analysis project Ga0315284, IMG submission 203696) | Sediment microbial communities from Yellowstone Lake, YNP, Wyoming, USA - YL17G09_16 | ecosystem: Environmental > Aquatic > Freshwater > Lake > Sediment | place: USA: Wyoming | collected... | reverse complement strand
GCGTTGATCTTCGCGGAGGCGTACCGGCGCTGGTCCAACCCTCCCGAGGTCAAGGGCGGGCTGATGCTGGCGGTCGCCTGCGGGGGCCTGGCGGTCAACCTCGCCTCCCTCTGGATCCTGCGCGGCGGCCGCAAGGAGAGCCTGAACGTGCGCGGCGCCTTCCTCCACGTCGTCACCGACACCCTGGGCAGCGTACAGGCGATCGCCGCAGGCGTTGTCATCAGCGTTTTCGGCTGGAACTGGGCGGACCCGCTCGCATCGGTCCTCATCGCGCTTCTGGTGATCGTATCGGCGTGGGGCCTGCTGAGGGAGTCTGTCCAGGTTCTCATGGAGGGTGTCCCGGGGCATGTCAAGCTTGACGAGGTCGCCGAGGTCATGGCGGCCGTGCCTGGAGTCACGGCGGTCCACGACCTGCACGTCTGGACGATCACGAGCGGGTTCGTGGCGCTCTCCGCGCACGTGGTGGTCGAGCCCGAATGCCCCGACGACGTCCTGTGGCGCGTCCGCGCCGCCATCCACGACCGCTTCGGGATCGACCACTCCACGATCCAGGTCGAACGAACGTCGTCTCCCCCTGGCACCCTCGCCTCTCGCGAAGGTGGGGCGTCCTCGGAGTCGGGCATCGGCTGCGGCGAGTAGGGTAGCGGGGGACCACGGGGCCCGCCCCGGCGGGCGAGGCGGGCCTTCGGATACCGTGTTCGCCGGAGCGCCGGCGGCTACTTGGTAGCGGGCTGCTCACCCGGGAGCTTAGCCAGGTACTTGGCCGGGTCGGCCTCGAACTTCTTGACGCACTTGTTGCAGCAGAACTTCACGGTGCGACCCTTGTAGCTGATCGTCACCGGCTCGCCCATGTCGCCCTCGCCCAGCTTCTCGCCGCTGACCGGGCACGTGGTCTGGATGTTCTCGAGCTGAACACCCTCCTTCTCGAACTTTGCGAAGTACGTCTCAGGGTCCTTGCGGAACGCGGGCGGGCACTTGGGGCAGCAGAAGTGGATCCGCTGGCCCTGGTAGTCGACGTGAACGCTCGTGTCGATGGGCTCGCCCGAGACTGGGCACATCGTTTGGGGCTTGGGTGCCGGCTTCTCCATTGCGACCGCCGCTAGCGCAGAAGTCATTAGAAGTGCCGACACAAACAGAACAACGAAACTCTTAGGCATATCGAACCCCCCTCTCACGGGCCAACTTTGCCGCTCGCCGCCCAAGGGTAACATTCCCGACGGCCCGCCTGTGAAACCCGAACCGAGACAGCCCGTGGAGCGCAAGCAGCCGCCCGGACCTGGGCTGCCCATCACGAAAGCGAGAAACAAGCAACCCGGCAGGCCTCCAGGTGCGTCGAGCTGCTGATGTCCCGAAATCTGGGTCCGCCCTCGACTGCGCCTTGAAGAACAGTGGCGTAACAGGCCTACGAGAGCTCGGCGAGCGGGTGCAGATCTCCACCGTGGACCGCTCCTACACGGCCCTCAAGGCCACCCTCGCCGAGCTGGCCTGGCCGCCTCACGAGACGCGAGTCAGAGCCCCGGGCTCAACCGCCCCGGGGTCTTTGTTGTTCCTGTTCCTGGTGGCGCGGCTGCCCTCGCTTCGGTCGCGCGGGCGAGGGCGCCCCCCACAACGGCCGGAAGGGTCCCCGAGGGGTATTATGAGGACGGAGGATGTCGATGCCGGCACGTACCCTGCTCAATCGCGACCGTGTGCTGACGGTGCTTGCTGCGGAGCGGCAACGCCTCAGGGCGCTCGGTGTGCGCCGCATAGCGGTGTTCGGCTCGATCAGCCGCGCCGAGGCGACCGAGGTGAGCGATCTGGATCTTCTGGTCGAACTCGACCGCAAGTCTTTCGACGCGTACATGGACGTCAAGGAGCATCTCGAGGACCTTTTTGGCTGTTCGGTCGACCTCGTGCTTGCCGACGGCATCAAGCCGCGCCTGCGCCCAATCATCCTCCGCGAGGCGGTATATGCCCCGGGACTTTAGGGCCTACCTCGAGGACGTGCTTGACGCTGCCGCAAAGATCCGCGACTACACGGCCGGGATGACGTTGGAGGCGTTCCGCAAGGACCCGCGGACCGTCGATGCCGTGGTGCGCAATCTCGAGATCATCGGCGAGGCGATCAAGAACGTGCCGGAAGAGCTTCGCTCCCAGCACCCCGAGGTGACGTGGCGGAGGATCGCCGGGTTGCGAGATCTGCTGATTCATCAGTATTTCGGGATCGACTACGAGATCATCTGGGATCTCGTGCATCACCGGTTGCCCGTGCTCGAGGATCAGGTGAGGACCATTCTGGAAGCAGGCGGGCCGAGCAACCAGGGTTAGCGCGCCGGTCCCTCGTCCTGTCTTCTGTGGCGCGGCGACCCTCAGCAGCGAATTCCATCCTTGTGTCGTCCCGAACCCTTCGGCTTCGCTCAGGGCAGGCTCCGCGAGGGATCTGGGTGGGGGTTTGGTCTCCCTTCCCGGATCCCGCGTCGACCCTTCGGGCATTCTCGGGACGACACCAGCGCGAGCGCCCTGGATCATTCCGCAGGGTGACGAACCACGAGGCCTCTGAGGCCTCCGGACAGGCATGATGCAGGTTGTTGTCATGGATTTGCCAACGCGGGGGTACACTACCTGCAACGAACCCGGCCGTCGTTGACGCGGTTTTGAGTGGAGAGCGCTAGATGGTTCACCCCGAAGACCGCGACCCTGGCACCCGGCGGGACCCGGCACCGGAGGCGACCCTCGTTCCACCCGCGGGCGGCACGGGCGCAGCGCCCATGGTCGGTCGCGTCCTGGGCGGCCGGTACGAGATCCGCGGCGTGCTCGGGCGGGGCGGGATGGGCGAGGTGTGGCTCGCGCGCGACGTCAAGCTCCAGGTCGAGGTGGCGCTCAAGGTACTGGCGCCCGAGAAGGTCGGCGATGAGGACGCACTCGCCCGGCTGCGGGCGGAGGTGCGGTCGGCGCGGGCCGTCGCCTCGCCGCACGTCTGCCGGGTCTACGACCTCGTCGAAGCGGAGGGGTTGGAGTGCGTCTCGATGGAGTACGTGGACGGCACCACGCTGAAGCACGTCCTGGAGACCCGCAGCCCGCTCGAGCTTGCCGAGGCGCGGGAGATCGCGCTGCAGCTGCTGGCGGGTCTGGGCGCCATTCACGAGGCCGGGCTCGTCCACCGCGACGTCAAACCGGAGAACGTCATGCGCACCCGGGCGGGGCGCGTGGTGCTGATGGACTTCGGCATCGCCAAGGCGGTGGCCTCCGGGGGGACCGTGGCGGGGACGCCGGCGTACTGGCCGCCGGAGCAGGCGATGGGCGCCGCTGCCGACCCGCGCGCCGACGTCTTCGCAGCCGGCATCGTCTTGGCGGAGATGGTCGCACCCGGGGGCACACGCGAGGTCGAGCAGCGGCAGGCGCTCTGGCAGGCGGTGCGCGAGGACCCGCCGCGCATCCCGGACACCCCGTGGTCGGAGGTCATCGCCCGAGCAGTGGCCAGGGACCCGGGCCGACGCTACCCCTCGGCGCAGGCGCTCGCCCGCGCCCTCGAGGAGGTCGCCCACCGGGTCAGCGGGGTCGAGGAGGCGCAGCCCTACCCTGGACTTTCCGCGTTCACCGAGGCGGACGCCGGGTACTTCTTCGGCCGCGAGGCCGAGGTCGAGGGGGTGTGGAAGCGGCTGCCGGGCCGCCACCTCCTCGCCGTCGTCGGTCCCTCGGGCGCGGGCAAGAGCAGCTTCCTGCGGGCAGGCCTCATCCCGGCCAAGCCTGAAGGCTGGGCGCACCTCATCTGCACGCCCGGCGATGCCCCGTTCGTCGCGCTCGGGCAGGCGTTGGTGCCCGAGGTCTCGCGCGACACGAACGCGATGCGCCAGATGCTTCGCTTCGAGGACGCCGACGTCGCGGTGGACCTTTTCCGTCGCTGGCGTTCCGACCACCGCGAGGCGCTCGTGATCGTGGACCAACTTGAGGAGCTGTTCACACTCAACCCGCCCGAGGTGAAGACGCGCTTCGCCTCGCTGCTCTCGCGGCTCGTGCTCGAGGCCGACGTCCACGTCCTGCTGGCGATGCGGGACGACTTCCTGCTGCGCTGCCAGGAGCATGAGGCGCTGCGGCCGGTGTTCAGCGATCTCATGCCGCTGGGGGCACCGACCGGCGACGCGCTCCGCCGGGCGCTGGTGCAGCCGGCGCTGAAGTGCGGCTACCGGTTCGAGGACGAGGCGCTGGTCTCCGAGATGCTGCAGGCCGTCGAGGGCGAGCGCGGGGCGCTGCCGCTACTCGCCTTCGCTGCGGCGAGCCTGTGGGAGAAGCGTGACCGCGAGGGCGGGGTGCTCACGCGAGCGGCGCACGAGGCGATCGGCGGCGTCGCCGGGGCGCTGGTCCAGCACGCCGAGGCGACGCTGGAGCGGATCGGGACGGACAAGCTTCCCCTCGTGCGCGAGCTGTTCAGAAACCTCGTCACCGCCGAGGGCACCCGCGCGGTGCGGGACGTGGGCGAGCTGCTCACGGTGTTCCCCGAGGGCCAGCGCGCGGACGCCGAGAGGATCCTCAAGGCTCTGATCGACGCGCGGCTGCTCACGAGCTACGAGGCGCACGCCACCGAGCCGGGGCAGACCGCCGGACGGCGGGTCGAGGTGGTGCACGAGAGTCTGCTATCGGCCTGGCCGCGCTTGGTGCGCTGGCGGACCGAGGACGAGGGCTCGGCGCAGCTCCGCGACCAGCTCCGCCAGGTGGCACACCTGTGGGAGGAGAAGGGGAAGCCGGACGACCTGCTGTGGACCGGCACCTCGTACCAGGAGTACCAGGTGTGGCGGTCGCGCTACCCCGGCGGCCTCTCCGAGTCCGAGGAGACGTTCGCCCGCGCGATGGTGGCGCGGGCGGAGCGACGGCGGCGGCAGAGGCGCATGGCCTACGCGGCCGGGCTCGCGGCGGTCGTGCTGGTGGCTAGCGGGCTCGGCATCCTGCTGCGCAAGAGCGTGCAGGAGACCGGCCAGCGCGAGGCGGCGCAGCTCTTTGCCCTGGGCCGGCTGAAGCTCGCCGACCACCCGAACGCCGCGCTCGCCTACGCCATCGCCAGCCTCGAGCGCAGCGACAACGGTCCCGCGCGTCGTCTCGCCGTCGAGGCCCTCTGGCAAGGCCCGCCCGCGCTCTTCATCCCCGACACACCCGGGGAAACTGTGACGTGGAGTCCGGACGGCCGCTGGCTCGCCCTCGGTGGCCTCGGGAGCATGGACCTCGTGGACGGGGACACCAGGGAACGACGCCAGGTCAGCCCGTTGCTGGCCCTCCCGCTGGGGTTCACGTCGGACAGCCGGCGGCTCGTGACCCGGGACGCTGGCAAGGTCGACGTTTGGGCGCTCCCGGAGGCGCGCGTCGAGCACACCCTTCAGCGGCAGCGGGGGGAAAGATTCACACTGGTCAACGACCGCCTGCTGGTCTTTGCGTTCGACGCCTCTACGCCTGACGGGAGAGGGCCGATCCTTGTGCGCCGTCTCTCCCTCGACGGCACGACCGAGCAGGTGCTCGGCCGCTGGGAGCCGCACGGCCTCGAGGGGTCCTGGGACATCGATCCGAGCGGCCCGTGGACAATCTCGATCCAGGGAGGCCGTGTCGTCCAGCAGCGGCTCGACGCCCTCTCGGCGCCGCCCCGGGTGATCGGCACCCACGAGGGAAAGGCGGTCGGCGTCAGGGTGGGTCCGTGGCGTGACCGGGCGGTGACCAGCGACGGCGGCGGCGAGGTGCGCATCTGGGACGTGCCCACCGCCCGCCTGGAGCGCACACTCAAGAGCCCCGCGAGCGCCAGCTTCGTCGCGCTTGATCCCAGGGGCAGATTCCTCGCGACGAGCCCTTACGAGGCGATGCCCCCCCGCTCGCTGTTCCTCTTCGACCTCGCGGCGCCTCGCACGGCGGAGCCGATCCCACTGCTCGACAGCGACGTAACCTGGCTCAACTTCATGGCGTTCAGTCCGGACGGGTCTTGGCTCGCCAGCGAACATAGTCTCAACGCGATTCTGTGGAACATGGCGGGTACGCGGTCGATGGTGCTCGGCCGGCAGAAGCCGCCCAACACGAGGGTGGCATTCACCCGCGACGGGCACGTCCTCGCCGCCTCGGACGAGGGAGCCCTCAGGAGCTGGCCGGTGTCACCGGCCGCCGGCGAGAGCATGCGCGAGCTTTGCTCGGTTCCGGATGCCCGGTTTGGCTCGGGCACTACTTTGGAGGTCGATCCGGGTGGTCGCTCCGTGGTCGTGAGTGACCCGCTCGAATACTACGCTGGCAGAATCTTCGTCGTGCCTCTCGACGGGTCGAAGCCCTCCGTCCACTGGTTGAAGCGTCCGGAGGGCAGAGGGGTTTTTGGCACGTTGGGCAGTCTGGATCCCGGCGGACGATTCCTCGCCATGGAGATCACGGAGATCGGGCACCCCGAATCGACCGCGATCCGAATCCTCGACCTTGCCACCGGCGACGAGCGCACCTTCGACACCCGTCCCGGGAGCGGTGAGGGGTGCCAGCAAGCCGGAAGCGGAACCGAGGGCTGGGCGACGCCGGTGTGGCTCCGGGACGGCCACCTGGTCTCGGAAGGCAATGCAGGGCTGCGGTTGTGGGACCTCGCCACCGGCACGAGCCGCCTCCTGCGCCCCTGCAGGAAGGGCCCTGTCTTTACTCTGCTGCTCGCGAACCCCGACTCCCGCACGATCCTGCGCCTCGACCCGGCGGTCCAGACGGGAACGGTCTCGTCGCTTTCGGCGTTCGACCTTGTCTCGAGCACGACGCGGGAGATCACCTCCCATGGCAACCGGGTCAATTCCTTCGCCCTCGACGCTCGCGGCGCGATCCTCGTCACCGGCGGCCAGGATGGCGCGGTGCGCGTCGGGCCGGTGACGGGCGAGGAGCCCCACCTGCTCTTCGGCCACACCGGGCCGGTCACCGGCGTGGCAGTCTCCCCTGACGGGCGCTGGATCGCGTCCGGCAGTGAGGACGGGACGATCCGGCTTTGGCCGATGCCGGACATGACGAAGCCGCCGCTGCACACGCTGCCGCACGACAAGCTGGTGGCGAAGCTACGGTCGCTGACCAACCTGCGCGCGGCGCGCGACGCGGCCTCCGACACCGGCTGGAAGATCGAGATCGGTCCCTTTCCCGGCTGGGCCGTCGTCCCTACGTGGGAGCCGTGATCCGAGCGCGGGCCGCGGGCTAGAACCTCAGGCCGACGTTGAGCAGGAACGTGCGCGGGGTCTGGTAGTCGCTGGGCACCACGGCCTTTCCGAAATCAGGGCCTTTTTGCCAGTTGTAGCCGTCGGCGAGATCGCAGGTCGTGCCCTGCGGGCATTCCTTTGGTTTGTCCGTGAACGGGTTGAACGGCGCGAGGTTGTCCGGCAGGTCGGCATTGACGTACACGACTTGATTCAAGTAGTCCACCGCCTGGTTGTTGAACAGGTTCGTGACGCGGGGGTTCACGTACAGCTCTACACCGGCGACCTTGAGCGTGAACGTCATCGCGAGGTCGGTGGAGCTGTCCGCGTCGGTGCGGTAGGCGTCGGGTGCCGTGAAGTTGTACCCGGTGAAAGTCGGCGGAAGCACGTAGCCCGGGTTGGTGACGTAGGGGCCGACCGGTACCGAGCTCGACGCGCCGTAGGGCGCTCCCGAGAGGTAGCGCTGGAGCAGGCTGAGGTTCCAGGCGAACGCCCGGGTGCTGACCGCGTCCCAGGAGGCGTAGACGTTGACCTTGTGGCGGCGGTCGCCTGCGAGGTAGGCTCCCGGGTTGTACCACCGCACGTCGTGGTACTCGGGGTACATTAGATCGTCGGAGGGCCACGGCACCGCGTACCCCCCATCGTTGCCGTAGAGCTTGGAATAGGTGTAGTTGCCGCCGACCTGGAGGTGGTCGCCGAAGCGGTAGTTCCCTTGCAGCAGCAGCCCCCAGTACTTGCGTTTTGTGAACGTGCTGTCGTTCTCGAGGACGGTCCTGTCGTAGACGTTGCCGAACGGGTCCTCGCTCGTTCCGGTGGTCAAATCCGTGCGGTACGAATAGAAGTCGCTCCACACCTTGTTGACGTAGTCGAGGCGGATGAGGCCGCGGGTGCCGAGGCGCTGGGAGACGCCCGCGGTCCACTCGGCGGTGCTCGGCGATCTGAGGTTGTCGCCGATGAAGACCTGGTAGCCCGGTGCGAACGCGTACAACCAGAGCTGGGCGTTCGCCATCACCCCGCCGATGCTGTCGAGCCAGGCGAACACCTGCCGGAGCGCCTCGTGGGTCTCGACCTGGGGACCCTCCGCGTTGATCGGCGGGCCGTCGTACCACAACTGGATCGTGGCCGTGTTCCCGCCGATGGCCTGTTCGTTTGCAAACAGGGTCGTGATTGCGCCTACGTACTCGCCGTAGCCGAGGGTGACCTGGGTGGCACCGTCGCCCCTGGGGTCCCACGTGACCGACAGGCGCGGGCTCCACTTCGAGTCCTTCGCCACCTTGGTGCCCGAGGCGTCGGTGCCGTCGTTCCTGTCGTAGCGCACGCCGATGTTGAGGCTTAAGTGATTGCCGAGCCGCCAGACGTCGTTGACGAACGCCGACTGCGTCTTGAAGTGGGTGCCCTGGCTCAGCTCGAACATCGGGTAGTACTCAATGTAGGAATCGCCGGGGAGGATGACCGGGTAGTACTTGGCGCTCGTCCCGGTGCCGACGATGTCGACACTGGTGGCGTCGAGGGCGTACCCCGAACCGGTCATCCAGCCGTTGTACTTCGCCATGTTGTCGAAGAGGTCCACCCCGAAGCGCAGGTCGTGCGAGCCGGCCCTCTCCGTGGAGATGAACACTGACGCCTTGGCGAACGCGTCGGTGTTGTCACGATGGTCGTCGGGGTCGGGGCACACGGCGCAGAAGGGCGGCGAGTTGTAATTGCCCCAGTTGAGCATGTCGTTCACCGGCGTGCCTCTCTCGATGTCGGTGTAGCGGGAGCCCAGGTCCTTGTAAGTCTTCTTTTGGGCCGAGTACTGGGCCTCGAGGGACAGGGTGTTGGACAGCACGCCGGAATAGTTGAGCACCGTGATGCTCTCGGGTGCCTCCCACGTGTAGAGGGTCTCCAGGTCGTAGCCCCAACCCCCGTTCTCGCGGGTCTCCTCGACGTCGAGGTAGGAGGCGATGAGGCGGTGGTTCGGGGAGAGCGCGAGCGTCAGCTTCCCCTCGTAGCGGTCCTGGCGGACGGTGTAGTCGTACGGGATGCTCACCGGCGGGTAGGTCTGCAGCGACGTCGTCGCTGTGGCGGTCCGCCCGCCCAGGAAGAACCACAGTTTGTCCTTGAGGATGAAGCCGCCAAGCGTCGCTTCCCAGAGTTGGTCGATGGTGTCGGTCCGCTCGATGGTGAGAGGCGTCGGCGCCGTCCACTTCGGGTTGGTGAGGTTGAGGCGGAGCGAGCCGTGGAACTCGTTGCCGCCCGACTTGGTCAGGGCGCTCACCACGCCCCCGGTGAACCGGCCATATTCGGCGGAGACGCCGGACACCGAGGTCGTGGTTTCCTGGATCGCGTCCTCGATAAAGAGGGGAAGAAGGTAACCCCAGTAGTTGTCGGTCGCCGTCGCGCCGTTGATCAGGTTGAGGTTCTCGGAGGTCGCCGCGCCCGTGATCTCCGTTTCGTACCGAGGAGCCACCCCGAGTACCACGGTGCCGGGCGTGAGGGCCACGTAGCCGGACACGTCGCGGCTGACCGGCAGGACCTGGATCAGCTTTGACTCGTAGGCCGTGGCGCCCGTGGACGTCGTCGAGATCGTGTCGTAGCGGCCGGTCACCGTGACCTCCTCGGCCACCGTGGTGACCCGAGGCATCACGGCATCCACGCTCGAGGTCAGGTCGCCCGAGATCTTGACCGTGGTCTCAATTGTCTGGAAACCATCGAGCTCGAACCTGACGACGTAGGGACCCGGCGGCAACTGGAGGAGGATGTACGCGCCGTTGACCGTGCTGTAGGCAACCCGTGCCCCCTGCTGGTTCGGGGAGGTCACGGTGACGGTGACGCCCGGTAACGGGGCCGTGCCGTCCGTCACGTGGCCGGTGAGTGTGCCGGTGGGGATCTGCTGGCCTGCCACGACGCCGGCGAGCAGCAGCACGACTGCCACAGCCTGGACGCGACGGGGAAGACTCATGGCTTCCTCCCGTTGACGCTGTTGGGCCTCTCGGCCTGGCCGCCAGACCGATTTCACTCAACGACGAACTTTGGCTTGGATCACTGGTCTAAGAATAAGGCCTCGAAAGACCCCAGACAAGCCCCGTTGATCGGCTTTCCAGCGCGGCGGCCCTCAGCAGTGAATTCCATCCTTGTGTCATCCCGACGCCCGCCGCAGGCGGGACAAGGGATCCGGGTGGGTGGGAATGATGGCCCCTCCCAGATCCCTCGTCGGCCCTTCGGGCCTCCTCGGGATGACAAAGAGGTGTGGGGCCCGCGCTAGAACCTCAGGCCGACGTTGACCAGGAACGTGCGCGGGGTCTGGTAGTCGCTGGGCACCACGGCCTTTCCGAAATCAGGGCCTTTTTGCCAGTTGTAGCCGTCGGCGAGATTGCACGTCGTGCCCTGCGGGCACTCCTTCGGGGTCTCGGTGAACGGGTCGAACCAGGCCAGATACTTCTTGCTGTACCGGGTGTACACAGTTGTGTTCGGGTTGATCACCGCCTGACTGTTGAACAGGTTCGTGACGCTGGGGTTCACGTACAGCTCCAACGCCGCGAGCTTGAAGGTGAACGTCATTGCGAGGTCGGTCGAGCTGATCGCGTCGGCGCGGTATGCGTCTACGGGCGTGAAGGGGTACCAGGTGAAATCCGGCGGCACCACGTAGCCCGGGTTGGTGACGTAGGGGCTGACGGCCACCCAGGACGACGATGCGCCGTACGGTGCGCCGGACAGGTAGCGCTGCAGGAGGCTGAAATTCCAGGCGAAGGCCCGGGTGCTGACCGCGTCCCAGGAGGCGTAGAGGTTGAGCTTGTTGCGCCGGTCGCCCCCGAGGTAGCCCGATTGCAGGTACCACTTCGGGTCGTTGTACTCGGGGTAGTTGACCGGGGCGCAGCCAAAGTCACTGAAAGTCACACAATCCGTCCCGTAGAGCTTGGAGTAGGTGTAGTTGCCGCCGAGGAGCAGGCGCTCGCCGAAGCGGTAGTTCCCCTGCAGCAGCAACCCCCAGTACTTGCGTTCTGTGAACGTGTTGTCGTTCTCGACGATTGTCCTGTCATAGAGGTTGCCGTACGGGCCCTGGCTCGTGCCGGTGGTCAGGTCGGTGCGGTACGAATAGAAGTCGCTCCACACCTTGTTGACGTAGTCGAGGCGGATGAGGCCGCGGGTGCCGAGGCGCTGGGAGACGCCGGCCGTCCACTCAGCGGTGCTCGGGGATTTGAGGTTGTCGCCGATGAAGGTCTGAAAGGGAGCATAGACCCAGAGCCAAAGCTGCGGGTTCGCCATCGGGCCGCCGATGCTGTCGAGCCAGGCGAACACCTGCCGCAACGCCTCGTGCGTCTCGACCTGGGGACCCTCCGCGTTGATCGGCGGGCCGTCGTAGATGAGATCAATATAGGCCGCTTGCCCACCAATGGCCTGACTGTTGGCCACGGGGTTCGTGATCGCGGCCACGTACTCGCCGTAGCCGAGGGTGACCTGGGTGGCGCCGTCGCCCTTGGGGTCCCAGGTGGCCGACAGGCGCGGGCTCCACTTGGAGTCGCTCACCACCTTGGTGCCCGAGGCGTCGGTGCCGTCGTTCTTGTCGTAGCGCACGCCGATGTTGAAGCTGAAGGCGTTGGCGAGGCGCCAGACGTCGTTGACGAACGCCGAGTTGGTCTTGAAATGGGTCCCCTTGCTCATCTCCAAGAGAGGGGTGTACTCGATGAAGGAATCACCGGGGAGGATGACCGGGTAGTACTTGGCGCCCGTCCCGGTGCCGACGATGTCGACCGCGCCGGCGTAGAGTTTGTAGCCGCTCCCACTGTCCCAGTCGTTGTACTTCCACATGTCGTCGAAGGAGTCCGCGCCGAAGCGCAGGTCGTGCGAGCCGGCCCTCTCCGTGGAGAGGAACACCGACGCCTTGGCGAACGCGTCGCTGTTGTCCCGCTCGTCGTTGGGGTCGGGGCACACCGCACAGAGCATCGGCGAGTTGTACAAAACCCAATTGTTGAACATGTCGAAGACGGGCGTGCCTTGCTCGATGTCGGTGTAGTGGGAGCCGAAGCCCTTGTACGTCTTCTTTCTGGCCGAGTACTGGGCCTCGAGGGACAGGGTGTTGGAGAGCACGCCGGAGTAGTTGAGCACCGTGATGCTCTCGGGTGCCGTCATCGTGAAGAGGCTGTCCAGGTCGTAGGTCGAACCTTGGCTCCAGTTCTCGCGGGTCTCCTCGACGTCGAGGTACGAGCCGATGAGGCGGTGGTTCGGGGAGAGCGCGAGCGTCAGCTTCCCCTCGTAGCGATCCTGGCGGACGGACTCGTCGTACGGAATGCTCACCGGCAGGGACGTCTGCAGCGACGTCGTCGCTGTGGCGGTCCGCCCGCCCAGGAAGAACCACAGTTTGTCCTTGAGGATGAAGCCGCCAAGCGTCGCTTCCCAGAGTGTGTCAGTCTGATCGGTGCGCTCGATGGTAAGAGGCGTCGGCGCCGTCCACTTCGGGTTGGTGAGGTTGAGGCGGAGCGAGCCGTGGAACTCGTTCCCGCCCGACTTGGTCAGGGCGCTCACCACGCCCCCGGTGAACCGGCCGTATTCCGCGGAGACGCCAAACACCGAGGTCGTCGTCTCCTGGATCGCGTCCTCGATAAAGAGCGGAAGGAGGTAACCGTTGTAGTTGTCGCTCGCCGTCGCGCCGTTGATCAGGTTGAGGTTTTCGGACGTGGACCCGCCCGCGATCTGCGTCTGGTACCACGGGGCACCCGAGAGCTGCACTGTGCCGGGCGTGAGGGCCACGTAGCCGGACACGTCGCGGCTGACCGGCAGGACCTGGATCAGCTTTGACTCGTAGGCCGTGGCGCCCGTGGACGTCGTCGAGATCGTGTCGTAGCGGCCGGTCACCGTGACCTCCTCGGCCACCGTGGTGACCCGAGGCATCACGGCATCCACGCTCGAGGTCAGGTCGCCCGAGATCTTGACCGTGGTCTCAATTGTCTGGAAACCATCGAGCTCGAACCTGACGACGTAGGGACCCGGCGGCAACTGGAGGAGGATGTACGCGCCGTTGACCGTGCTGTAGGCAACCCGTGCCCCCTGCTGGTTCGGGGAGGTCACGGTGACGGTGACGCCCGGTAACGGGGCCGTGCCGTCCGTCACGTGGCCGGTGAGTGTGCCGGTGGGGATCTGCTGGCCTGCCACGACGCCGGCGAGCAGCAGCACGACTGCCACAGCCTGGACGCGACGGGGAAGACTCATGGCTTCCTCCCGTTGACGCTGTTGGGCCTCTCGGCCTGGCCGCCAAACCGAACACACTCAACGACAAAATTGAACCTGATTCTCGAATCTCAGCATAGGCCCTCCAGATGCTTCAGGCAACCCCGGCTGAGCGTTCTGCTGGCGCAGGCGCCCTCAGCCGGCAGGCACGCGCGGGGCGAGCCGGACGCGCCTGTCATCCCGAGTCCCTTCCTGTAGGGCAGGATGGGGCGAGGGATCCGGGTGGGTGGGAATGACGGCCCGCTCCCGGAGCCCTGGTTCCGATCACCTCGCATGCCAGGGTAGACTCCCGCTAGATGAGCGAACTGGTCAGGGTCGTCCTCAGCCTCGTGCCGGTGTTCCTCTTCCTTCTTGCGCTCTTCGCGCTCGACTCTTTCAAGCTGGTTCGGCCTGGAGCCGTGGCAAGAGCGATCGCGACGGGAGCCGTGATCGCGGTCGGCTGCCTGCTGCTGGCCCGCTGGGTGATCGGCTCAGGGCTCTGCGATTCGACGACCTACATGAGGTTCATCGCCCCGCCCCTGGAAGAGGCGGCCAAGGGGTTGGTGATCGTTTACCTCATCAGGACACGGCGAATCGGATTCATGGTTGACTCCGCCATTCTCGGCTTCGCTACCGGGGCCGGGTTTGCAACTGTCGAGAACGTCCACTACCTGTCGGCCGTCAGCGATGCCAACCTCCTCCTGTGGGGCGTGCGAGGGTTCGGCACCGCGCTGTTGCACGGCGGCGCGACCGCCATCATGGGGATCGTCTCGAAGCTGCTCGCCGAGCTGAAGGGCAGCGAGAGACCCTTTGTGTTTCTGCCCGGGCTCGGCATTGCGGTTGCTAGCCACGTTCTCTTCAACAGCTTCTATCTTTCGCCGGTCGTCTTCACGCTGGCGCTGGTTTCGACGTTTCCCCTCCTCATCTTTGCCGTGTTCGCCCGCAGTGAGCGTTTGCTGCGCGACTGGCTCGAGGTGGGGCTCGGCTCCGACGTGGATCTCCTGGACATGCTGCGGTCGGGCGAGGTGAAAGACACTCGGGTGGGCCAATACGTGCGCACGCTGCGCGACCGGTTTCCCGGCGAGGTGCTGGGCGACATGCTGTGCTACCTCCAGATGTCGGTGGAGCTGAAGATCAAGGCAAAGGGGCGCCTTCTGATGAAGGAAGCCGGTTTCACCCCGGCCCCGGACCCGGCGATCGCCGACCTGCTGCACGAGCTCACCTTCCTCGAGAGGAGCATCGGCCCGACCGGCAAGCTGGCGCTGGCCCCGTTCCTGCACTGGAGCCCCCGCGACCTGTGGGGGCGCCGGATGCTCAAAGAGAGCGCCTCGGGCTGAGACCGATCGGCCTTGTCAGACCGACCAGGAGCAGGAATAATGGCCACGTTCGATCCGCAGGAGCGGGAGGAGGCAGGACGGTCAATGGCGACGCGAGCGGAGCGGCTGCTGGAGCTGAGCGAACGGGACGACCAGGGGTGGTCGGTCCTGGCCCTCAAAGGGCGACTGGACAGCGTGACGGTCGGGCGCTTCACCGAGCGGTGTGCGGCGTGGATCGACGCGGGGAGGGGCAACGTCGTGCTCGATCTCTCGGGTCTCGACTACGTCTCGAGCGCCGGCCTGAGCAGCATCCTGGGGGCCGCCAAGCGCGCGCAGGAGCGAAACGCTCGGTTCGCGGTCGCCGGGCTGAAGGGGCTCGTCAAAGAAGTCTTCGCCATCTCGGGCTTTGAGACGGTCCTGTCCATCTTTCCCGACGTTGAAAGTGCCATCACAGCCTCGTAGGCCGGCTGCAGGGGTCGCGAGGCGCACCTTTCCCGCGACGCCCGACAACATCCAGGAGATCGGGTCATATGTGACCGGTCTCGCGGCGGAGATGAATGTCCCGGCGGAGAGGGTGGCCCGCCTCGACCTCGCGGTCGAAGAGTGGGCCACCAACGTCTGCAGGTACGCGTATCGCGGAGGGAACGGCTCTCTCTGGGTCGCGGTGCGGCGCGACGGACCGACGCTGGTCGTCGAGCTGAGCGACGAGGGGAACCCGTTCGATCCGACGGCTGCCGCGGAGCCCGACGTCTCGATGCCCCTGAGCGAGCGCTCACCGGGTGGCCTCGGTCTGCTGCTGATGCGGCGCATGGTGGATGCGTTGAGTTACAGGCGGGACGGCCACCGCAACGTCGTGACGTTCGGCGTGCGCAGCTGAGCGCCCGGCATCACTCGTAAAACGGAATCTTGAACGAAGCCATGAACTCGTCGGAGATCTTGTGCCCGCCCTGGAAGGCGGAGGCGTAGCCGAACGAGATCGTGAACTGGTGGAGGGACATCCCGACGAGACGGATGTCGAGCTGCGCGCCGGCGTCGTAGTAGCTCTGACGGAGGTTCGCGTCGGCCGGGTTGGTGACGATCCCTCCTGCGAAGAGCGCGAGGCTGGCCCAGTTGGCGAACAGCGACGGCGTGCCGACGTGCTTGAAGACGACGGGCGGCAGGTCGAGCTCCAGCAGCGCCTTGGCGTAGTTGTGGCCGGAGATCTCGTCGATCTTCACGCCGGGGAAGCTGCCCGGCTCGTGGTACCTGCGGTATTCCTTGTCGTCCACATAGTTGTTGCCGAAGCCGCCGAAGTAGAAGTTGCCGTAAGGCTCCGCCGAGTTTCCGCCGGAGACGCCGCCGGAGGCGTACAGCCACACCGAACTGTGGGAAATCGGGAGGGGCAACCCGAGGTTCAGGTCGAGCCGGAGCTTGGGGAAGCTCTCGCTCACCGCGTAATACTCTGAGGCCGTGGCCCTCCACTCCAGGCCCTTCTCGGGCTCCACCGAGCCCAGCGAGCTGCGGACGTTCTTGTAGCCGAGGCTGAGGTGCGCCGTGCCGAGCCTCGTCGCTGTGACGGGGACGTTCTGGTAGCCGGGCAGCGTGTCGAGGCCGCCGAAGCCGGCTACGTCGAAGGCCCAGTCGAGCGTGCGGTTCGGTTGATCGTAGATCAGGTAGCGTTTGTACTCCATCCCGAGCGAGTAACCCTTGAAGCTCTCCTTCATGGGTCCAAAGAGGTCGTAGAAGTTCGCGTAGTTGTAGGTCCCGATCAGCTTCCAGCCCAGGTAGGTGTAGGCCACCTTGAAATGGAACCTCTGGTCGGTGGGCAAATCCGTGTTCGGCGTGTACGACGCGGACATGTTGAGTCTGTCGTAGCCGATGGTGTCGGCAAGGTTCAGCCTCATGCCGATGGCGCCATAGGTCTTGTAGCCCTCGACGATGGGGTAGAGCGAGCGCTTCTTGAGGGTCGCGAACGGGCTGTAGGGAGCCTCGCTCCGGATCATCGGGGCAAGGTCGATCGAAGAGGGCGGGGGGAGCTTCCACTCCTTCACGATCGGGTGAGCCTCGACGACCTTCTGGCCGAGGAAGGTGATTGCGTTGACCTTTTCAACCGTTTGGGCTTGGATGGTCACGGGCAGAAAGCCTTTCCCGGTGTAACGGAACGCAAGCACGTCATCACCGGATAGCGGCACGGGACGGAAGTACCCGGTGTCCGCATTCGTGATCACCTTGACGTCTCTCGTCTGGAGATCCACCCGGTAGAGGTTCGAGACACCGGAGTAGTAGGAGGAGCCGTAGAGGAACCGCCCGTCCGGAGAGAACACGAAGTTCGCCGGCGAGGAGTTCTCGAAGTCGGAGAGCACCTCGAAGCTCGCGTCGCCGGCGAGCAGGGCAGAAATGTCGAAAATCACCAGCGACTGGTTTCCGCTGGGTTTCGTGAGAGCCCCGACCAGTTTCTTTCCGTCGGGAGAAACGTCGATATCGTAGAGATCGGTGCCGTAATCGAATGAGTGAACCTGATTCCATTCGTCGTACGGCGGGGGGATCCGCACCAGCGTCGAGATCCCGTTGTACGTGCGCACGCCCCATAGGGACTTGTCGGCGAGATTGAAGGCGAGGTTCCCGACGCGAGCGGTCTTGATATACGTTCTCGTCCGACCCGTGTCCACGTTGACCCCGCGCAGGTCGCGCCAGTCGTTGTTGTTGGTCGTGTAGAAGAGCGTCCGGCCCTTCGCGTCGAAAGCCAGCGCGGTCACCGCGAAAAGGGTCGGTCCTTTCACTTCGCACAGCTTCCTCATCGCGCCGGTCTTCAGATTGAGCGCGGCGAGGTGCGAGACCTGCCCTGGTGAGTGGACCCCGAGGTAGACCGTGTTCGTGCTGCGGTCGATCACCGCGCGTGAGACCGAGCCGAGCGCTCTGTCGGTCAGGGCTCGATAGGCCGTGATCGGATTCTGCCGAAGGCGCGCGAGGTTCTGCTGCTGGAACAAGTGCTCCCAGGTGATCCAGCTGGACCAGACAGCTGGCAGCGATTCACCGAAAACGACCCTAAACTCTGCGGCATACCCAGGCTTGCTGTCCTCGCGCCGGGAAAACCACTGGATCACCTTGTCAGGGCCGTGCCTGAGCGCGAGGTAGCTCACGAACCTGGTGCCGTAGAGGTAGGCGTTGACGCCCACCTGAAAGTCGAGCTTGGTCGCGGCGGACGCCAGTCCAACCAGGTCGTAGATCTCGGCGTTGTCCACGACCTTCGTCCTGAACACCATCTCGTCGTAGGCACTCATGGTCCGCCCGAACCCTCCCGTCGTCCAGGTCTCCATGAAGACGGCGATCCCCTCTTTGTACCAGCGCGGCGCATAGACACGTGGCGCTGTGTAGTAGGCATAGATCATCGACAGTGGGTTCTCGGAGGTCGTGTCGACCTTGCCCCCGAAGATCTTCCGGTACGTGCGGTCCCGGGCCGCGGCCATGTCAAGGGTGAGGACGTGAATCAACTCGTGGTTTGCCATCGAGTTCATTCGCTCGTTGGCCAGCACGACCTCAAACACATAGTCAGATGGTGCCATCCAAATGATGACGCGGTTGTTCGGAACGGCCAACGCGCCGGCGTTGCCGTTGTCTCCGAAATCGTGGAGGAAGAGGACGGTCTTCTCCGAGGGTGTCCAGTCGAATAGCTTCCGGTCAAACCGGATGGCGTTTTCGAAACAGCGAGCAATATGCGGCGCCAGGTAGCCTTCGATGGGGGAGTAGACGACGTTGAAGTTTTCCGTTTCCAGCGATTTAAGCTGGGCGGAGGCCGTCGCCGCTAGGCCCAGCAACAGTGTTGCGGTCAGGCGGGTCTTCATGACCGTCGTGCCCCCTCTTTGTTGTAGGAAGTATACACCTGCAAACTCTTACGGCACCAGCAGCCAGCGGGGACGGGCTGGCGACGTTTGCGCGGAAACAGGCAAGGCCGGGGCCGGGCTGGACGCTCCCGACCCCGGACCGATGGAACAATGCGCCGCTCTCGCTACTAGTTCGTAACTGCCTGGCGGTCGAACGCGTGGGCCTGAAGCGCGCGACAGAACGCCTGGCTCGCCAGCGCCTGTTGCAGGACACCGTCTTTCCAAGCCGCCTGGAACTCCGCGTTCGCAAGGACCTTCTGGAACTCCGCGTTCGCGATGACCTTCTGGAACTCCGCGTTCGCAAGGACCTTCTGGAACTCCGCATTCGCGAGGACCTTCTGGAACTCCGCATTCGCGAGGACCTTCTGGAACTCCGCGTTCGCAAGGACCTTCTGGAACTCCGCGTTCGCAAGGACCTTCTGGAACTCCGCATTCGCGAGGACCTTCTGGAACTCCGCATTCGCGAGGACCTTCTGGAACTCCGCGTTCGCGAGGACCTTCTGGAACTCCGCTTT
>Ga0315284_10004902_pt1 | contig 19026 bp, 14 predicted proteins | sample YL17G09_16_MG_FD_203696 | JGI IMG/M metagenome (GOLD analysis project Ga0315284, IMG submission 203696) | Sediment microbial communities from Yellowstone Lake, YNP, Wyoming, USA - YL17G09_16 | ecosystem: Environmental > Aquatic > Freshwater > Lake > Sediment | place: USA: Wyoming | collected... | reverse complement strand
CAGGGCAAACCGCAATCGTGTTCATCATCGGCAAACTTAAACTGATGGTAAACTGTTTTTGGTAGTTGGTCAACAAAAAACCTCTCAAAAAAGCCGGCTTAAGGCAAAATTTTTGCCCTTTGGGGGGCCTGCCAGGTCAACTCCGGTTACCAGGGCGGTTATATCGCTGCGACCCCCTTTATCGCCCCCAAAATCAACCCGCGCGAGTCGGTATCATCCAGTCTAATTGCCAACTATCAGGTTGTGGCGGTAGAAACTTTATGAAATGATTGAAATACTTGCGATTTAAGATGGGTATGATAACGTATGGCAATTGAAAGGTGTGGCGGTGTATGAATAACAATTTCGAGGGGCACAGTGAAACCCAAAATCCGCGTTTTGATGGTTGATGACGACGAAGTGGACTGTCTGGCGGCCAAGCGGGCCCTGCTCGACAATCCACTCCCCGCCAAATTCGATATTGAGACCGCAAATACGCTGTCGAAGGCGGTGGATAAGCTTAGCTGCGGCCGATTTGACGTTGTGCTGCTCGACCTGGGGCTTCCAGACAGCATAGGGCTTGATACGGTTAAACGCGCTATCGAGGCGGCCGGTGATGCCCCCATTGTGGTTCTGACGGGATTAACTGACGACCGAACGGGTCTTTCGGCGATAGACATAGGCGCAGCCGACTATCTTGTCAAAGGCCCTTCGATTGGCAATATGTTAGGCCGGACCCTGCTTTATGCGATGGAACGGAAAAAGGTGGGGCTGAAGCTCAAAGAGGCACTGGAAGCAAAAGCAGACCTGGTGAATATGGTTTCGCACGACCTGCGGATACCGCTGACGGCCATCCGCGAGGGCATCGATATCGTTCTTGGCGGCGAAGCAGGAGCGGTCAACGACGAACAGACAGAGTTTCTTGCCCTTGCCAAAAGGAACGTCGAGCGTCTGACCCGTCTTATCACCGACTTTCTCGACTATCAGAGAATTGAAGGCGACAGGCAGCAATTCAACATTCAGGCCAACGATATAAACGAGCTGGTAAGGGACGTTCACAAAACGATGGAGCCGGTGGCAAGACAGAAAGGCCTGGACCTCCGCGTTGACCTTGAAGAGGGGCTGCCGAAAACGGAATTTGACTATGACGGCATCACCCGTGTTGTGACAAACCTTGTCAGCAACGCCCTGAAATTCACGGCGGAGGGCAGCATCTGTTTGAGCACCCGAAAAGATGAGAACACAATAGTGGTCGCGGTCTCGGACACCGGCTGCGGAATAAGCAAGGACGATTTGGGAAAGCTGTTCAAGAAATATGGGCAGATTCAGTCAGTGAAAGTCAAGGATATCGAGGGCACAGGCCTTGGGTTAGCCATCTCCAAACTGATTGTCGAACACCATCGAGGCAAGATTTGGGCCGAATCAGAACCGGGCAAAGGAACGACGTTCTACTTCTATTTGCCGACCTGATTCCTGTCCTTGGCAAAGTCGAAGAGCGTGGGCTCCTCCGGCGCCGGCGAAGCATCGGCTTTGGGCGCTTCTGAAACCGGCGGGTTATCCGTCTTCGCTATCGCTTCCTCCTTCGCTATCGCTACGGAGGACAGGACGCCGGACTGGTCTTTTTTACCTAAGATTTGGTCGATTGTATCGAGAAGGACATGGGCATCGTAGGGCTTCTGAAGATACGCATCGACGCCTTCAATCAAAACCGACTGCTTATAAAGCTCGTTGGTCATTCCGGTCAGGACAACAATATACGTCTTTTTGGTGGCATCCGACATTCGCAATTTCCGCAGGACGCTTAGGCCGTCGCCCGCGGGCAACTGCAGGTCCAGCACAATCAAATCGGGAGCTATCTTGTGCGCCTTTTGCACGGCCTGGTAACCATCGGAGGCACAGTGGACGGTGAAGCCCCGGCTGGTCAGCCGCTTGGCCACGACTTTTTGAATGTCCAACTCGTCTTCCACTACCAGGATAGTTGCCATAAGTAACCCTTTTTCGGTCGTTTATCTTGGCCCTGTCGGCGCAGAATGGCACTGTTGTCTTTATCGAACCGGAACAGACGCGACTTAAGTAATAATCCCCGCCGGCGGAATCGTTGCCGAGGTTGGAGGAATCAGGCGTTTATGCTAAACTTGGGAAATGGACTGCGAAAAATTTGATTGCGTTGCGGATAGTCTATACGTGCATATCCCCTTCTGCGATGCCAAGTGCCGGTACTGCGGTTTTTACTCCGAGCCGATAAAAAATCACAATCCCCAACGTCTGATTTCTGCAATCATAGCTGAACTGGGACAATATGATTCGGTCAAGTCCTTCCGGACGATATATATCGGCGGAGGAAGCCCAAGCTGCCTGCCGACAGAACAATTACTGAGGTTAATCAGCGAAATTACTTCGTGGCACGGGCTTCAAGCCCGTGAAAGCACGGCCACGATGGCCGTGCTACCGCCAAAACCAGAGGAATTTACAATCGAGGTCAATCCCGGCCAGGTCAATAAGGATGTATTGAGCCGATTGCACGACTGCGGCGTAAATCGCCTTTCAATCGGCGCACAATCCTTCAACCCAGCCGAGCTGACTTTCTTAGGCAGAAGACACTCAGTGGCCGATATCAGTCGGGCGGTTGGGGCGGCAAAAGAGGCGGGGTTTGAGAATATCGGGGTGGATTTAATTTTCGCAATTCCTGGCTCAACGTTGGAATCGTGGAAACACAGTTTGCACTCTGCGATAGACCTGGGAGTCCAGCATATCTCCGCCTACTGCCTTACTTACGAAGAAGACACACCGCTGCAAAAAGCGGTCGCAACGGGCGAAGTTGAGCCGGTCGATGAGGAAACTGACCGGGCAATGTATGAAACGGCCATTGACGAACTTGAGCGGGCTGGTTTTAAGCAGTATGAGATATCGAACTTTGCAAGGCCGGGCTTTGAGTGCAAACATAATTTGAACTATTGGGCAAACAGATCCTACATCGGCGTCGGCCCGGCTGCCGGCTCGTACTGGAACGGGAAGCGAACCCTTAATATCGCCAACATAGCAAAATATATCGAAATGATTGAGCCCCGGCGCGCCGGGAATGCGACGGCGGAAAGCGAAATACCAAATCATCTCCAGATTGCCTGTGAGACGGCGGTCCTGAATCTTCGCCGGCGGTGCGGCATCAAGCTGGAAGAATTCAAAAATAGAACCGGTTTTGATGCGATGAAACTGTTCACCGAACCAATCGGCAGATACAGGGAACTTGGCCTTATTGAGATGACTGACGGCCGATTATTTCTTACACGCACGGCGCTGCCCATCGCCGATTCTGTCCTGTGCGATTTTTCAACGGTTTAGCGGCAGTTTTTGTTATAATGCTCCGTGACCCGGCCCCCTGTGGTTCGGGCGACGAGACACGAGTCACGAGCGACGAGGCATAAATGAGCACAGAACTAATAAGAAATTTTTCGATAATAGCGCACATCGACCACGGCAAGAGCACGCTGGCCGACCGCATAATGGAGATTACCGGCGCCGTGAGCGACCGTGAGAAAAAGGACCAGTTGTTAGACGATATGGACATCGAGCGGGAGCGCGGCATCACAATCAAGGCCTCGGCGGTAACGATGAACTACGAGCACGCAGGCAAGAGCTATATGCTGAACCTGATTGATACGCCGGGCCACGTGGATTTCCATTATGAGGTCTCACGGGCGCTATCGGCCTGTGAGGGGGCGCTTCTTGTCGTCGACGCCAGCCAGGGCGTTCAGGCCCAGACCGTAGCCAACGCGTATTTGGCCACATCTGTCGGAGCGGAGCTTATCGGCGTTATCAACAAGGTTGACCTGCCGTCGGCGCAGCCGGAAATCACCGCGGAGGAAATCGAGCACGTTTTAGGCATCAAAAAACAGGACTGTTTCCGCATCAGCGCAAAGACCGGCGTCGGCGTCCGCGAGCTTTTGGATGCGGTGGTAACGCTGCTTCCGCCGCCGCCCGACAAGGGTAATGAACCTACGGCGGCGCTTGTGTTCGACAGTATCTGCGACGATTACCGAGGCGTAATCTGCTACGTCAGGGTCTTTGCCGGCGCGCTTACCCTCAAACAAAAAATCAGGTTTATGGGTGCCGGCAGAACGCACCTTGTAACCGAGCTGGGAAAGTTCACTCCCAAGATGTCGCCGGTTGACCGGCTCAGTGCCGGCGAGGTCGGTTACGTCATCGCCAACGTCCGTCAATTGTCGGATGTAACCGTCGGCGATACGATAACGGACGATTCAAGTCCCGCCGAAAAACCGCTGCCGGGTTATGTGCCGCCGATGCAGATGGTCTTCTCGGATTTTTATCCCGGCAACAATACCGATTATCCAAACCTGCGTTCGGCCTTTGAGAAACTTACCCTCAACGACGCGAGCTTTTCATTCGTGCCGCAAAACTCGCCTGCCCTGGGGTTCGGCTTCAGGTGCGGCTTTTTGGGCCTTTTGCATATGGAAATCGTCCAGGAACGCTTAGAACGCGAAAACGATATTGACGTTGTTCAGACCGCGCCCACCGTCAGCTACGAAATCGTGACCAACGACGACCAGGTAAAAAGAATAGATTCTCCCAGCGACCTGCCGGACATAAGCCACATAAAAGAGCTGCGCGAGCCATTTGTCCGCTTAGAGATTATCACAGGCACCGACGCTATTGGCGGGATTATGAAACTGGCCGAGAGCCGGCGATGCAAGCTGATTAAGACGGACTATCTCAGCCAGAAGCGTGTTATGCTCGAATACAGGGCGCCGTTAGCCGAGATAGTTTACGATTTTTACGATTTGCTCAAGGGTATCTCCCACGGCTACGCCACGATGGATTACGAATTCACCGATTTTGAGGCGAGCGACCTGGTGAAGATAAACATCTTAGTCAACAGGATTCCGGTCGATGCGCTGTCGCTGATTGTGCATCGCAGCACCGCCGAATCAAGAGGCCGGAAAATGTTAGTTCGCCTGCGCAAGGCCATACCTCGGCATCAGTTTGAAATACCGCTTCAGGTCGCTATCGGCGGAAAAATAGTCGCCAGAGAGACAATCAAGCCGTTCAGAAAAGACGTTACCGCGAAACTCTACGGCGGCGACGTTACCAGAAAAATGAAGGTGCTCAAGAGGCAAAAGGAAGGCAAAAAGAGAATGAAGAACATCGGCTCCGTCCAAATCCCCCAGGAGGCCTTTATGAGTATCTTAGATACTTCCGACTAACCTGCTACCGATGGTTGCGTTTTTCGTTCATTGGTTTGCGCTGCTCGTTTCGTCTATCGTCGGGCGTTATCTCCGACAAAAAACCAATTTTTTTCTGTTGAGAATCTGTTTCTGTTGGTTCTGAATTAGAAAGGTCGGTTTGTGAGCACATCCAGACTTTAAGGTGGGAAATAATCTCCGCCCAAGATAGATTTGTCGGGTCGGATATGTTGCACTTTTGAGTTAGAAACGCCTTGATGTCAACACATTTATATGACCCTATGGCACACCATATAATGTCGAGTTCGTCTTTGGTCAGTCGTATTTGAGAATCAATCTGGTTAGCAGACTTTTGAAAATCCTCGCATTCCTTTTCGGTTAGAGACCTCTGCTTGCGGAGTTCAACATATTCGTTAAATACAGTTCCGTAATTGGTGGTTATAGGGCAGCGCGCATCCGTTTGCCTCTGCCGAAACGGATAGACAGGGAAAAGCTCAATAAGCCCCCCAGGCGTAATCTGTATTTCCTTAACTTTGCCGTCTGCATCGTAGACGGGTTTGCCTCTGGCTACGAGGCTACGTTGGGGTTCATCCTCGTTATTCGGTTTTTGTTTTGTCTCGTCCATCGTTCACCTGTCCTTTTCGGGTCGGTCTGGGCAAGGGGAGGCAAGACAGGTGATAAAACCTACCCTTGTCCAGACCGTTTTATGGATTAGCCATTGACCGGTTGCAAGCCGGTTGTCCTGACAAGTATTTCCCCTATTATGCCGATACCCGCGCCGAAAAGCAACACTTCGCCTCATTTTCCCTTGACTGTCATCAGCAAAAGCGTATAATCAAAATCGCCTTTGCTGGGGGGCAAAAGGCAAGAAGGAGAAGAGTATGAGAGCAGAAACATATCTAAAATCAATAATTTGTTCAGTGCTAATGTTGTTCGGTATGGGTTACGCAAGGGCGGCCACATGGACTACCCTTGACATGCCGGGGGGATATAACACACTCATATATGGCATCGACGGCAGCAACCTTGTTGGCGAGTACGCCAACAAGCCCGCGAGTACTCCACGGCACAGCTTTCTCTATAACGGGACCACCTGGACTACCCTCGACATGCCGGGGGCAAATGTGCAGGAAACTTCGATAAAGGGCATCGACGGCAGCAATCTGGTTGGTACAGTGATGGTTTCGTAAACCACGGGTTTCTTTATGATGGGGCAACCTGGACCACTATCGACAAGCCGGGAGCGATTAACACACTCATATATGGTATTGACGGCAGCAACCTTGTTGGCAAACAAACTGACCGCTATGGTAGTCACGGCCTTCTCTATAACGGGACAACATGGACTACCCTCGACTTCCCGGGGGCGAGTAACACAATCATAAATGATATTGACGGCAGCAACCTTGTTGGCGAGTACTATGACAACCATGGTGTCCACAGCTTTCTCTATAACGGGACAACATGGACTACCCTCGACATGCCGGGGTATAACACACACATATATGGCATCGACGGCAGCAATATCGTTGGTATGTACGGTGACACCTATTGTCACGGCTTTCTCTACAACGGGACAACCTGGACTACCCTCGACTTTCCGGGGGCGCAGAAAACATGGATATATGGCATCAGCGGCAGCAATCTTGTCGGTTTCTATAACGACGCCTCTGGTACCCACGGTTTTGTCTACACTGTCCCCGAACCGGCGTCAATTGCTTTACTTGCTCTCGGCGGTTTTATGCTGAGGAAACTCAAAGCTTAGAAGAGTTTTTAGGTTTTTCGGGCCGACTCGTTGCAGACGGTGTTTGCGGTGGTTTGAACAGTGGCAGGTTAAACAGGTGAGCCAAAATCTTACTGTTGTTTAAGCCGTTTAGCGATTACCTAAACCGCTCTCCCGTTTCGCCTAAATAATATTTTAATCGAAAATTTCAAGCAATGCACATCTACAACCAATATGAAAAGGTGTTTTGGGGGGCGACTTTGCTGGATATTTCTTCCCGTTCATTCGTGTGCAAAATGGGCATGTGCAGCCATCTCCTGCGGAAGTAACCTCATAACCTTTTATATCTTCAATCGCCATCTTATTGTTGTTTAAGATTTGTTGAGTGGCAAAATATGAGTGAGCATAAGTTAAAGTGATTAGTTCGGCAACGGTTGTACATAATCTAAGCCAAGACCCAAGGTCATCTAAATTGATAGATTCTTTGAGAGCATTCAATTTAAAAGAATCTCCAGATTTTCCCGCCTTCGTTATTGGGGGGCCTATCGTAGCCAATCCTACGCGGGTTAATTCTTCGAATCGTTCACGGTCTCGATGGCTTAGTGGTATAGGTCGTGGCGTATCGACCATTTTAAGATGTCGAGAATAGAATCGTAAATTATCAAATCCATAATTGGTAACTAAACTCGTCCCAACATTTTGGTCTATACGCTTACCATTGAAAAGTGAGTCCAGGTCGCAGTATGGTGCAACATCCAGTTCGTCGTCTGCATTGAAAATATCACGGAAATTTGCCACATAATCCTCTATTTCTTTGCAACGAAGACCGGTCTGTGCAACTATCTCGGCCACTGAATTGTAAAGCCCCCCCGGATGAATTGTCTGGGTTTGGTCGAGAGTATTTTTCAGTTTTAATATGGTATTTTTGTCAACCCCAAGGATAGTTAATGGAAACGTGCTATTTGAATTTAAAACCCATTTGTCACTTGTAATTGTTTTTTCTACTATAACAAAGAACTCATTGCACTTTAAGCATTTAACTTTTTTGCCTTTGTGAGTTTCAGATACATTATATTGTGCATTACATTTAGGGCATTGTGTTTTCATAAAAGTTCTTTCCTTTTAACTTCTGGCTCAAAAACCCGTAAAAATCACAATAATCCTATTTGCAGTAAGTTCTTCTTGTTTTGCAATATACCAAGAGGCATTAAAACAGGCAACTAAGCAAAAGGGTTTGATTCCCGCCCTATCAACGCTGCACGCTGTACGCTGAGTTAAAGATTTGCTCCCGCGTATTTTACGGCGTTGTTGAAGATGGTCATTCCGTCGGCGTCTTGTTCGTGACCCGTGACTCGTGACTCGTGGCTCGTCAGGCGGGTCCAGCGCGGATGCTGAGTGTGTCTAACGTGCCGTTCGGGATGAGGCATAAGGCCGAGGACTCGGCCCGTGGTATCAGTCAATCCCGCGATTGAGGCCATTGAGCCGTTGGGGTTGACCGGGTAGCCGCCCTCGTTGCCGTTTTCATCGACGTATTTGAAGGCGACGAAGCCATCCGACTGGAGTTTTTCGAGTATTTGCGGGTCTTTGGTAACGAGTTTGCCCTCGCCATGGGCGATAGGCAGATAGATGCGTCTCGCCGGCTCGATGAACACGCACTTGTCCGTCTGCGGGGCAAGATAAACCCATCTATCCTCGAATTTATTGCTGTCGTTATACGTAACGGTGACGGCTTGGCCGGACGTATCGGGGAAGGGCAGGATTCCGGTCTTGACGAGGACCTGAAAGCCGTTGCAGATACCGAGGACTAATTTGCCGGCGTCGATGAACTTTTGCACCCGGTCATAGAGATGATGCCTGATTTGATTGGCTAAGATTTTGCCTGCCGCGACGTCGTCGCCGTAGCTGAAGCCGCCCGGTATCACCATTATCTGGTATTGGTCCAGCAGCGACTTATCTTCAATAATCCTGTTTATATGGACGCGGTCTGCTTGTGCCCCTGCAAGCTCTAAGGCGTGCTGCGTTTCGAGGTCGCAGTTAATCCCCGCCGCCCGCAGAACTATCGCTTTAATATCCGCCATATTCGTCTCTCGTCTGTGGCACGGCCATCCTGGCCGTGTTTTCACGGGCTGGAAGCCCGTGCCACGTCGCGGGTCACGTTGTTCCGCCGCACTGCAGTTTGGCCAATTGCTCCATCAGGGCGTATCTGTTGGCTGCATCGGCGTTGGCCAGTTTCATCAGTTGTTCCGCCGCCTCCGGCTTCAACTGCTTGAGTGACCGATAGCGGTTTTCGCCATAAGCGTATTCTTCGAATTTCATCGTCGGCGGTTTGGAATCGAGCTGCAGCGGGTTCTTGCCCTCACTCTTAAGGCGCGGGTCGAAACGATACAGCGGCCAATGCCCGCACGCCACGGCCTTCTTTTGCTCCTCGTAGCCGGTTGTCATATCGATACCGTGGTTGATGCACTGGGAGTAAGCGATTATCAGCGACGGTCCCGGATACGCCTCGGCCTCGACGAACGCCTTCACCGCCTGATTCGTGTTGGCGCCCATCGCAACCTTCGCAACGTAGATATTCCCATAGACAATCGCCAGCAGACCGAGGTCTTTCTTCGGCGCCGGTTTGCCCGCGGCGGCAAATTTTGCAACCGCAGCCCTCGGCGTGGATTTCGACATCTGCCCGCCCGTGTTGGAGTAAACCTCGGTATCGAGCACCAGCACGTTTATGTCCGCCCCGTTGGCGAGCACGTGGTCGAGTCCGCCGTAGCCGATGTCGTAAGCCCAGCCGTCGCCGCCCAGTGCCCAGACCGATTTGCGAACAAGATAATCGGCGAGGGTCAAAAGCCGTTTGCACTCGGCGCAATCGCTCTTTTTACATTGTTCTTTGAGTTTTGCCACGCGGCCTCTCTGTTGTTCAATCGCCTCCTGAGCCGGGTCATTGGCGACCACAGCGGCGTTTACTTCGCCCGCCAGTGCAGCATCTACGCAGCCCTTCTTTGCCACTGCATCGAGCAGCTCCATTGCCTGTTGTTTGAATTTATCGACCGTCAGCCGCATACCAAGTGCAAATTCGGAGTTGTCCTCGAACAAGCTGTTGCTCCATATTGGCCCTCGGCCGTCTTCCCTGGTTGTGTAGGGCGTTGTCGGCAGGTTGCCGCCGTAAATCGAGGAGCAACCGGTGGCGTTGCCAATCATCGCCCTGTCGCCGAACAACTGTGTCAGAAGTTTCACATAAGGCGTCTCGCCGCAGCCGGCACAGGCGCCGGAATACTCGAACAAAGGCATAATCAACTGGCTGCCCTTGACGCTTTCCCGCTTGAACAATTTCGGGTCTGTATTCGGAATCGACAAAAAGAACTCGTAATTGGTCCGCTCCTGCGCCCGCAACGGCTCCTGCGGCGACATATTGATGGCCTTGCGTCCGGTCGGCTGCTTTGTCGCGTCCTTTTCCTGAACCGGGCACATCTGCACGCACACGCCGCAGCCCGTGCAGTCCTCAGGGGCAATCTGAACGGTGGCCTTCATACCCGCGAATTCCTTACCCTTTGCTTCTGCGCTCTTGAACGCCGTCGGGGCCTTATCGAGGGACTTCTTGTCGTATGCCTTTAGCCGGATTGTCCCGTGCGGGCAGACTAACGAGCAGGTGCCGCACTGGATACACAGACCCGGTTCCCAAACGGGGATATTCACGGCGATATTTCGCTTCTCGTATTTGGTTGTGCCCATAGGCCATTTTCCGTCGATTGGCAGTTTGCTGGTGGGCAGCTTATCGCCGCGAAGCGCCATAATCTCCGCCGTCACGTCTTTCACAAACGCCGGCGCATCATCCGGCACGACCTCCGGCATTTTTATCGAGCTTGTCACCTTGCCCGGCACTTTGACCTCGTAAACCTTCGCCAAAGCTCCGTCCACTGCGGCGTTATTCATCGCGACTATTTTTTCGCCCTTCTTGCCGTAGCTTTTCTGGATGGCGGCCTTGATTGCCTCGACTGACTTTTCTATCGGGATGATGTTGCTTATCTTGAAGAACGCCACCTGCATAATCGTATTGATTCTGGCGCCAAGCCCAATCTCCTGCGCAAGCGATATTGCGTCGATAACGTAGAACTTGAGCTTCTTATCAACTATCTGTTTTTGCACCTCCATCGGCAGCGTGTCCCATACCTTGTCAGCAGGGTACATACTGGTCATCAAAAACGTTGCGCCGTCTTTTGCCGTCGAAAGCATATCGTATTTTTCGAGGAAGCTCGGATTATGGCAGGCAACGAAGTCGGCCCTGGTTATCAGGTAGGGTCTGCGAATCGGTTTTTTGCCGAACCGCAGGTGCGATATCGTAATGGCGCCCGCCTTTTTTGAATCGTAAACAAAATAACCCTGTGCGTTGTTGTCGGTTTTCTGGCCGATGATTTGTATCGAGTTGTGGTTTGCGCCGACCGTGCCGTCCGAGCCAAGCCCGTAGAACATCGCGGTATAAATTCCCTCTCCCGGCAGCACAAACGACTCATCTACGTCCAGGCTGGTATTCGCCACATCATCAATGATTCCGACGGTAAAGCCGTTCTTCGGCTCTTTTGCGTCTAAGTTATCGAAAACCGCCTTGACCATCGCGGGGGTAAATTCCTTCGAGCCGAGACCGTATCTGCCGCCGACAATCACCGGGTATTCTTTGAAGCTTGCCCGCCCTTCGTTTGGCGGGGCCGTCTGTTTCTTCGCCATTTGCTCGCCGATGGCCGTGCGAATATCCATATATAACGGCTCACCGAGGGCGCCCGGTTCTTTTGTCCTGTCTAAGACCGCGATTTTCTTCACCGTTTTGGGAAGGGCATTGACAAAATCCTGGCCGCTGAAGGGCCTGAACAGCCGGACCTTCAGCACGCCGACCTTCTGCCCTTTTGAATTGAGATACTCAACGGTCTCGTGGGCCGTATCCGCCCCCGAACCCATAATGACAATCACCTTCTCCGCGTCCGCCGCCCCGACGTAATCAAACAGGTGATACTGCCTGCCGACTAATTTTGCGAACTTGTCCATCGTCTCCTGCACAATTTTTGGTGTCGCCATATAAAACTTATTGGCCGCCTCCCTGCCCTGGAAATACACGTCCGGGTTCTGCGCGGTGCCCGCAATCATAGGCCTGTCCGGCGAAAGCGCCCTGGCCTTGACGGCGGCCACCAGCTCGTCATCTATCATCGCCCGCATATCGTCCTGCGTCAGCTCCTCGACTTTTTGTATCTCGTGGCTGGTGCGGAAGCCGTCGAAGAAATGCAGGAAAGGTATTCTCGAAGCGAGCGTCGCCTGCTGCGCAATCAATGCAAAGTCCATCACCTCCTGCACATTCGATGAGCAAAGCATCGCCCAGCCGGTCTGCCTGCACGCCATCACGTCCGCCTGGTCGCCGAATATCGACAGTGCGTGCGCGGCAAGTGACCGTGCCGTTATATGAAACACGGTCGGCAGCAATTCGCCTGCTATCTTGTACATATCCGGTATCATCAGCAGAAGTCCCTGCGATGCCGTAAACGTCGTCGTCAGTGCGCCTGCCGTCAGTGCCCCGTGAACCGCGCCCGCTGCGCCACCTTCGGACTGCATCTCCGTCACCGACGGAATCGTCCCCCAGATGTTCCGCTCGCCCCTTGCGGTTTTGTCGTCCGCAATTTCGCCCATCGGCGAGCTGGGCGTTATCGGATATATCGCTATCACTTCGTTGGTGGCGTGCGCGACGTGTGCCGCCGCACTATTGCCGTCTATCGTTACCATCCTTCTTTTGGTGGTGAGCTTTGTCGAACCATCTGCACTGAGCTTGCCCGTGGTGAGCTTAGTCGAACCAGTCGAAGTGTCGAATCCAGCCATAATGCCTAACCTCTCAATAATTTACAAATATGTGAAAAATTTAGAATTATTCAATGCGGTTCTCAATTCTAAACTCTCAATTCTTAATTCGGTCTGTCAAGACGGATATTTATACAACTTTTGACGCCGCGAGTCAATACACACTTGTATCGTTCTGGAAATGCCCCTCCTTATCCAAAATCGACAATCGGCAATCGAAAATCGAAAATTGCTTTCCCCCACTAAGCAACCGAATTTTTCAGATGCTGATTAACGCAGATATTTAACTAGAAAATTTTCCTGGTCTGTCTCTTTTTTATTAAATCTTATTTTTTATTAAAATTCACACGTATAGGTCCTCTGAAATTCACACGTATAGGCTCTTTCTGGCGACTCTGTGGAGACGTGTTATAATCTGATTGTTGGTTCGCTTGTTTTGCTTGTTGGTTATCTTGTTCTGCTTGTTGGCTTACTTGTTCCTTCGTCAGAGGAATATTTCTAAATTGTACTACAAAGACTTTATTGCGTCCGTCCCCACAACCTATCTCAAAGAGCGAAAGTCCTTTCACATTTTGAGAAATTCCTGAAAAAAGGAATACGGCTCTAGTAGGAACACCTGAAACTAAGATTGAGCTGATTTTATAAGGGTGACGATCGTATTCGCCTGATGAACTGCCTAGTCCCATCTTTACCACTTTATATTCATTGCCAGCATCATCTATAATTCGACAGTATTTATAATCATATGCCGCAAAAAACATATTCAATTCTACATCTGAAGAGCGATTGGTAATTAAAACTTGGCAAATGACTTTATCTCCAGACAATGTACATCCCTTAAGCTCAAAAACATAATCTTTGACTTCTATTCGTTTAATGGGCAAAGTTGGCGGTGATTCTGATGGATTCTGTGAATTTGGCTCAGATGGCGACTGTAATTGTATTTGTTTTTTTCCGAAAAGTTCCTGCAATGGTTTTGAAATTTGGATATCTCCACTGGCCGCGCCAATTATTTCGGCAGTGTCCACTGCTAAAACTTTTACTGACAACCGTACATTTTCACCCAGAGGAGTTACGATACCTGTTACAATTGAATCAACGCCGGCTATTTGCCCCAATTTCTTGGCAGTATTCGGGTCAATGATACCGGTCGAGGCAAGTTTATGTTCCACAAGGATTGTACTTAAGCGGCTCCGTTCAATAACTTTGAATCCTTTGTCCGATTCAGCAAGATTTACAGTAAACTCTTCTGCTAAAAAACGTCCTCCATCAGTTACATTTCCCTGAAGGTCGGAAAAGTCCATTACGGCAACGGACTTCTTACCTGATTTAGCAATGCTCTCAGCTAATTTAGTGGAAAGTTGTTTAAGTTCATTTTCATAGGCGATGGCCAAGTTCTGCCCCACAAGAAGAAGAATTATCGTAAAGTAAATTTTTTTCATAGTGATTTTTCCTTGGAATTTATTGAATAATTCAATTGTTTAAGGATTTTTTCCATTGCTGCCGCTACCGCCGCATCGTTGGAAAAGCCAACGCCCGTCTCGGAAACGCTAAAAGTATCCACAGTCTGGGTAGATTTTACTGAAATTGTCTTGGCTTCCAAAGTAACCTTGGCAGTAATAATATTTTGTAAACCGGAGTTCGTCGTGAAAGAGACCGTGCGTTTCCCCAAAATCAGAATATCGGCATTGGATGCCAGTTCCAACGCGACAATCTCGCTGGAGCCGCCTTCATCAAAAAACTTTTCAAACAAACCGTCCGTCACGAACTTGTTGGTGAACAAAGTCGTTGTCGTCCTCAACCCATTCGTATCAAAGATGGCGGCAACGCTCTCACCAAGGGGTTGGTTAATCATTTTGTCCTCTACCATCACGATTGCGGCTTCTTTGGTCTCTGAACGGTTCAGGAAGGAACGGTCGCGGAGATAAGTATTCTTGAATGTTTCGCGTTTCTGATTCGCTTGCTCTTGGGCTTGTTGCTGTGCTAATTCCTCTGCTTTCTTCGTCTCCTCCTTTGTACGCTGCTCTTGCTCCTGTGCTATCTGCTTCTGACGTTCCTCTGCCTTTCTCATCTCCTCCTGCGTATGCTGGGACTGCTCCCGGAACCAGGTTATTATCTCATTCCGCTCTTCCATTGTTTTAGCGGGTATCAATTTCTGACCAGATGAATGAAATCCGTCACGGTCATACAATTCATATTCACCGGTTGGTGAACGGTAATACCAGATTTGTGGTTCGCCAGTAATTGCATTAACAAATTGGATTTGATCGGGAGATTCGACCTTTACCTGTTTCGGCTTGGAGTCCGCTTCGTCAATGTTATGCAGCAATCCGACAAATTGCCGCGTTCTGTTGGGAAAACTGAAAGCAAAAGTTGCGCTAACAAAAATGCCGACAAGAAACACAGTGGTAATTGTTTTGACAAGACTGCGGGGTAGATTAACCCAGCCCGTATATACTCCTAAAGCCAAAGCTGCCGCGGCCATCAAAACCAGCGGAACCATCTTCGGATTTTCCCAAACGGGGAAGACATAGAAATAAACTGCGAGCATCAATGCCCAGAATGCAACAGCAGCAATTAGCCGGACGCTTTTCAAAATACCTGGAAATTTGGCGGATATGAACTGCGCCGCCACAATTATGGGGAAAGCCAACACCATGAGGATGACTGCTTCGATACCGAGGAAGATAAAGTAAAAGCTCCACACCCAATTGACTGGGAGTTTCAATAGTGAACATGGAATTAAAATCACCAGCGGTACAACCGCGCCAAGCAACAACCAACTCGAAAGGTTCTTCAAAAAATCATAGTATCGCTTTAGATAGTCCAGTCCCACGGCACTTGGTTTCCATAGGAAACTCGAAAACATTTTGGCGATCAATCCGTACGCTTCGACCAGTGTAATCATAAGAATTCACCTTATCTCTTCTGCTTCTCGCCGATGTTCAATGAGCCGATTCACCATTTTTTTGGTTCTGCCTTTTCAACTTCTTGACGACATCCCAAACAGAGGGCAGACCCTTTTTCTCTTGGAGCGTCGTTCGCTTCTTATCAATCCTGTTAGCCAAACTGTTCAAATCAGATTCAATTTTGGAAACCAACTCACTTTGTTCGTGTGGAGGCGGGGGAGGATTCTGAATATCCACCAAGAGTTTTCTCTCCTCAGGCGACAGAGCAGCCATACGTTTCAATTCGCTGGAAGCAAGGTTGCATACGACGCCTGCGGCGTGCGTTCTTTCGCTGGGATCCATGCTGCCGAACCAGCAGAGTATCTCTTTTAGGGATTCATCGTCAAGTTTCAAGAGCGACATAATTGCCATCTTCTCTTCTTTCGTCTTGGCATTTTGAGCTTTCAGTTGGAGACCGTCCTTAACGCCATTAACTAATCGTTTTGCAATTTCCGGCGGTGCATCCTCCAGAATCTGCTTGAAAAACATGACCACAGAATTGTCCTCAGGTATAATCTGCTCGATAACCGCGCCCAAGGCATCTAATCCAGCCTCGATTCCGTAGAGGTATTTTTTATCCAGTCCTCGAAGCTTTTGTCCGATTTCTGTTTCCGTGAGTCGGTCATATTGCGATTCCATCATTCGCTTTGCAAGGTTGCTAAGGGATACCGCCAAACCTCTCTTGATCTTATCCTTCATTTCAGACATAGGAACGCCTCCTTTTGGAACTTGGCAGTTAAAGAACCCATTATAATTAGGGATATCATACTTTTTTCCTTACTATTTATAAAGGCATATTCCAAATCGCAAAGCTGCCTGTCCTGAGCAACGTCGAAGGGACGGGCAAAGGTGCGTTTCTCTCCAACGGTCGCCTGTCCTGAGCAAGCGTAGTGCGTCGAAGGATTTCCGGCCATAAAAAACTGTTTTCACCAAACCCACTATAAATCCTCATATTCTCTTCGTCAACATAATCCCGCCTGCCCCGGCAATCTGTAGGCCGGGGTCAAACCTTTGTTTTTCCTCGGCTTCAAAGACAGTGGCCTATCTTTCGGCCACTTGGTAGACGACAACGAATCCTGCGTCTAAGCAGTCAGCTTTATAAAAGGGCAATAGGCCCTTGTGGATGAAGGCGGGTGGCAAGCACACAAACAATGTTTGGAGCATTGCCTCCGCCAAGAACACAAAGCTGACTGCTCTCTGTGTGCCCTGTGTTCTCTGTGGCTAAAAAACAGCGTAAATCAGCGTTAATCAGTGTCTAAAAACCTTCGTGTCCCTTCTTTTCTTCGTGGTGAGACCTGAAATCCGTGTCCATCTGTGAAATCTGTGGCTTGATAGCCCCAAACCCCCCAGTTTTACAATTAATTCCGCTAATATATCGAACTCAAAAAAGGGTATCAAAACCGGTCAAAAAGTGCTCAACTTTGGTAACTTTTTAGCAAAAACACGCGCATTTCTTGTCAAAACTCGCGCATTTTGGGCATCTTTTGAGGCCTTTTTGAATGCAAAAATTATTTTTTCACTACCCCATATTATCTATATTGCCCATTTTCGGCAGTTTGGGCGATATGTAACGTTTATTAGTGAATTTCCCTTCAAAGTTTTTGGCGATTTTGGTTGTATCATAAGTTTTCACTAATATCATTTTCCCAAAAATCAAAATTCCGCATCCCCGGTTTCGGGTTGGTGATTTATCCGCCGTTAGTCTGGCGGACAGGGAAATGGCCGGCTCTTTGACGCGAAGCGTTGTGGATAAAAGAGGTTACGCGCAATTCCGTCGAAATCGGCTCACGGCCGAGGCGGGACAATGGGCAGGGCCGGAGTTGAACCGGCGACACGTGGATTTTCAGTCCACTGCTCTACCACCTGAGCTACCTACCCAAGATTGTTCAATCTGACCCGAATTTAGCATAAAAAACCGGCATTGCAAGAAATTTTGGCCGGCGTCTTGCCACAAAGACACTAAGACACAAAGTTTTCTTCTTATTTTTGTGCCTTTTTGTGGCCCTGCCCTCCCAAAATAAAACTGCCGCACGGCCCTTCTACCGCGCGGCAGCGTAAAATTCTGTTTTTTGGGCAGAACCTTTATTCGGTGAAGTTGAACACGTCGTCCCTTGTTCCGTACAGACCGTCGTAACCGGCTGATAGAAGAATGTATCCGTCCTCATTATGCGGCTTCGGCGTCGATGTAATTCTTGTATTAGTGATCGCCTTGTAGAAGACTTTGAGGTCTGAATACATTGGATGGGGGTTGGTAGTCATAAGGGATTCCGCCGGGCTGCCAAGCATCGTGATTGCAAAGTTATCGTCGAAGTTGTAGATATTGTTGGTGCTTGTCGGGTCGTTGACGTCATGGCCGAGTTTTGACGGGTCGGCCTTATAATACAGCACGGGTAATCCCGCCTTTTGACCTATTTGGCCCGGGCAAAAGATTTTTATGTTGGCACGCTGGAAGACGTCGGTAATGACGGCATTGGCGTATACGACTGGGTCGGCTTCGAACGGTATGTTGCCGCTGAGCGCGTGGCTCGTACCGCCACTCACCGCCCAGGTGTACAAATCCTGGAGACGGACGGCCTTGACGTGCTCTGTGTCCATATACTTGGTTCTTTCACGCATACTTCCCATGTCGGAGGGGGTGGGGACTCTTTGCTCACAAAGGTCGAGGGGATAGAGGTCGCAAGGTTCACCATTTACGAGTATGGTTCCATTAGCGACGAATCGCGATAATGGGTGAAACCCCATTCCGTCCTGGCCTACCATTGCCTCGCACAACTTCATTGCGCCGCAGTAACCAGTCGTTCCACCGGCCGCGGTGCTTGCGGATGTGGGCCCCGAATCAGGGTATGCATCTCCGTGTTCATTGCGATACATCTCCAGACCCTTGCTTATCTCGTGGAATTGCCCCTTTTGGGCGACGGTCTTCGAGTATACCCGCACCTTGTTTAACGCCGGCACAAGGATGCCTATCAGGATAATGATAATGCTCATCACCGTCAGCAGTTCAATAATGGTAAAGCCCTGTTTTGATGATTTTATTGAAGTCATCTGGTTCTCCTTTTCTTCCTAACAGTTTTTGGGATTATAACTCACATTCAGAAACAAAACCGCCACGTTACGTAATCATTGTACTTTATGGGACTCGCCCTGTCAAGGTTTTTTGGGTTCTTAAACCGGGATGAGCAGGGACTTCTGCGGGCCGGGATGCGTAGTGCGTTTATTGCATAGATTATAGCCGTATGCTATGGGAAGGGACGTCATAAAATCTCTTGTTTTTAGGCCTGAAGTTTTGTATAGTGGGTTAATAATAAGCAGGCAAAAGCAGGAGACACAGGGCTGATGAGGCGCTCATTTT
>Ga0315284_10004901_pt1 | contig 19029 bp, 17 predicted proteins | sample YL17G09_16_MG_FD_203696 | JGI IMG/M metagenome (GOLD analysis project Ga0315284, IMG submission 203696) | Sediment microbial communities from Yellowstone Lake, YNP, Wyoming, USA - YL17G09_16 | ecosystem: Environmental > Aquatic > Freshwater > Lake > Sediment | place: USA: Wyoming | collected... | reverse complement strand
TGCCCTGGCCCTTTACAGGGCGTGCCTCGATGCCATGCCCGCCGACAAACGGGACACCGATGGCAAAGGCTTCAGGGACCGGATCGCCAACATCGAGAAGAAGGCCGGCAAGAGCAGCAGGGATTCGAAGGACCGTTCCAAGCGGTATTGATCCGGAGTCCGCCGCGGAAGCGGCGGGAGAGGTTTCCGTTCGGCGTCACGCGGTGCTTCCGCCGCGGGCTCGGCCCGTCGGTTGTTCCGCGGGGGAGGGCCCGCCCGGGCATCCCGCCAGGACCTCCAGGATCTCCTCGATCGACGTGATCCCCGCCCGCACCTTGTTGATGCCATCGACCCAGAGGGAGGGGTGACCGGCGGCCCGGACCGCGGCGCGAAGCGTCTCGCGGTCGGCCTTCGCCCGCACGAGTTGCGCCAGGTCGGGCGTCATCGCCACGAGCTCAAAAAGGCCGATCTGGCCCGAGTACCCCGTGCGGCCGCAGGTGTTGCACCCCCGGCCCTTGACGTATTGCTCGATGGGGCCGAAGAGCTCCGTCAGGCGGCGGCGCAGGGCCACGGGCGGCTCCCCGATGCCCCGGCAGTGGAGGCAGACGGTCCGGACGACGCGCTGGGCCAGGACCCCGCGGAGGACCATCGCCGCCGCCTCGGGCGGCGCCTGGGCGGCGACCGCGGCGATGGCGTCGGCCGTATCGGTCGCGCGCACCTGGGCGAGGACGAGGCGGCCATCAAGGGCCGCCTGCACGGCCATCGCCGCCACCGGCCCGCTCAGGACCCCATCGAGCGCCAGGACGTCCGGCTGCTGGAGCAGGATCCGCGAAAGGGCCGACACGGCGTCCGTTGTGCCGCACGTCGCCGGCGAGAACTGGTTGATCCCGGGAAGGCTGAAATTGATACAGGCCTCGAGCGTACATACGTTGAGGCGCACCGGGTCCACGGCGCTCAGCGTGCTGTAGAGCGTCGTGGTGACGCCGGACTCGCGCGGCCCCGCAACCAGGATGAGGCCGCGCGGGTCGGCCAGCAGGCCGCGGTAGGCCGTCAGGAGTTCGAAATCGCACCCCAGCTTTTCCAGCGGCTTCTGGGCCTCGTCGTCCCGCACGATCCGCACGACGGTGCGCGGCCCGAAGGCGCTCGCCAGGGAAGCCGTGTGGAGCTGAACGGCGCGGCCCTGCACGAGGAGGCGGGCGCTCAGGCGCACATCGCCGGCCGCCGAGGCCGCGCCGCCCGCGAGGCCCATGATCCCGTCGAAGGCGCCGGCCAGCCCCGCCGCCAGGCGGGCGGGCGGGCGCATGACGACGCGCAGCCGGCCGTCGATGCGAAACCGGATGCGAAGCACCTTCTCGTCGGGCTCGAGGTGAATGGCGCTGGCGCGCGCCGCGACGGCCTCGCGGACCAGAAGGGACGCGATCTTCTCGGGCGGCCACGTGCCGTACACCGAATCATAATCGTCCGACAGCAGGGGTTCGGCCAAGGCCAGCGGGTCCGCGGCCGGCGCCTCCTCGCGGCGCGAAGCCGCCGGACCGCCGGCGCGGGTCTCGTCCATCATCTGGTAAATGTTCTCGGGCGACGCCGCCACAAGCTGCACGCTCAGGCCCGACGCATGGGCAATCTCGTCGCCGAGGAAGAGGTTCGACGGCTCCGACGACGCGACGGTGAGCACGTCCCGCACGCGAAAGAGCGGCAGCACGCCGTGCTTCCGGATGAAGGCCTCCGGCAGGGCGGAACGCACGGCGGCATCGACCAGTTGCGGGGTGAGGCGGACGAACGGCACGCCGCACGCCTCCGCGACCGCCGCGAGCACCTGCTCCTGGCTCGCGTAGCCGAGGTCCACCAGGATTTCGCCGATGAGCCGCTCTTGCTGACCTTGCTGCTGCACCTCCAGCGCGTTGGCCAACTGCTCCGCCGTGATGACGCCGTGCGCCATCAGCAGGTCGCCCAGCCGGGCCCGTTGTTTCGTGGCTGTGGTCATAACTAGTGAAAGCTCTTCACGGCCTCGTGAACGTTCTCGAAGACATCAAACTTCTTATCGAAGCGGACCATCTCGAAGATCCGGCGGGCGTGCCCCTTGAGGCCCGCCACCGTGGTGACGCCCTGCGCGGCCTCAACCTGTTCCTGGAACCACAAGAGGTCCTCCAGCCCCTGGCTGTCGAGGTACCCGACCCGGGAGAGGTCCAGGACGAACCATCGGCCGCCGGCGCGGATCTGCTCGGCGGCGATGCGGCGGAAGACCTCGTCCTCCGCCCGCGTGAGCGCCGGTTCCGTCGAAAGCACGGTCATACTGCCGTAGGCGTCGGCTGTGGTCGGCATGTGACGTCTCATTTCTCGCTGCCGCCGGCCCGGAGCTTCTCGGGTGAGTCGGCAAACTGCTGCATCAGGCGCCCGAAGTCAAGTCCCAGGAACGCCCGGACGACCTGCGGGTCGAACTGCGTGCCGGTGGCCCGGCCGATCTCGCGCTTCACGTCCTCCAGGGGCAACATCGGTCGATAGGGTCGGTTGCTGGTCATCGCATCAAAGGCGTCGGCCAGGGCGATGATCCGCGCCACCAGCGGGATCGCCTCGCCCTTCAACCCGCTGGGGTAACCGCTGCCGTCCAGGTGCTCGTGGTGATAGAGGACGGCCTCGCGGATGAATTCGAGCCTGCGGATGCCGCTCAGGATCTGCCCGCCGACCTCCACGTGCCGGCGCATGATGTCGCGCTCCTCCGGCAGCAGAAGGCCCGGCTTCCGAAGGATCGCTTCCGGCGTGCCGATCTTGCCGATGTCGTGGAGCAGGCCGGCCATATACACTTCCTTCAACGCGTCGCCGGCAAAGCCCATGCCGCGCGCCACCTCGCGGCACGTGATGGCCACGCGGGTGCTGTGCCCGCACGTGTAGGGGTCCTTGGCGTCGACGCTGGAGACCAGCGTGTGGACCAGGTCGAGCATCAACTGCTGGAGTTGCACGTAAAGGCGCCGGTTGTCGATGAAGACGGCGCTCGCCGAGGCGCCGGACCGGATGAGCTTGGCGTCGGCGCTCCCGAACTCCCCGGCGGGGCGGTTGAAGGCCGCGATGGCCCCGCCGCCTTCCTGCCCGACCGGCAGCGGCACCACCACAAGCCGCTCCAAGGCCATGGAGAACCCGCCCAAGGCGGGGTCGTCGCCCAGGTGGTTGTTGATGAGAACGGGCTTCTCCGGTTCGAGCCCCGCGAGGACCCGTCCGACAAGGACGGGCAGGTCCGATACCAGGCAGGGCAACCGGCCGGCCACCACAGTCACGGGCTCGAGGCCGGCCCCGGCCGGCAACCAGGCCGCCACGGCCTCGACCCCGAGGGTCTCGCGAAGCGCCGAACAGACGTCGTCCAGGAACTCCGCCACGGGGCGGTTCACGCGAAGCGCCTCGCCGAGGTTATGCAGAAGGCTGATTTCCTCGTAGCACTGCGTGAGCGCCTCGGTGGTCTGGTCGCGCTCGCGGCAGGTCTCCGCCTCGGCCATGCGGGCCCGCACCAGGTCGGCAACGGCCGCGAGCAACCGCCGTCCCAGGCCCTCGCCCGCCGGCCCGGAGACCGGGACCCGCGCCAGCGCCACGAGGACCAGGCGCGACCGCCGGCGAAGCAGCGACGCCAGGCGGACCTCGCCCGCGCCCCCTTCCAGACGGTCCGCGTTTTCGCGAACCGCCTCGAGCACCAGGGCCGGCGCGGCGTCCGCGGTTTCGGCGCCGTCGCCCCCCTCCTCGCGGACGCGCGTGCCGTCGGGAAGGTAGAACGCGACTTCCACGCCGGTCCGCTCGAAGAGCTCCGAGGCCAGACCGGCAGGCAGCCCCAGCCGGGGCGCCGGCAAACAGGTTGTCAGACCTTGCGACACCCGGAACTCCTGACCGTACAAGGCTGTTTCGTGCGGCGGGTCTGCTGACCCGTGCCTGTGCAGCGTGTCTCTATGATCCTGTCACCCCGAGCAAGCGAAGCGAGTCGCGGGGCTCGCCGTGCGGATGCCCAGCGCCTCCCGGACGTTGGCCAGGAGCTCGCTCGGGCTGAACGGCTTGGCCATGACGCGAAGGATCGGCAGATGCGCCAGGCTCGTGCCGTCAATCTCAAACCCCTTGGCCGTCAGAAGGATCGTGGGGATCGGCTTGTCGAGTTCCGTCGTCAGGCGTTGGCAGAGCTCCAGCCCGCTCATGCCGGGCATCTGGAGATCGGTGATGATGAAGTCCGGCGGCTCGGCCGAGGCGCGCTCGTAGGCCTCCTGGCCGTCGGTAGTCACGATGGCCTCCAGGCCGGCGTTCTGAAGCTTCCGGGCCACCACGTTGGCGATGGCGACCTCGTCGTCGGCAATGAGAATCTTCCAGGGCATGACGATTTTGCGCTCCTTGGGACCTATCGGACGGCCGGCAGAAAGAGCCGGAAGACCGATCCCTTTCCAACATCGCTTTCCACGGTGACCCGCCCGCCGTGGACCACTTCGACCACGTGCTTCACGAGCGCCAAGCCCAGGCCGGTGCCCTTGGCCGCCTTGGCCGAGTGGCGCGAGCGGTAGAACTTCTCGAACACCTTGCCGGCGTCCTCGGGCGGGATGCCGTAGCCCGTGTCGGCCACGTCGACGACGACAGCGCTGTCATCCAGGTAGGTGGAGATCCTCACCTGGCCGCCTTCCGGCGTGTACTTGATGGCATTGGAGACGACGTTCAGGACCGCCTGGTAGAGCATGTCGCGGTCGCCGTGGACGCGGAAGAAGACGGGCGCGAGGTCGGCCTCCAAGCGGATGTTTTTCTGGACAGCCTGCGACGTCATCACGTCGGCGACGTCGCGCAGGATTTCCGTGACGGCCAGGTCCGCCTTGTTGACGGGCACGAGGCCGGACTCGAGCCTGCTCAAGTTCAGGATGTTGTCGATCAGCCGACTCATGCGGTCCGTCTCGGTGCCGATGACGTGAAGGTACTCGCGGGTCTCGGCCTCGCTCTTGACCTCGCCGTCGACGAGCATCTCGGTGTACGCCCGGATGCTGGCCAGCGGGGCCTTGAGCTCGTGCGACACGTTGGACACGAAATCGCTCTTCATGCGGGCGATTTCCTTCTCCTTCGTCACGTCGTGCAGGACGGCCACCACGCCGCTGATCCGGTCGCGGCGCTTGCCTTCGACGACCGTGTTGAGGATGACGCGCCAGATCCGGGCCTCCCCGCCGGCGCCCTGGATCCACTCGACGGCCCGGTGCGACGTGAAGAGCCCCGTCTCACGCATGTCGTCAACGAGGGCCAGGAACCCTTTATCGGTAATGACCTCCTCGATGGGCCGGCGGACCGCCGGGTCGAACTTGAAGCCGAAGGTGTCCTCGGCGGCGGCGTTCGCCAGCACCAGGTCGCCAAAGGCGTCGGTGACCACGACGCCGTCGCTGATGGCGCGGATGACGGCCTCGATGTGCCGCTTCTCGGCATCGAGGACCTTCGTCTGGATCTGCCGCTCCTTGGCCGCCAGGTGCGACTGCTCCACCTCTTCTTTCACGAACGACAGGTAGTGGTTGATGGCGTGGCCGAGCCGTCCCAGGGCGTCGGCCTCGGTCTCGCTGATCGCCAGACCGATCGTCCCGCGGCGCGCCATGTCCTCCAGGTGGTCGGTCACGCTGCTGATCCGCTCCTTCGGCACGCGGGCGATGAGGAAGCCGCCGACGATGCCGAGCACCGCCAGGGCCATGCCCGCGCCCAGAGTCATCGCCTTGACCGCGGCCGGCTGGCCCGCCTCGCGCACGGGCTCCAAGAGGAGGTGGAGGGCCACTCCCACTCCCAGAAAGAGGAACACGACCGCCGCGGCGCGCCGCAGTTCAATCACGACCGACGACCTCCCTCAGGTCTCCACTGGAACGTCTCATTCTTGGGTGGCATGGCCACCCGCTGTTGGGTGGCCATGCGAAGCATGACCCCTGGTGTGTGGCTTCATGGCCACGCAACGGCGCGTGGCCATGCCACCCGGATTCCGGGGGTCACCTGTCTCGCTAGAATTCCGTGACCACCTTCTCGGCCTGCGCGAGGAGTTGCTCGACGGTGCGGCGCCCCTGGCAATTCGGATTGTCGAGCGCCAGTCTCAGGTGCGCCATCGCCTCGCCCGGTCGCCCGGTCGCCACGCGCACGTACCCCATGAGCGCATGGGCCTCCGGATCCTGCGGTTGGATCGCCAGCACCACCTCCAGCCGATCGCCGGCCAACGCCAAGTGGTTCTCCAGGATGTCGCATTTGGCCAGGCCGATCAGCGGCGCGGCCGTCTTGGGCGCCAGGAGCCGGTGGGCCTCGTAGATGGTCCGGGCCTCCGGTGCGCGGCCCATCGCCAAGAGGCAGTCGGCCCGCATCAGCCGGACCCAGCGTGACACGAACTCCGGCTCCGCACCGGCCAGTTCGGCCAGGAGCGGTTCGGCCTCCGCGTAGGCGCCCGAACGGAACAGCGCCCTGGCGAGGCGCTCTTTCACGCCCGGCAGGTCGGGCTTGAGGTGCATGGCGGCCCGGTAGCTGCCCACGGCTTCGCCGTGCAGTTTCAGCATGCTGAGGACGTCGCCGAGGGCCGAATGGAGTTCGGCCCGGCCGGGCGTCCGCTTGACGGCCTCGCAAAGGTCCTTGGCCGCCTCGTCGCCCTTGCCTTGGGCCACAAGAAGCTCGGTCTCCGCCAGAACGTACTTGGCCTCGTGCGGGCTCAGGCGGACCGCCTCGCGGAACTCCTCAAGCGCCCGGTCCGCATGGCCGAGCGCCTGCTCGATGGTCCCGAGGACATACCGGGCCTCCGGCGATTTCGGATCGATGGCCTTGGCGCTCTCGGCCAGCTCGCGGGCCTTGTCGAGGTCGCCCCTCTGGGCCGCCAGCCGCGCCGCCAGGACATGGGCGGGCGCGTACGTCACGCCGGCCCGGATCAGTTCGGCCATGTGCTCGTTGGCGCGCCCGAACTCGCCGCGCTGGTAGCAGCCCTCGGCGAGCTTGGTGACCATCTCGGCCCGCGACTGGTCCCATCGCTGGCGGGCCTGGGCGCGATTCCTGTCGATGTCCGTCTGGCCGCAGCCGAGAAGGAGGAAGCCGCAGGCGACGGCCACGCCAAGCGCGATTCGCTTACTTCGCATTTCGGGCCTCCTTCGGCGCCGCGGCGGCGGGCGCCTGGCCGGCCGGGGGCTTCGTTCCGGGCGGACGCGTCGCCGGGGGCGGCGGGGTCGGCGGCGGAGGCGCCGTGCCCTGCTCGGCGGCCACCCTCTTGACCTCGTCCATGTCCTTCAGGCGGTCCCCGATGGTGTCCCAGATCGTCCAGTTCGGCGGCTCATAGGGCTCGCCGGTCTTCTCCAGGTAGATCTCGTCTTTCAGTTGCAGCCCCTTGATGTTGTTCGGCGATGCGTAGAGCGACAGGGAGACGTTCCAGTAGGCGCTTTCCAGGTCCTTGGGCGACTTGGTCTTCTGGTAGCGCTGCCAGGCGTCATGGGCCGCCTGCATGTAGCTGCTCGTGATGCGTTCGCGCGTAAAGAACGTGAAGCCTTCGCGCAGGCCCAGGCACAGGCGTTTGCCCTGCGCCATCATGTCCTCGCCCAAGGCGTTGGCGGCTTCCTCGTCCTCGATGATGTGCGGCGTCAGCAGGATGATGATCTCATTGCGGGTGGTCTTGTCCGCTTTGTTGCGGAACAGCCACCCGACGCCGGGGATGTTGCCCAGGCCCGGCACCTGCGACCGGCCGACCGAGGCCACTTCATCGAACATGCCGCCGATGACGACCGTGTGGCCGTCCTTGACCATGATGTTGCACGTAACCTCGGTCGTCGTTTCGGACGGCAGGCCCGTCGCGGGATCCACCAGGCCCTTGGAGACCTTCGGATGGATCTCCATGCGGACGTAGCCGTCATCGCTGATGAAGGGCCGGAAGATCAACTGCGTGCCGCTGTCGAGGAACTCGATGGTCTGAACCGTCGTGGTTTCGGTGGTCGTGGTGGTCTTGTAGCCGAGGCGCTGGCCCACGATGACCTCCGCCCGCTGCTTGTTGAGGGCCAGGACCTTCGGGTTGCTGAGGGTGGTCGTGTCCTTGATCGATTCCAGCGCACTGATGAAGAACGACACGTTGTTCGTGATGACGCCGATGTTGAGGCCGGGGCCCGGCGCGGCAAAGCCCGAGGTCTGGATGTGCCCCCACGGGGTGTTGGCCACGGGCGTGGTGATCGGGGTCGCGGCGCCGGTGGGCATCGTCGGGTTGATCACCGGGGTGAGCGTCCGCGAGAGGTCGCGGAAGTCGATGCCCGCCAGGGTATTGAAGTCGATGCCCAGGCTGGTCGTGTCATCGAGCTCGACCTTGAGGATCGTCGCCTCGACGAGGACCTGGCGGGGCCGGCGGTCCATCTGCTTGAGGATGGCCCGCGCCTGTTCCAGGTGCTCCGGGAAATCGCGGATCACCAGGGTGTCCTGGAGGCCGAAGCTGTTGCCGCCCGTGTCGCCGGTCCCGCCGCTCGGGATGCCCTTGCCGGGCGCCGAGTTGACGGCCACGGTCGCCTTCGCCGAGAGGGCGGGCGCGACGATTTTCTGGGCTTCCTCGGCCGAGAGGTAGTTCAGCGAAAAGACCTCGGTGACCATGCGCGACACCTCGGCCTCCTGTGCCGCCATCTCCTCGGGCGTATGGATGTAGATGGAATTGCCCTCACGGACCCACTTCAACCCGGCGGCACGGCAGATCGCGTCGAGGACCTGGTCCACCGAGACCTTGTACAGGTCGAGCGTCACGCGCCCCTTGGCGCCCTTGCTGGCGATCATGTTGAGCTCATACTGGCGCGACAGGAGTTCGAGGATGTTGGCGAGCTCCTCGTTCTTGACGTGGAGTTCGATCTTGCCCTCGGCGTCGCGCGAGGCGGTGACCGTCCCGACCGTGGGCGGCCCCGCCGCCTCGGCGGGCGGCGCCTTCGGCTGCTCGGCAGGCGCCGGCTTCGGCGCCGGCTTCGGCGCCGGCGGAGGAGGCGCTTTGGCGGGCGCCGCCGCAGCCGCCGCCATCTCATTGTCCCCCGCTCGGATCGCAGAGCTTTTCTGCTCGCCATCGGCGGCGCCGGCCCCCAGCGCGAGGTACCCGGCCGCCAACACACCGGCCAGAAGCCAGACCCTCCATCGACTGCGTTCGACACCCATTTGCCTCTCCATAGCGACGCTCCTTTACTCCATTCGCAGCAGGCAGGTCACGCCGGCCTGCTGGAGTTTGACGTGGCCTTCCTGGATCTCGACGATCTCCAGGCCGGCCACGGCATCCCCCTCCTGGTAACTTTCGCCACCGATCACGGCCCAGCGCTCTCCCGCCGGAGTGATCAGGATCACCTCGAGCTTCAGACCTCTCACCCTCTCCAGCACCTTCTTGGCCGTCGGCGCGGGCGCGACCTGAGGCGCCGGCTCCGGCGCGGGCGGCCCGCCCTGGGCGGGGCCGGTCCCGTCGCCCGCCCGCTCGGCCGGCGGCGCCGCGCCCGTCGGACGCGCCCCTTCGAACGGGTTCCGCCGGAGCGGCTTCCGGGTCGGCGGAACGTACTCCGGCACCAGTTTCCGGCCGTCGACCGAGGCCGACCGAACCTTCGCCGCATCCACGCCGGGGCTGAAGGAGATAACGTCCAGGTCTCCCGAGCGGCCGGTCCACGGCTGAACGAGGGCCACCGCCCAAGCGCTCAGCCCCGTGATGAGGAGCGCCGCCGTCAGGACGGTCTTGATCCACCGGCCGCGGCAGGTGGCCCACCGGCCTCGCTGGCGTGGCGCCAACCAGGCCAGAAGGCCCGCGCAGCGAGTCGATCGCGCCGTCGCGGCGGCTGTGGGTTCCTTTGCGTTCATCCGGTCGTCGCCTCTGTCTTGCATCCATCGGCGCCGCCGTCAGGAACGGCCGCCGGCTCATCCGTCGGAAGGTAGTACACCAGCAGCGCCGTCTCGGCCACCACCTGGCCCGCACCGGGTCCGGCGGTAATACGCGCCCGACGAACCCGGTTCAGGCGTTCCAGCCCCTCGATCCTCGCCAGGCAGCGGTAAACGGCTTCGGCCGGCCCGGTCAACCGCAGCGAGATCGGAACGGCCGGCGAGGGGACCGGCGCCACGTTCGCCTCGGCCTGCTGGATTTCATGGGTCACTTGAGGCTCCGTCGCCGCGCACTCGGCGACCTTCTGGAGGAAGTCAGCCACGCGCGGCTCGACCGGCAGGCGGCGCTCGCACGAGTCCTTCGCCATCCGCAGGCCGGGAATCCGCGCCGAAACGTAGACGCCCTCGCGGCTGGCGAGGACCTTCTGGTTCACCCGGCCGCGCTCCTGCTCCACCTCCTCGCCGAGGGCCGACAGTTCGCGCTGCTTCGGCCACAGGACGAACAGGAAGAAACTGCCCACCATGACCGCCCCCACGAGGAGGATCAGCAGTTGCTGCCGGTCCACCGCCCAGCACTTGCGTTGGCTCGCGCGCCACGTCACGTGCCCCGCTCCTTAACCGCGGCCGGCGGAACCACGTTGACTTCCAGCACAAAAGACCGCCGCTCGCCGTCTTCCCGGGCGTAGGGCTTCGATTCCACAAGCACCGCCCGCTGAAACAACTTCGAGGTCTCCAGGGCCGAGAGCATCTGGGTCACGACGGTCTCCTTCGCCGCGACGCCGCGCAGGCGGAGGAGCGGACCCCTGCCCGCCCCGGTGTCCGGGCAATCCAGGGTCGCCTCTTCCAGCACGACGCTGTCCGGCAGGATGTCCGCCAGATCACAGAGCACGTCGGTCAAGGTCGTACGGGCCTGGAGCGCCTGGACGAGGCTCAGCCGCCAGTCGCAGGCCTTCGCCTCGGCCCGGAGCATCCGGACCTTGCTCACGTCCCCCTCGACAGCCTCACCCGCGCCGCGCAGCGCCATCAACTCGGCCCTCGCGTCGCGCACCCACGCGCCCACCTGGATGCTCCACAGCACCATCGCCAGCCCCATCGCCAGGAGCAGCCAGGAGCGGATGAAGCCGATGCGCCGCCGAAAGTGCGCCCGGACGTAATCCGCCGGCAGGAACTCGAGTTCTCGCACGCGATGCCCCTCCGCCTTTCAGGCGGCATACCCCGACGTGAATCTGGCCTCCACGTAGAAGCCCTTGAGGCTCAGACCGAACGCCGTCGCCCATTCGGCCCGGACGCCGCGCCGGTCCAGCACACGGTCCAGCGAGTCCGTCCGCACGCCACGAAGCGGGTCGCCCATCCTGGCCTCCAGGCCCAGCCGCGCGGCCAGCGCCGTCGAGACGCTTGGATCGTGGGCTTCGCCCCCGACGAACGTCAGGCTCTCAAGACGCGGACCGCGGAAGGTCACGCTGTAGTACCGCAGGCACAGGCCGATCTCGTCCGCCAGGTCCTCCAGGTGAGGGCGAAGGGCATCGGAGACCGCGCGGGCGACTCGATCCGCCCCTTCCGCGTCGGCCGTCTCGCCGGAGGGACGGCGGCTCAGGCGGCGACGGAGGGCTTCGGCCTCCGCCGGCGCCAGCTCCAAGCATTCGGCGACCGCGCGGTTGAACACGCTGCCGCCGATCGGAATCGTCTTGACGAAGACCAGGTCCCGCCCGCGGGAGATCACCACCGTCGTCTGGGCCCCGATGTCCGCATACACGTTCACGACGCCCTCGTCCTCCCGGCGGCCCAGGTATCGCTCGAACCCGCGAAACATCGCCGCCGGCCCGGCGTCGAGGCTCACCAGGTCCACTCCCGCTTCCGTGGCCATCTGGATCTGGGCGTCCACCTCGACCCGGGGCACGGCCAGCAGGATGATTTCGTCAAACAGTTGGTCCCCTTGGTGCACTTCGCCTGCCCGCAGGTACTGGATCACCGCCGTGGCGGTGTCGAAGGGGAATTTATTCTGCGCCTCCCAAATGACGGCGGTGGCCAATTCCTCATCGGGCATCTTCGGCATCCGAACATTGCGGACGGCCACGTCCTTCGAAGGCAGGGCCATGACCGCCTCGCGTCCCCGAAACCGGCCTTCCTTCATGAGCCGGCGGACTTCCGCCACGATGAACTCGCGCCGGCGTTGGGGCTCGCCCTTGATCTCCAGCGGGACCACGAACTTCGCCGCCTCCAGGGCACGAAGGTCGCGCTCGCTGCCGCCGAGTTGGAGCATCCGCACCGTCGTGGTGCCGATGTCAAGGCCGATGGGCAATTGCCTCACCGCAAGCCCCCTCCACACGACCGGCCTAGCCGGCCATCCGCGTCGCCGTGATCGCGCCCGTCAGCCCCGCCACCGCAATCTGCATCTGCGTGGAACCGGAGCGGAGCGTCACGGTGCCCCCGGATGACGGATCCCCCTGCGAGTTGAACGTCACGTATGTGGCCCCGTCAAACGACACACTCACGACCGCAACGTTGGACATGCCGTTCTGCGAGGCCAAGTGGACGACGAACGACTTGTTGCCCAGCACCGGGTGCGCGACCGCCACGGCCGAGGCATAGTCTTCGCCCGCGTAGTCGGCCACGATCTTGTAGGACTGGCGGTCCGCGCTGAAGACGACCGCATGGGGGTGCTGCGTCGTCAAGGCCATGCTCCGCGCCACCTCCAGGTCCGATTTCATGACCCTTGCCGCGCTGATCGCTTCGCTGTCGCCCGCGGATCCGATGTTCGGAACCACAATGGCGGCGGCAATCGCCAGGATCAGAATGACCACCAGGATCTCTACCAGTGAGAACGCGGCTTGGGCCGACCATCGATTGGGGATTCTCATTTCTCGGTTTCCTTTGTCTCGTCCCGGGCACGCGGCGCCTGCCCGGCCTTTGCCTCGATCGTCTGAATCGTGTAGGCGCCCTCGCGCAAGCCCCGCTCCATCTCGGCCACGCGCTTGTTCAGGCCCTCGAGTTGCTCGACCAGCTGGAGCCGCTGCTTGCCCGAGTCCGGAACGCCGCCATCGTCGCGCGCGGCGGCGACCCGGCCTTGAGCCTGGGCCTTGGGCTCAAGCGCGTCAGACTTGAACCACAGGGCGGCCGCAATCACCGCCAGCATGATCGAAACCAGGATGAGCCCATGTGCTATTGCTTGAAGGTGTCTCGATTCCATTTTCCATTCCCTCCAGTCTGCCCATTTTCACGCGCAGAACCAAATAGCAAGCGCAGAGATAGTAGGTCTATCCCGTATGGGGACTATCGGCATCCCGCGGCATTACGCTTCAGGGATTCACCCGGCCCCCGAGGGCCGGGTGTGCCCCCGCATTATGGGGGCCCGGCGTTCCTGCGGAGAACCGGGGGCGAGCGAGTGCAGGAAGGTGCTTCGCCCGGGAAAAATACTCGGGGGCAGCGGACGCGCCAAGCGTCTCTGCCCCCGAGCCCAGTGCCTTTTCGCCCCTACACGAAAAGGCTGGCGGTCACCGCTGCGCACCCACAGCGTTTTACAGCGTGTTAAGTATCGTCCCGTCCGGCTTGACCCAGGTATCAGCCAGGTTGGCGCGGAACTCGCCCGTGATCCTGTTGAGCCACCATCCACTGAGCCCCGACTCCGGGTTAACATCCGCGGCGGTATCCGTGATGTTCACGGTGTCTAGCCCGTTGATCGGGTTGATCGGCACCTGCTGGAGATACGGGCCATACAGAAAGACCGTGGTAGGCACCGGGGAAACGTTGCCGGCGGCATCGGTGTACTGCGTCATCTGCGGGCCAAACACCAGCAGATCAGGCGTGCCGGCCGCGCCGGGGTACGACTCGATGTGCTGCGTCTTGTACAGGAGCAACTGGCTGCGGACCGTCTGGAGGTTCGTCACGAGGTTGCTGATGCGCGCCTCGGCGGACGCCTCCGTGAACTGCGGAATGACGATCGCGGCCAAGATGCCCAGAATGATCACGACAATCAGAATTTCCACCAACGTAAAGCCCTTTTTCACCATGCGTTTCATCCCTATTCTCCTTACGTCATTGTGCGTCATTGTGGTCCCGTGCGGGACCGGTCGGGTTCCTTGTACGGCGGTCGATGTGTCCGGCCCTTCATAACGCCACCCCGGAAGGGACTTGCCTGTTCCCCGGGCACTTCCACAGTGTCGTCCACACACAGATCGGTTTTCACCCCCTTCGCATGCGTGACCGACAGGGCGGCGGCACGATGGGCCGGACACCTCTCGTGCGGCTGCCATCCCCACGTTTCTATCCAGCGAATGTTAAAGAGCGTGTGGAGCCAGACTTCCCTGCCAAAATACGCTATCACTATCGACCAGAAAAGCGCCCAACTTCACGCTTTTTTCCATAGAGCCCATATTCGCCATATTGACACCCGACGGCATAAAAATCACGGCCTTTGAGGACCGTTGCTCCATCCGACGCCATAAAGCATACTCAAGGACGGCCTGATGTCAAACGCCGACAGAACACGGCGGAACGAGTGTCGTTGCTGCGAAGCGTAAGTATTTGTCAAAAAAGGGGTTACGACACACACCTCAAGCCAACGACCACTTCAATGCGGTGTCAATCTCGGCGCGCACACCCCAGTTTAACGGTGATTTTCTGGCCAATCCTACTCACCTTGAGCTGCGACATGGGTCGTCATCGCCGCGAAGACTTGGACCCTCCCATCGGCCAGCCTCAAAGCAAGGCCGTAGTCCGGATCGAGGTCCACCACCTCCCCCGTGTAGGTGCTATCGCCTTCACGGAGGCTTATCCGTCGGCCGATCGTCCGGCAGCGGCCCGCCGCGCGGCGACGGACCTCGGCAACGCCCGATGGCTCGCCCATCAGCCCGATAACCTGGTCAAGGCGCCCGAGGAAAGCCCTTGCCAGAAGCGTCCGGTCCACCTCCTCGCCGAGCATCGCGAGGCTCGCGGCATGGCGGCGGATCTCCGCGGGGAACACCTCCTCTTCCTGATCGCAGTTGATGCCCACGCCAATCACCACCGACCCCGGCCCTGGGCCGGCAGGCCGTGACTCGACCAGAATGCCGGCCACCTTCCGGTCATCGATGACCAGGTCGTTGGGCCACTTGATCCCCACCTCCTCGCGGCACTGATCCTCAATGGCTTCGGCCACGGCAATGGCGGCGGCACGCGTGAGGATCGCCCCCTGGCCGGGAACATCGGGCATCCATACAAGGACAGAACAGAGGATCGAAGAGTGCGGCGGCGCTAGCCAGCAGCTCCCACGCCGCCCCCGCCCGGACGACTGGTGCTCCGCGAAGACCGCCAAGCCGTCGGCCGCCTGAGGTCCCTCGGCGGCCGCCTGCCACGCGAGGTCATTCGTCGAGGAGGTGCTCTCGACGCATCGCACGATTCGGCCCACCCGCGAGACCGCGAGGTCGCAGGCGATCTCCGCCTCGCACAAGTGCGCCGGGGCGCTGATCAGCCGGAGGCCGGCGAGCGGATGAGACTCGATGACAAACCCGTGGCCGGCCAGATCGGCAAGCTCCTTGGCGAAGTGTTTCGGCGGGATGCCCGCCTCGGCGGCCAGTTGATCAGGGGCCACCGGCCGCCCACGTCGACGACGAAGGGCAAGCGTAAGGCGTGGTTCCACAGGCGCTCTCCGAAGTCACCGGCGCTCCCTTACTCATCGGGGTGCCCTGCTTTCGCGCCGTTGCGGAAGCATGCCCGCCCATGGTCGAGGCCCGTGCTTTCGCCACAGCGCGAAAGCATGGCACCCGTCAATCCACGTTTCCCGGGTGACCGCCTGCTACGTCCGACGTATCTCCAGGGAGATGTCGAGGATGGGCGCGCTGTGCGTGAGCGCCCCAATGCTGATGCGGTCGACGCCCGTCTCGGCCACCTCGCGGACGTTGGCGAGGGTCACCCCGCCCGACGCCTCGAGCGCCGGCCCGTCGTCGCCGAAGAGCCGGTCGCGCCGCACCACCGCCTCGCGGATCATCGGCGGCTTCATGTTATCCAGGAGCACCCCATCCGGCTTCGAGAGCAGGATCTCCTCGAGGTAATCGATCTGCTCGACCTCGACATACACGGGGATCTCGCGGGAGATCCGCTGGCGGGCCTCCCGCACGAGGCCGGCGATCGTCTCGCCGACGTGGTTCGGGGCGCGGACGGCCAGGTGGTTGTCCTTGATGAGGACGCCGTCGTGCAGACCGGTCCGGTGGTTCACGCCGCCGCCCATCCGCACGGCGTATTTCTCGAGGTACCGCCACCCGGGCGTGGTCTTGCGGGTGTCCAGGATGACCGCGCCAGAGCTCGCCACGGCGTCGACGAACTTCCGGGTGTACGTCGCGACGCCCGAGAGGGCCTGCACGAAGTTCAGGAGGGTGCGCTCGATGGTCAGGAGCGGCCGCACGGGGCCGACGATGCGGCCCAGCACCTGGTCCCGGTGAATGGGGGTACCGTCTTCCACGTGAGGCTCGAAACGGAGCCGGCCGTCGACGCGGTTAAGCATCGGGGCAACGAACAGGAGACCGGCGGCGATGCCCTCGGCCCGCGACAACAGCTCGCCCCGCGCCGCGGCCTCGGTATCAATCAGGACGTCGCTCGTGAGGTCGCCCGGCCCGATGTCCTCGTCGAGCGCAAGGGTCAGGAGCGGCTGAAGGCTTTCGAGGGCCCGGATTCTCAGCCGGTCGAGCGGAATAGTGGTCGGCGTTCGCTTCGGTGTCATGGAGGAATTCCTGGATACGATCCCTGAGTTCGGCGGCCCGCTCGAATTCGAGCCGTTCGGCCGCCCGGTGCATTTCGCTTTCCAGCTCGCGGACGAGTTCCGTCCGCGCAAAATCCTGCTCCGACAGGTGCACGGCCAGCCGGGCCGCGCGGCGTCCCTGGACCTCGGCCTCGATGCCCGCCCGGATCGCCTTGTGGATCGTCTCGGGCGTGATGCCGTGCTCGCGGTTGTAGGCCGTCTGTTTCTCGCGGCGCCGGCCTGTCTCTTCCATGGCCCGCCGCATGCTCTCCGTCACGGTGTCGGCGTAGAGGATGACCTGGGCGCTGGCGTGGCGGGCGCAGCGGCCGATCGTCTGAAGGAGGCTCGTGCCGGACCGCAGGAATCCCTCGCGGTCGGCGTCGAGGATGGCCACGAGGCTGACCTCGGGCAGGTCGAGGCCCTCCCGCAGCAGGTTCACGCCCACCACCACGTCGAACGTGCCGAGCCTCAGGTCGCGCAGGATTTCGCTGCGGTCGAAGACCTCGACCTCGCTGTGCAGGTACTCGCACTTGACGCCTTCCTTGCGGAAGTACTCGGCGAGGTCCTCGGCCAGACGCTTCGTGAGGGTGGTGACGAGGACCCGCTCCCGGCGCCCGATGCGCCCGCGGACCTCGCCCAGGAGGTGCCGGACCTGGTCGCGGGCCGGCTCGACGCGGATCCCGGGGTCCACGAGGCCCGTCGGGCGGATGACCATCTCGACGACCTCGCCGCCGGACTGCTCGATCTCCCAGTCGGCCGGCGTGGCCGAGAGGAAGATCGCCTGGGGGACCATCTCCTGCCACTCGCCGAACTTCAGCGGCCGGTTGTCGAGCGCCGACGGCAGCCGGAACCCGTGCTCGACGAGCGTCTGCTTGCGGCTCAGGTCGCCGGCGTACATCGCGCGGATCTGCGGGATCGTCGAGTGGCTCTCGTCGACGAACATCAGGTAATCGTCGGGGAAATAGTCGAGGAGGCAGTACGGCCGCTCGCCCGGTCGGCGGCCGGAGAGGTGGCGGCTGTAATTTTCGATCCCCGCGCAGTAGCCGACCTCGCGGAGCATCTCGAGGTCGTACTTCGTGCGGGCCTCCAGGCGCTGGGCCTCCAGGAGCTTGCCCTGGCGGCGGAGCGCCGCGAGACGCTCGGTCAGCTCCTCCTCGATCAGGGGGCACGCCTGCCCGATGCGGTCCTCGGGCATGACGTAATGTTTCGCCGGATAGATATATGTGTGCTGCTCGGTGCCGAGGATCTCGCCCGTCACGGGATTCACGAGCGCGATGCGTTCCACCTGGTCGCCGAAGAACTCGATGCGGTAAGAGAACTCCTCGTACGCGGGCTGCACGTCGACGCAGTCGCCCCGCACGCGGAACCGCCCGCGGGCAAAGTCGATGTCGTTCCGCTCGTACTGGAGGTCCACGAGCCGCCGCAGCAGATCGTCGCGCTCGATCCGCTGCCCGAGTTCCAGCCCCACGACCATCCCCTCGTAATCCTCGGGGTTGCCCAGGCCGTAGATACAGGACACGCTCGCCACGATGACGACGTCGCGCCGGCTCGCGAGGGCGCTGGTGGCCTGGAGGCGCAGGCGGTCGATGTCGTCGTTGATCGACGCGTCCTTCTCGATGTAGATGTCGCGCGCGGGGATGTAGGCCTCCGGCTGATAGTAATCGTAGTACGAGACGAAGTACGCAACGGCGTTGTGCGGAAAGAACTCCTTGAACTCGCTGTAAAGCTGTGCGGCCAGCGTCTTGTTATGGCTGATGACCAGCGCCGGGCGCTGGACGCGCTCGATCACGTTGGCCATCGCGAACGTCTTGCCGCTCCCCGTCACGCCCAGGAGGGTCTGGAAGCGCTTGCCCGCCGCGAGGCCCCCGAGGAGAGCCTCAATGGCCCGGGGCTGGTCGCCCTTCGGCTCAAAATCGGAAACCAGTTCGAAACGCTCCACAGGCGCTCTCCGTAAACTGCCGGAAGATGGTAATTCTATCAATCCCGAGGGCCGGCGGCAACGTCCGGTGACATGTGATCAGCGGGCGGGCTTGCGTGCTCCCCTCTCCCCTCGCGGGAGAGGGGATGGGGGTGAGGGGGCCGCGCGGCGATCACCCTCACCCGGCTTCGCCGCCCTCTCCCGTCAGTACGTGTTTAGCGTACCCCGGCAGGTGTGGCACGGCCGGCTTGTCCGGCCGTGCCACACCTGCTATTGGCGCAAGAGCAGAATCGCTAGACAGGTACGGATCACGCGACCCGCCGCGCACCGCTCCAAAAGGTCGCGGGCTACCGCGATGCCGCGGCGCGGCCGCCGGCCCGCTCGGCGTAGTACGCCGACGCCGTCAGGAAACAGATGCCGAGGGACGTCGCATAGTCCGCCAGGTCGCCCAGCCACGCCGTCTTGGCCGCAAACGCGTCGGGGGTATCGCAGTTATGGTCATGCGAACATAGACTCCAGACGAGGCCCTCGGCCGCCACCCGGTCGGCCACGCCGCGCAGGTGCGCCGGGTAGCCCGACGCGTCGGCCGCGCCCGTGAACTCGGCGAAGAGGTAATCGTCCT
>Ga0315284_10004900_pt1 | contig 19030 bp, 19 predicted proteins | sample YL17G09_16_MG_FD_203696 | JGI IMG/M metagenome (GOLD analysis project Ga0315284, IMG submission 203696) | Sediment microbial communities from Yellowstone Lake, YNP, Wyoming, USA - YL17G09_16 | ecosystem: Environmental > Aquatic > Freshwater > Lake > Sediment | place: USA: Wyoming | collected... | reverse complement strand
TGGCAGTAGTAATGGATCTTTAATGTAATTTGGTAGAATCGCTGTTGAAATATACGCTCCGAAATATACTAATAAAAATGAAATCAATGCTGTGCATGCAAAGACAATTGACTGAGCTGTGAGCGACATTTGGGTCTTATAAAGTTCAATACAAGAATCTAAAACGCGCATATATTCTTCTGGCTTTTCATCATAAGATATTTTTTTAGTGTCCCTTCGGCCTATCATTTTACTTGTTTTCACCAATCCCCCAAACTCATCTGCTTCCCTTTTCCTTTCAGTTCCTGTTCCGAGTACCCCAGCGATTCCAGTATCCTCTGCACCGCCGGTATCACCTGGTTGTCGATATAATATTCCTGATCGTAATCCCCTTCTTCCACGTCTTCCATGATCCTTGCCTTGTCCGAGATCGAGTTGCCTTTTTTTGTGATGACGTAGGTCATGATGGTTCCTTGTTTGTATTCGTAGCCGTGTTCTTTCATGGCTTTTTTTGCGGCTTGCACGTGGGGTCCTTCGTTTACGTATTCTCCCATGCCGCGGGTGATCTGGGTGTTGATCGACAGGTCAGACAAAGGTATGGTCCCGGTCTTGACCTGTTTCACTGTTTCTTTGACGATCTCCGCCGCTTTCTCCGGGTCCTTGTCGTGCAGCAGCGCATTCAGCACCGCTGTCTGCGTCTTTTTGGCGATCTCTGACCAGTCTCTTCTCCTTGTTTCGAGGCCTTTTATCGTGAGGCTTCCTTTGTCGTCCATGAGGGCGTAGCGTTTCTTGGTTATGAAGATGCCTCTCGGGTAGAAGCCCTGGAATTCGAGTTCCATCGCTTCCGGCAGCTGCGCGTTGATCTTTTTCGCGAATGCCTTTGCTTCCTCCATCAGTTTTTTCTGGTCTGTTTCCTCGGGTTTTGTGATATAGACGGAATCGGTGTCTCCGTATACCACTTTGAAGCCTGCGTGCTCGGCTTCCTTTATGGTTTTATGGATATACTCCCGGCCGTAGGCCGCGATCGCTTCGGCTCCGTCGCGCGAGTACCACCTTGCCCTTGGGAATCCGAAGTAGCCGTACATCGAGTTGGCGAGTATTTTGAGGGCCTGCTGTTTTACGTCGAGTAGTTTCTTTTTCTCAGGGTCTGTTTCGCTTTTGAGTTCTTTTTTGACTTCCATCCTGCGCCTGACCAATCCTTCGAGTGTTTCCGGAATAAATCCTCCCTCCTTCTTGCAGAAGTAGTGGCCTGTCGGGGACTGGTGGTGTTCCTCGGGAAGCGGGCAGCATTTGCAGTCCACGGTCGCAGGGTCTATGTTGTGGCTTATGATGATCGACGGATACAGCGACCTGAAGTCGAACAAGGCGATATTGTCGTGTATCCCCTTCATGGGTTCTACGACGTATGCTCCCTCGTAGGGGTTCTTCGTCCTTTCCTCCGCGATCCGATCGGACGGCCTGTTTGGCACGAGTATGTTCTTCTCCTGCGCAGTATGCACAAGGAGGTCTTCTACGCGCTGGCCTGAGGTGGATCTTGAGCATTCGTATATGGGCTGGCCCGTTATCCTTGACAGCTCGTATTGTAAGGGTAGGAGTGCGATCGCTATCCGCAGGGTCGCCTCGGCATCGGAGAGCGAGTATTCATAGAGTTCGTGCAGCTTCTTCTGGTCTTTTCCGTCCCAGGTAGCGGCCATGTGCTCTACTTCCACGTCCAGCTTATCTACGCCGAATAGTTCTTTATAGATGTCTTCCAACGTATACCTGGAGATGTTGAATACCTGCCGGCAGGGGGGATACAGGTCGACATGAGGCCGTCCTTTCACGCGGGCGCCTAGGTTCATGCCCCGTTTCTCCATCTTTATAGGGCTGCCCTCGATCCCCAGTTCGAGTTCGAATTTGTATTTCGCTGCCCGGTCTTTCAGGTAGGGAAAGTCGAAGTTGTCCCCGTTGTACGATACGATGAGATCGATCTCCTGCGCCTTTATTGTTTCGGCGAATTTTTTTATCATGTCTTTTTCGTCTTTTAGGACCTCGACGTAATCTGGCATGTCGTTGTGGCGGTAGCTCCAGACCTTTTTCAGGCCGAGGTTGTCTGCGTAGCTGACCATGATGATAGGGTCTTTGTCGGCTTCGGGCATCCCGTGCGGGTTGTAGACTTCGGTATCTACTGCCGCGATTCGCAGGCCTGCGAAATCGGCGTCCTGCATCGGGACAAGTCCGGAATCCATCAGGTAACGTTCGGTGAACGGGATGGATGCCTCACGCACGCCGTCGCAGTGCTCGAGGTGTCTTACCTCGTCCCTTATTTCCGGCACGTTGCCGGGCTGCTTTACGATTACCTTAAGGATGTCTACCTGTTCGCCGAGGCTTATCATCTTTTTCTTCTCGGTCTTGGTGACATGCGAGACCTTTTTTACCTCTTTTATCAGCTCATCTATGCCGTTGCCTTTGGGAACAGCGTAGAAGTAGGGCTCGAAGTCTGATACCTCCTCTACTGTTCTCTTTCCATCCACTTTGTAGAAGAGCCTGATTACTGCTTTCTCGTCCCTTGTGACGTAGTCTGCGTCGAGGAGGGTTTTCATCGTTTTTGTGTCTATTGAATAATGGAATGGAAGGTTTTTATTATGGTCTATTCCATAATTATGGTGTTATGGACGTTTCCAAGAAAAAGAAGAAGACAAAGAGATTTCTTAAAATGCTGGAAAAACGTAGTAAGGAGGCAGAGAAAACCCCGACATTGATTCGCATAGTTTAGGTTTTTACCTTTTCACAAGACGTGCGATCGTGATAAACCCGGTATGCGCTATCATCCTTGAAAAAGGCCGGACGACTTCCATGTCCCAGTCGCGCTGTATGGTTTCCAGGGTATCATGCATGAATGCCTCTCCCAACACATCCACGAATTTCTTGTTCTGCTCGATGCTGGGTGAATAGGATGAGACGTAGCCGCCTATTTTGAGCGCGGCTTTGGCGTGTTCTACGACAAGCCAGGGTTCGGGCAGGTCGAGGCTGATGAGGTCAAGTTCTTTCTCATCTATTCCGGTATAGATATCCTTCATCTTTATCTCTATGTTCTCTATGCCGAATTTTTTGAAGTTGGCTTCGGCGATCTCTGCGAAGTCCTGCCTTATCTCGTATGACGTGAGCGTGGCAGGCGCTATCAGGTTGGCGAGATACATCGAGAGGATCCCTGAACCGACGCCTGCTTCAAGGACTTTGCTGCCTGTGTGTATGTCTGTGAAACCTGATATGATGGCGCAGTCTTTGGGAGTCATGGCCTGCGGGCCGCGCTTGGCCTTCTCCATATAGTCAAGTATGTTGGGTTTTATGAGGTTGTATTTGCGGCCCTGGTGGCTCTCGACGATCTTTCCGGTGTTTTCTTCTGTGAGCTTGTCCGCAGTTATAACTCCATAGTTCGTGTGCACGTCTTTGTCGCCCTTTACCAGGTACCTTCGGCCTTTCTCGTCTATGAGTAGATACATCGTGGTTTATTATTGGATTATGTCAAATTATAACCCTCTAAGGAGTAATAGATTAGACCCGTAAGATGATTCCCCGAGACATGGATAAGAAGGCCCTTATCGACGCCGCGACCCAGAGAATATTCTCTTTAGGGCCGAGGGATCTTGCTTCTGCTCTCGCGTATGAGAACATGCGTTACGGCCTCGGCAAGATGATCTATGCCTTGGACGACCTTGATGCCTGCTGCGTCTTCGGCCCTGATGCGACTATCACGAGGAACGTCGGCAGGTGGGACAGCGGTTTCGGCTATGGCGCGGTCATCAAATGGTCCGAGAAGGGCTTTTTCTTTCCCGAGATCCGGCCTAACGCTTGCGGCATGCTTCTTGCCCGGATCGATGAGATGCCTTCCAGGGAGGAAGTTATCTCTGGGATTTCCGAGGTCGCTGATTCGGATATATCTCTGGACGGGGTAAGGATCAGGCCGGACTTCGGCCATGGCAATCATTTCTTCGAGTTTTATTCCGTTCTTGAGAGTTCGCCGGGTGTGGAGGATGCTCTTTCCAAGGAGGGGAATTATGTGCTGCTCCATGGTTCGGCTCCTGAGAAGAAGGCGGATTTATATGACGGCCTCGGCGACTGTGAGAAGCTTGATACGCCTCTTGGTTATGTTTCGGTCCTTGACGGAGACGCAGGCAGGGATTATTATCGGAACTGGAAGAGTCTTCTGGACTTTTCAAGGAGGCGGCGGGAGCTTCTCCTTAAGGAGATACTCGGCGATTTCAAGGTAGTGTCTAACATAGTGCACCAGGGCCTTTTTTCCGAAAGCGAGGCACGCCTCGGCTGCTATGACACCATGCAGAAAGACGCCAATGGCGGAGAGTTGTTGTTTCCCGTTGCGCTGAGGTGGGACATCCCGGTGTACGTTTTCAGGGGCAAGGAGAACCTGTCCGAGGAGGTCATATCCCGGCTCGGTTTCCGGGAGAGGGCTGAAAGGCTCGGCCTCATGGACAAGCTGAAGTCGACAAATATCCTGCCCCACGGCGGCGGATACAGGGTGGATCTTGAATATACCAAGATCAGCGTCGTGAACAGTGGCAAAGGCAAGCATTTCATACTCAAGGGAGCGAAGCCCGCGTCAAGCGTTAGCGAGATGATAGAGACTTCGAAAAAGGGCGTTTCCGGCTTCGGTGAGATGGTCATCATGAATCCGAGAGAGCTGCCGTATGATTACCGGGGCATGTCCGTTGTGGAGAAGACGATGGAGTACGACCTTGGAACGCCTGTCGCGAAACTGCAGCCGTTGATGACCTTCAAGGTCTAACTTAATTTTTTTTCCACCAACGGGAACCTTGATGCGTCTTGGTGCGGCAGGTATAATGCTTTAAGGAATTCACGGCTGAAAGTTTTGTCCCCTGAAAGCTCGTAGTAGGTCGTCTTTTTTGCGACCGCGTCTGCTTCTCTTCTTTTCTTTGCGTCCGTCAGGTAAAGCAAGGCACCTTTAAGCGATCCGTTGCCTATGTATTTGTATCTTTTCCTCGGCAGGTCAGGGAGGAGGCCGATGGTTACTGCTTTTTCTATGTCCAGGTAGTAGCCGAATGCCCCTGCGATGTATATGTTTTCAAGTTCCGGGAGAGGAGTGCCTATTTTTGCAAGGGTTTCAGCTCCTGCGTATATCGCTGTTTTGGAGAGGATAATGCTCTTCACATCTTTTTCGGTTAATGCGATTTCCTTGCCTGTTCCGGATTCTTTTTTAGGCACTACGACATACTTTTTCCTTTTATCAGCGAAAAGGCCGTTATGGTCAAGCACTCCTTTCAAAAAAAGCCCGGCCACGAGGTCTATCAAGCCTGAGCCGCATATGCCTTCAGGTCTTTCATCGTCTATTGTCCTGTATTCCGCTTTGAGGTTTTCGTTGATAGAGATCTTATCTATCGCACCGCTCGATGCCTTCATCCCGCAAAGGGTGCCTGCGCCTTCGAATGCCGGGCCGGCCGACGTGGAGCATGCCACCAGCCATTCCCTGTTTCCGAGCACTATCTCGCCGTTCGTTCCCACGTCGATGAGCATCGAGACCTTGTTTGATTTATGCATGCCGCTTGCCAGGACGTCTCCGACAACGTCTCCGCCGACGTATCCAGAAATGCCCGGCAGGGTCTGCAGTCTTCCGCAGGCGCTTATTCCTAATTTACTTGCGTTCGCAGTATATGGTATCTTGTATTCATCGAGCACGGGATTTTTCTTTATGACTGACGGGTCATTGTTCAGGAGGAGATATGTCATGGTGGTATTTCCGGCGGCGCATAAATCCGTCACCATAACGTTCCTTCGCCCCTCCAAAAGCTCCTCTGCTACGTTGTTTATTGTTTCAACGATCAATCGGTTAAGCTTCTCTACTCCGTGCTTTCTGGAATGATCTATCCTGCTCAAAACGTCGTCGCCGTGTACGACTTGTTTGTTGTATGCAGAAGCGGTGCCCACGACATGTTTTTTCTTCAGGTCTACAAGAAAACCTGCGACGGTCGTGGTCCCGATATCGAGGGCTATGCCTGCGTTTTTCCCTGAGAGGGCTTTCTTTTTTATCTCATGGAAATGGTCCAGGATCTTGTATTTTCCTGTGCTGCTATTATCCGGTATCCGTACCGAGAGATCGCTTAAGGGATGAGTCTTGCATGCGAGATATGTATTGCCCTTTTTGACGCCTTTGGTTATGCCTTCACTGACTATGACGACGCATTTCCCACACGTCCCTCTCCCTGCACAGGGCGAGGAGATGTGTATGCCGCAGGACGCAGCAGCGTCGAGAATGGAGTCTTTTTCTTCGGCCAGAACTGCTTTTTTTCCGGGATGGAACGTAATCCTATGCTTCTTTTTTTCCATGATTCTCTTTAAGGAAGGCTGCGAGCTGTGACGAATCCTGCGGGCCTACGATCACTTTCCACCCTGTTAGCTCCCTTATTTCGTCTTTCAGTCTTCCGGCGACGCCCGGGATGATCAGGGTCTTATGGCTTACTTTTCCAGCGACTTTGTTTTTCTCCAGCGCTTCTTTTACAAGCTGGGGGGTCAGTTTGTCGGCTGCTACTGCAACGCTGACTGCAAGTCCGTTCGTGTCTACGACAAGGAGATGGCTTGGGATTTTCGCACCCTCAAGGTCTTTTGATACCGAGTGATAGGTCAGGGCGAAATTCGTGGTCAGGATGACGGGCGAATCCTTTCCCGCGTTCACAAGGGGATAGAGTTTTGGTTCAACCGTCGGCTCTATTCTCGGATCGGTGTAGAGCCCGTCTCTGAATGTCAGGATTGGTAGGATGGTCCATGGTTCGATTGAATGCATGAGCAGGATGCTTGCGAAGCGGTCTATGAGCATGCTTGCAAGAGACGACTCGTCGTAGGCGCATTTTTCTTTGTCTATGCATTCCTCCCGCATAAAAAAAGTTTTTGCCATAAGGGGATGGCCGTACTCTCTTAAGCCGCTTACAGCGGCCTTGCGCAGCATCGCGTATCTGTTCAATGTTTCACCGAGATGTGGTCCGAAACCAGCGATGGGATCCAGGACTATGTCTTCAATTCCTTTAGAAGAAGCCGCTTTAGCCATCAAGCCGAGTTCTTTCATATCCGGCGACCGAAGCGCCAGCGGCGCATCGTGTTCCCTGGCGATATTTAATGCCTCCTTCAGGTTTTTTGGCGTTGCGGCATAGAGGAGCGGCCTTCTTTTTTTCACGATTTCAACCCCTGCCTTGATCGCTTTCATATCGTCCGAGCAAAGGATCAGCGGACCTGTGAATGCCTTGGCTGTTTTTTGGACCAGGTCTTTGTATTTCTTTATGTCCCGGGATACGCACCTGATCCCGATCCCGTCCAGTTTCAGTTTGTGTCCCAGGCGTTCGGTCTCAAAGCCTTTCACGTAGTTTATTCTGTCATCTACCTCTCTTCCAGTCATCGCGTCGCTTACTTCGATAAACAAAGCCGTCTGGTTGAAGAAACGTAGCTCGTGCCTGTATGATACTTCTTCGCCTCCGACCTTTATCGCTTCCTTGCCGGTGCCTATTTCGACAGCCCGGACTGCCGGAGTGAGTAGTTCGATGAGTTTCTTTTTCTGTTCATCGGATAGCGGTGGGCAATCATCTATTTTCCTTACTCCTTCCGCAAGCTTTATGGCATAAGCCATGCAGGTATTCTCGCCGCATCTCCCGCAGTTTTTGATTGGCAGGTGTTTGTATACCTGCAGCGCAGTAGGTCTTGCCATCTCAAGCCTTCTCCCTGTATTGGAAACTGTAAAGAGATTCTATGACTTCCTCCAAAGCAAAGATCGCCCTAGGGTGCAGCATCATGAAAAGGTCTGCCCCGGATAGTAATGCGATCTCTGCGGTCGTAGATTCCCAGAGCGGTCCGCGTAGTTCCCTTGGCCCCCATGCGTCGTTCCTCATCCATGCCTCGCGAGCAGACCATGCGTTCGAGGTTGCGGAGGCCATAGGAAAGCACAGGTATTCGTCTCCTCTGAGGCCTGCAAGCCTGCTTCTCTCCATGGCCGAGACGGTGTATTCTATGCCGTAGCCGATGCCTCCGGTGAATAGATCCATCACTATATCCTCCCGCCGTAGGCCTTGCCTTATCAGGTTTTTATTGAATCTCCTCATTTCGTCCGGGTTCATGGGTATCAGGGAAAGGACTGCGTGCCCGTGCTTGAGCGCGGCCGCAGTAACCCTTTTATAATCCATGTCAGGGTCTATCGATGAGAGAAGCACCCGTTCGCCGGAGCATACTTCCGCCGCCTTCTCGAGAAGTTCCGGATCCTTGGAAGGGTTTCCCGAGCCTCCGATGATTATGGGCACTTTCACGGCCTGCAGAACGTCTTCGATGGTCCTGCATGCCTCTTTCACCGGAGTATCCTTTAATTTGGGGTCGGTGCTTACCATATGGAGGGTTATCATTTCGGCGTTGTATTTTTTGACCCTGTATTTCGCCCACTCGGCAGGGTCGTTCATTACGTCGTCAGGGAAATGCTCCCGCACATGCCCGGGCAGGGAAATAGGCATATCAAAGACGTCGTGAGAAATCGCAGGTTTGTTCTTCGGCGCTCCCTCAAAATAATAGAACGGCGGGCTGGATTCCCCGCCTATGACGAGCCTTTTGTTCCTGGTTCCTCCCTCCTTTTTGGTTGCCCCGAGGACTACTTGGCTAATCCTGCCCGCATACTCCTCTTTTACAGATACCATGGCAAGTTATTCAGAAACAGATTTTTTTTACTTTATTGATTCCGCTATCCCGTATATCTTTTCCAGGTCCAGCACCTGTCCCTTCTCCTCGAACAGTTTTTCAACGACGCGGTGGTGGACTTTGATCTTCAGGCTGCCGATGGAGAGGCCTCCTATGATAATCCTGCCGTCCGTTTTTTTCCGGTCGTCAGAGCCTTCGACTCCTTCTATGCCGTAAGGCGGCACTGCGTTCACGTCTGCGAAGACTTTTATCCTGGGGTACCTGGACCATATTTTTTTAGGCAGCAGCATTATCTTTTCAGGTCCGGTGCTTACAACGATATCGGCATCCGATACCGCCTTCTCGATCGATTTATCGTCCCTGGCTTCGAAAGGCTTTACATCGACGTCGTATTTGTTTTTTATTATGCCGCACACCTTCCTTGCCTTCTCGATCTTTCTTGAGGTGATCCTTACCTTACAGCCTTCTTTTGCCAGAAGTATGGAGATGCTTTGGCCTACCGGGCCGGTTCCTGCGAGTATTGTGGCATTGAGTCCTTTAAGGCTGCCCACTGAATCCTTTATCTTGACGACGCAGGAGCTCGATGTCGTATGCGCTCCATGCGGGTCTGCAGCAACAGAAACCCTGTAGTCCGGGCCGAGTTCCTTGAATACGGCAAGAATCGCGTTCATGAACTCCTCGCCCTTGTTAACGTCCGGGCCTCCGATGAATATGGCGGTGTTCTTCCTGCCCGAGGATCCGCGGGTAAAGACGCAGCTGTAGACGACGTCCATTATCTCCTCATCGCTTGTATCGGAATACGGGACCACTACGTCTGCCCCGCCGTCGTAGCCGAGTATCAGGTCGAAGATGCTTGAGTATCTTTCAGGGCTGATGTATATCAATATCTTTTTCATTATACCCTTATCCTTCTAATGTTTTATAGTGTCGAAGTGTTTTGAGCTCACGGCCTTTCCCATGAAGAGGTTTACGTACTCCTTAAGGTATCTCAGGAATACCCTGATGTATCCTTCCTGCTTGAACCTCCTTGCCGAATTATACACTACCATGTTCTTGTCTATAATGATCCTGCCGTACTTCTTAATGCGAAGCGACAGTTCCGTGTCTTCGAGCATCGAGAGCTTTTCGTCAAAGCCTCCCGCCGCAAGGAATGCGCTACGCCTGTATGCGCAGTTCGGAGTCCCGAGCTGGTAGAAGCCGAAAACGGCGGTTAAACGGTACCAGAGGTCGGAGTTTATCTTGAACATGATCCTGTCAAGGAGCCGTGCGTCAAGGGGCCGAAGCACGCCTCCGACACCCACGACTTTCGAGTCTTCGAACTTCTTTGCTATCTCGCTAAGCCAGCTTTCGGCAACGATGGTATCAGCATCGGTGAAGGCTATGACTTCCGACTGGCTGCTTTTGACGCCCAGGTTTCTTGCAGGGCCCGGTGATCCGGTTTTTGCGGTTATGACGTTGTCCGTGTATCTCGCGGATACTTCCGCCGTCTTGTCTGTCGACTCGGCGTTGATGACGATTATGTCGTAGTCCTTGTACGTCTGTTTCTTTAAGGATTCGAGGCAGCGCTCTATGGAAGATTCTTCGTTGTAGGCTGGTATAACCACTGAGATTCTCATCTTGTATAACTATTTTTTAATACACCTATAATAATGCATTAAGGCTCATTGTCGCAGCCGCAAAGAATAAAAAGGCATACTACCATATTCTATACTATACCTTTCGAAAATGTATAAAAAACTGGCCCTGCTGCTGCTCAGTATCGGGCTGATAGCCGGCATCCTCTACCTGGTGGGGTTTGACAAGACTGCAAGCGTGCTCATGAGGCTTTCCTTAGGGTATTTCCTGCTTCTTTTGCTGATACAGCTTGCGACCATGATATTGTCGGCATTAAAGTGGAGGCTGATCCTTCGGCATAACAAGGTTTCCTTCACCAACCTTCTTGCGTCCACCTTTGTCGGATACCTTATCAACAACATAAACCCCATGGGCATGGCAGGCGGGGAACCTGTGAAGGCCTTCATCCTCTCCAAAAAGGAGAAGATGCCCACGGAGAAAGCGTTCGCGTCCGTCGTCGTAGACCTTTTCCTGGAAATATTCCCTATCTTTATACTGAGCGCTATCGCGATATTCCTGGTGCTTTCAAGCGGCGTACCTGTTGAGATAGCGTTCGTGATAGCCGCCGCCTCCCTTGCTTTGCTGGTGCTCTTCGCCCTTTCCGTGACGCTGGTCATAAACAGGGAATACTCGCTTAGGATGATAGGCGCTTTTACCGGGCTCGTTGCCAGGATCCCTCTCCTTAAGCGGAGGGTGGCAAAGATAAGGTCCGAGATGGACGAGATATACGGGCGATTCAATGATGCGATGAAGAGGCATATGCTTGACAACTATATCCTGGTGCTGGGCACTTTCATCTCCATGTCCTGCTGGTTCCTGAGGATTCTAAGGGTATATGTCGCATTCAAGGCCGTCGGGGTTGATATACCGATACCCGTTCTTGTCATAGTCGAAGCCGTCGCGATAGTGGTGACCTTTTTCCCCATATTGCCCGGGGCCATCGGCGTCTGGGAAGGCACCAGCATAGCATTGTTCGTGATACTTGCGCCCGGCGTTTCGGCAGCCGAAGCGACTACTGTAGCCTTGATAGACCGGGTGATATTCTACATCTTCCCGTCTATACTGGGAATATTTGCCGCATTATTCCTGGGCATAGACATCTTCAAACTCGCGAAAGAAGAGGTCTCAAACGACAAGGTCGATCTCGAGAAGGTGTCAAAGGTTATAGGGTCGTAAGCTGACTTTTATTAGCCAAATGTGATTAATTATATTCAACCATTTTTTGAGTTTTAACGAAAAATGAAATTCCCCGAGACCATCAGAACCAATTGTCCGTTTTGCAAGAAGCATCAGGAGCATGAAGTCCGCCTGAACCGTAAAGGAAAGGAGAGGACCATGAACCGCGGCAGGCGCAAGTTCGAGGAAGTGAAGCGCGGCTACGGAAGCATCCCGAGAACGCCGAAGAAGCAGGTCTACAAGATAGGCAAGAGGCCCGTGTTCCTCCTGAAGTGCAAGGTCTGCAAGAAGAGGCATCAGAGAGCGCTCAGGGCAAGGACCAAGAAGGCGGTCGAGATAAAATCCTAAACTCATTTTCTTATTTCTAAAATGTCAAAGAACGACAAAAAAACCAAAAGCAGGTTCCTGAAGGTCAAATGCAATGACTGCGGAAATGAGCAGGTGATATTCGGCTGCGCCGCAAGCGAAGTGAAATGCATAGTATGCGACAAAGTCCTTGCAACGCCTACGGGAGGCAAAACACAGGTCAAGACCGAGATCCTCGAAGTCCTGGACAAGAACATCTGAAAAAGTACTATGCCGTCAAAGGTTTACGAGTATCTGGAGCATACTGCAGACCTGCGTTTCAGATCATTCGGCAGGACGCTTGGCGAATGCTTTGCCAACGCCGGTAAAGCCGTGTTTTCTTATATCCTGGATTTGTCTACGGTGGATGATCAGGTCGAAAAAGTCATCGAATTAAGCGCTCCTACGCCCGAGATGCTTCTCCACGATTACCTTTCCGAGATGCTCTACCTTTTCGAGACCGAGAATTTCGTCTGCTCCGGATTTCATGTATCCGTGAAGCACGAAAAAGAAGGATATGTCCTTTCTGCAAGGGTTTCCGGAGAAACTGTCGACCCTGCGAGGCACGTGATGCTAGGCGACGTCAAGGCCGTAACGTATCACGAGCTTTCTGTAAAGAGAGAGAACGACCTCTTTGTTGCAGAGGTCTTATGCGATACCTGAAGGTATCCTAAGTGGCCTTGGGGAATACGAGTTCTTTTTTGGATTTCACGGTCACCTTCGGGAGTTTCACCGGTATCGGGAGCCGTAGCTTTCTTGACATGTCGAGGGCTTCAAGCAGCGAGTCTCTTAATATGGCCGTGGATATCTCTTCAACGACTTCAGGCTTTATCTCCATTTTTCCGTTTTTTTCCGTCGCTATCTTGTCGATGTTTTTGTCGGAATACCAGAGAAAGCCGTCCATCTTTATTTCTCCGAGATTGGGCGTATAAGACACGAAGAACTTGAAATTCACCCTCAGGTATTCGCCTATGTCTTTGTCTTTTTTCCTGCCTATGCTGAGTATCGAGAAGTTCGAGCTTACGTCGACGTTATCTATGTCTCTTGAGTCTAGCTCATTTTTTTCCGCATTCACCTTGTTTATCCTGAAATTTATTACCGGCATTTTGTTTACCTCCTTTTTTTTAATTATATTATTATCATGGATGTCCTCCCAGCATGTGGAGACCTTCTTTCTCGTCGTAATTCATCATTATGTTCATGTTCTGGACCGCCTGGCCCGATCCGCCCTTCAGCAGGTTGTCTATCGAGCTTATCACGAGGATTCTTTTTATCTTCGGGTCGTATGCGGCGCTTATGTCGCAGTAGTTGCTTCCCACTACGTTTGCCATTTCCGGAACTTCCGGCGTTATGCGTACGAATGGTTCGGTTTTGTAATGGCTCCTGTAGTGCTTGGTCAGGTCCGCGTCAAGGGAGTGGGCGTAGAGCGTTATGCTTGCAACTATTCCTCTCTTTATGTCGGCCACTACCGGAACGAACGATATCCTGAGTTTCTTGAATGACTCGTTTAGTATCGACTCTATTTCAGGGGTGTGACGGTGGAACGTTGTGTTGTATGGCCTGACGTTTCCTGAGACCTCGGGGTGGTGCATCTTTTCAGATGGTGTTGCTCCTGCGCCGCTCGTTCCCGATACGGCGGTGATCGCCACTTTTTGAAGGTCTATCGAGTCCTTAAAATCAGCCAGGGGCTTTATTCCGAGGATTACGGACGTTGCGTAGCAGCCCGGGTTTGTGACGAAGCGGGCCTTCTTTATCTCTTTACGGTATATCTCGGGCAGGCCGTAGACCCTTTCATCCAGCAGTTCCGGATTTTCATAGCCTCCGTATGTTTCTTTATCTATTGCCGCGTCTTTTATCCTGAACTTGCCGCCTAACGTTATCGCTTTAACGCCCCGGTCCAGAACGCCCGGAAGCTTTGCGAACCATTCGCCAGGCGGAGCGGCGAAGAAAGCCAGGTCAGTATCTATCCTGTCAAGGTCGAGGTCTACGAATTCCTGATCAAAGACGCCGAGGAGGTTTTTATGCAGCGAAGAAACCGGCTTTCCGGCATAGGTCCTTGAAACCGCTACGATTTTGTCTACTTTGGGGTGATTCACCAGGATCCTTAGTAACTCGCTTCCGAGGTAGCCTGATGCTCCTACGACGGTAACGCTTGCCATGATTCCTATTTAGTGCTTATGGACGCAAACCAGCCCCTGGGCAGGTATTTCTCTATTGTCAGGTCCCTTTGGAGGTTCATGTCCGCGTATTCCGGATGCTTGTGTTTTACTTCGAAGCGTGTCGCGTATGTTATGAGCCTTTCAACGCAGTCCGGGCATAGCACGCCTGCATAAGGTCTTGTAGGAACTTTCTGGCTTTTGGAGAGGTTCCTTAAGACGGAAGTTACGTCGTTTTCCACTCCAGAGAGCTGTTTAGCGCAGCGTCCGCAGGTCTTGCGTGCAGGCTTTGCCTCTTTGTAGTGAGTTACGGTGGATCCTCCCGGAACCTTCTTTCTTATTCTCTTTCTAGACCTTGTCCTCAGCATCGGTTTGACCATTTTTCAGTAGTAATTCCTTGACTTTGTAAGTAAGTTATTTAGTTTTCAGGGGATTTAAATTAAACTAATTAAGCCCTAAAGCCTTGTTTATGAAGATCGACGCTATCACGGAGACGAGGAAGTAGCACCAGAACCATGTCAAGCCGTTGTGGAACTGGAAGAAGAGGAAGTCGACATAGTACGGGAAGAAGATGACGTTATCTGTGGCGATGTTCTTGTATGTTATGCCATAGGTCACTTTACTGTTTCCGATATTCTCTATATTCTTTTCTATTGTCATGATAGACCCTTCGGCCGGCTGTTTATCATCTGTTGAAATTGTAAATGTGTTGTTGCCGTTTTGCCTGGCGTATGAAAGGACCGCCTTGTCGGAACGTAGGTCGTCGAGGCTGCCGGATTTCACGTCGGCTTCTACCGTTAACTTATTCACCGAATCAGAGTGGATTTTCTGGAAGGTCCAGGTTATTGTTTTATTCTCCTGGTTGTATGTCCCATTATTGCTGGTGACAACGTTTTCCAGGGAAACAGCGGAGGGTATGTTGTCTATTATCGTCACATTGACTGCAGGGTTCAGGTCTCCATAATTTGAGCCGAGATAATTGAAGACCAAAAGAAAGGGTACAAGAGTTATCAGCAGGGGCTTGAATGACTGGCTCATCTGCGCCATCATGTGCTTGCTCATCGCTTCCTGGCTTTTCAGCATGGCTTTTTCATCGCCCTTCTTCTGCGCTTCCTGGATCTTCTTCTGGTGCTCCTTCATCTGCTCTCTTGCGTATTTGAGCTTTTCCGTGTCCACCGTCGCTTTCCTTACGAGGGCGCTGACCAGGGAAACAAGGATCGATATGAGCGCTATGGCCTGCCCGTTGTCCGTCACCAGCCAGAGACCGGGCATTGCAAAATCCATTTTATGAATATAATGGAAATAGAAAGAGATAAGACCTTAATCTTTATCTGAGGATTTCGGACATCTTCCTGGCCGCTTCCTCAAGTTTGCCCTGCGGGTTCTGTATTATGTTTACGGTGCATCCCGAGAAGACCGAATAAGCCATCGCGATAGACCTGTTCAGTTCCTGGTGCATCCTTATCTCGTCGGTAAATTCACCGTCCCTCTGCCGGGTCTTGTCCGACTGCCTGCGGAGGGCGATCTCTTCAGGCTTTGCTTCTACGAGTATGAAGACGTTGGGTTTAAGCTCCGAGAGCACCCATTCAGGCAGGCCCGGCAGGTATCCGCGCGGAGTGCTTATCGTGCAATGAGTGTCGACGAGAACGTTCTTGGTTCCGGACATTCCGGCGATCTTTTTTGCCGCGTGCTTCTGTATCTCTTTCTGCTTTTCAGGGATGAGCTTTCTCATCTCGTCTCTGTCTTTCACCAGGTTCCTGGATTTGGCAAGTTCAAACATTATGTCTCCATATGTTATCATCTCGTAGTCGACGTTTTGTCCTTTTAGCATCTCCAAAGCCCTTTTCGCGGTGGTCGTTTTACCCGTTCCCGGAATACCTGTAAGCACGGCTAACATTTTTTTTTCTTTCACACGATTTTTTTTGAGATAATTTTTTAGTGAAATAAATAATGTATTACCAATTAATAAAACGTCCTTGTTTGTTTACCTGCCGTATCGTCCTTTTTTTAATGGGATGCGTATAATTATTGCTAACAAAAAATCACTTGGTGGTTACATGGGTAAACCAGAGCCTTTGAAAGGCAAGGGGACAGCTATGTATGAAAGCTCTGCCGACGACATCGTGCTGCACTTCAGCCAGGAGGATGTCCGAAGCGCGGTAGAATGGCTTAAGGAATCTATAAACTCCGACGTCTTTATGAAGTCCGGCATCATGACCGAATCCGAGAGGCTTCTTTTCGAGAAGATTGATGAGGCGTTCGCCGACGCCTTGAACGTGAAAACGAAGAAGGCTGAAGCGAAGAAATAACGGGCCGGTTCTCATACCTTTATCGGGATTATCCTGAATGTTATCCTCATCTCCTGGAACCTTTTTTCGAGCGCGAGAAGGGTGTAGTTATGCAGCCACTTTGATATCACCCTCGATTTCGGGAAGACGAGCTGGCCGCCGAAAAATTCGGTATTTGGGAAGCGTTTGATTATCTCCGGAGCTATTTTCGTTATCTCCTCAGCCGCATCGATGCCGGTTGTTGTCATGCTTTCCGCATAATATCCGTAGCTTTTCATCAGGTCCGCATAACGGTCAAGCTCTCCTTTGACCTTTTTCTGCAGGTCCCGCACCTCGGTCGATCCCCGGAAAGTTCCGGCGTCGATGATGCCCACTTCGACGAAGATGTAGTTCTTGAATCCTGTGCCGAAGGACTTGAATATGCTTGCGAGCGTGTATGCCCCTATGCCGTTGAATCCATTGACCAGGACTACCGCGGTTTTTGCTTTCGGGTCGAAGGATTTGTCTTTTTCATTATTCTCCACTACTTCAGGGAAGGCTTCGAGTTTTGATGAACCGGCTGCGGGAAGGACGTTGTCGAGTTTCTTTGTCATCTTTCCAGTAAGGTTGTAGTGTTGCTTTATTGCAAGGACTGTAGCTATTGCCGCGCCCGTTATCAGCAGCGTTATCCAGCCGCCTTCGTTGAACTTTACGAGGACCATCGATATAAGTATGAATGACGTGAGTATGAAGCCTATGCCGTTTATCAGGAATCTCTTTTCCCATTTCTTCACCACGGCCCGCGTGTTCCACCAGTAGCGTACCATGCCTGCTTGCGATAGGGAAAATGTAACGAAGACCGTAATACTATACAGAACGAGCAGGAACTGCACCGAGCCTCCGGTGAGGATCATCAGGACCAGCGAGGAGCCGCCCATTATGAGTATGCCGTTTTGCGATACGAGGCGGTCGCTTAATGTTGCGAACCTTGTCGGCACCCATTTATCCAGCGCCATGTTGGCAAGGACTCTTGGTCCTCCGATGAATCCCGTTTGTGATGCGACGAAGAGCAGCGAGGCTTCGGATACGAGCGTTAGGATCACAAGATAGTAGCCTGGCATCCCCCATCCTTGTACGATGTCTTCGAAGAGCACCGCGTTCAGCGTTTTCCCTTCCTGCGCTGTCACAGAGTAGATGAGGTAGCAGGTCATCAGGCCGAGGACCATGAAGATGAGCGATGCTGCCATGAGTTTCATGGTGCGTTTCGCGGTCTGCACCTTAGGGTCTCTTAGCATCGGCATTCCGTTGCTTACGGCTTCTATTCCCGTGTATGTGCCTGCCCCCATGCTGTATGACCTTAGCACGAGCAGGATGAGGCCGAAAAAGCCCAGATCTTGCATGGTACTTATGGTGTCTTTTGCTATGCCTTTGCCTATTTGCGGGAAACTTGCCAGATGGGTCGCGAAGGCGTAAACAAGCATGATGAGGTGTGTCACGACGAAGAGGATGAAGATGGGTATGAGGACCGTTACGGATTCCTTTACCCCTCGCAGGTTGAGCACTATAAGGACGAGAACGACAGCGACAGCGGTTGAGAGTTGGAAGATCCTCCACTCGCCCGGGAAGAAGGAAAACAGGGCTTCCACGCCGCTTGCGATGGAAAGAGTTATCGTTAGGACGTAGTCGATTAATAGAGCGCAGCCTGATATCATCCCAAGCTCGGGGGAGAGCAGTTTGCTTGCTACGAGATATCCTCCGCCGCCGCTTGGGAACAGCTCGGCTATCTGGGAGTAGCTTGTGGTTATGATGAGCACGGTTAAGGCTGTTCCCAGGGCGACGAAGACTGCAAGATAAGTGTGGCCCTGCAGCGCGATGAAGGCTTCGGCAGGACCGTAAGACGACGAGCTTAAGGCGTCGGCTCCGAGCCCGACCCAAGCGAATAGAGCGATGAGGGAGATGTTGTGGAATATCTTTGGATCGAAGGGGTTTAACGCCTTTCCAATGGTTACTTGTTTGAGTTTTTTGAGTATGGATGGTCCCTGACTTGGTTTCATAGGTTGATAAAATATAATGGTCTGCAAGTATTTATCTCTGAAGTAGTTAAATAATAACTCGTTCTATTATGAAAATCACCGCGGTCGGCGGCTATAAGGCCGTCGGCAGGAACATGACAGGGGTTTCGGTCGGCAGGGAGACCGTTGCCATAGACAACGGCATCCGTCTGGATACGCTGCAGATGTATGACCCTGACGAGGTTGACGTTTTGGCAGAGAAAACAGTTGAGGAGCTTATCTCTATGGAGATCATCCCGGACCAGCATCTTCTGAAGAACCTGTCGGCGCAGGTATTGTCTCACGGCCACCTGGACCATATAGGGGCTCTATCGATCAATAAGCCCAAAGTGCCGACCATCTCGACCCATTACACTATCGATCTATGTCGGAAGGAGTTTCGTGAGGGTAATTTCTATTCCGTGGGTTTTAGCGAGCCGTTTGACATATCCAGGGACGTGAGTGTCGAGTTTCTTGAGGTTACGCATAGCATACCTTTTTCTTCCATCGTGGTCTTGCATACGCCTGAAGGGGATGTCGTCTATGCCAGCGACTTTCGTCTGGACAACCATTCACAGATAGCCAAGACCGATTATAAGGGCCTGCGCAGGATCGCGGGCGGGAATCCGAGGGCGCTCGTAGTCGAGTCTACGAGGGTTTGGGACGAGGGCAAGACGCCTTCGGAATCCGTTGTCAGGAGCAAGCTCTCGGACCTTATGGAGTTCATAGACTCCGGGCTTGTGATAGCGACCACTTTCTCTACGCA
>Ga0315284_10004898_pt1 | contig 19035 bp, 23 predicted proteins | sample YL17G09_16_MG_FD_203696 | JGI IMG/M metagenome (GOLD analysis project Ga0315284, IMG submission 203696) | Sediment microbial communities from Yellowstone Lake, YNP, Wyoming, USA - YL17G09_16 | ecosystem: Environmental > Aquatic > Freshwater > Lake > Sediment | place: USA: Wyoming | collected... | reverse complement strand
GATTACTTAATTCTTCATTTAAAAAAATACCAATGGATACAAAATATTTTGATTTATCACATATTACCTGGGCTATTACTAATAATTATATAGCATATGAATTAGATTATGATCTTATATTACTTATACATAAAAATACAGATTTTACTATTGGTAGAATAATAAATAAAAAAAGTGATCCTATTGCTTCTACTTATATAACTTCTGCAGGTATAAATGGGGTTAGAAAATTATTATTAAAAATTAAAAGATCTCGTCATAAAACAAAAAATATATAAAATAAAATAAAATATTATGGAAAATAAATTCCCCACATATAATGATCTAAAAAATCCTTCAAAAATATTTGAATCTGAAGAAATTAAAGGATTTACATCAGAACAAATACAAGAAGCTGAAAGAACATACAATCTTATAGTTGAAAAACTAGAAAAAGGTGAAGAAATAGATGAAGGTTTATTTTCAGGACTTCTCGGCGCGGGTGTTGGTGCTCTTGCTGGACCTGCAATAGGACATGCTATTTGTAAAGTTCTTGGTATTGAAGAATCAGGCCCACTTGGAAAATTACTCACAAGCAGACTTGTAACTGCTGCTATGGGTTATGCTTTAGCTAGATAAAATAAATTTTATTATAAATTGAAAAAAGTTAAAGAATCTCTTAATGAGAATATTAAATTTTCGGGACATGAATTTACACAATTTCATTTAAAAGATGGATATGTATATGCTTCTAAAGAAGGTATACTTGGTGACAATAAAACTTTTATTTCTTGGGATTTTATTAAACAATTGATGAAAAAATTTACTATAACATTTTAATGGAAGCAAAATTCATATACGAAAATCTTAACGAATCAAAATTCGTGAGTATATTTCGTCCTAAAATGAATGTCAAAACAAAAGATAATGAATATCATATAATAAAAGTAGAAGATCATAGTCAAAAATATGATCTTATTTACGTTATTGATAAACATGAAAAGAAAAAAATGATTGCATCAGATTGGTTAGAAGAAAATGGAACTATAATACCAATAGAAAGAGAAAAAAGAAAATTAGAACCAAAAGAACCATCAATGACTACTCGAGAATATATTCGTGAAATTAAAGATGCAATTGATGGATTAAAACAAACTATAGATGATGATGAAGACCCTGGTAGTTATATTTATGATTCGGCAGAAAGTATGATTTATGATCCTAAATTACTTAATTATCTTCAAAAGAAATATAAAAAAGAATACGGTCAAATAACAAATCGTGAAAGTGAATTAATTGAAATACTTGCAAATGATATGTCAAATAATTATTATAAATGAAAATAATTAAAGAATATATTAATTGGAAAGGAGATTGGATACCTGATAAACGAGATCCATTTGATAAAGCTCGTGAATATGATATTAAAAAAGATTTTTCTAACGAATTAATAGTTATTATAAAAAAATATCAAGATAAATTATCAAATAAAATCGTACTTGATGTTTTAAATAATATAATAAATAAAAATTTTAATCTTTAAATTGAAATTACTTAGAGAACATATAAACGAGAAATTCACTGAAGATTCAGATCCTATTGCTGATATGAACATTGGTATGATGCATCAGATAAAGTTATGGATGGAATCTATTGGTGAACCATTTATCGATAAAAATCATGCCTTAGTATATTGTGCTGGATATGGAAAACTAGATTTTGTTAAATACTTGTTAGCTGCAGGTGCAGATGTACATGCTGAAAATGATCGTGCTTTACGATGGGCAAGTAGTAATGGACACACTGAAGTGGTTAAAATCTTGTTAGCTGCAGGTGCAGATGTACATGCTAATAATGATGCTGCTTTACGATATGCAAGTGCTATGGGACGCACTGAAACAGTTAAAGTCCTTAAAGATCATATTGCTAAAGAAAAAAGAAAGAAAGTTAAGGAAAGTCTGAATGAGAAGTTCACTGAAGACTCAGATCCCATACATGATATGAATATAGGAGTAATTAAATTTATTAACGATTGGATTAATATACCTAACATTTACTCTCATATAAAAAATTATATTATTAGAAAAGATTTAAAAATTGATGCAGATAGTGTTGATATTTCATGGGATTATATGGATATAATTCCAGAATATATTCATTTTGGAAAAATAACAAATGATTTTTCGTGTCATTTCAATGAAAAATCTAAATTACATCAATTACCAGAATATATAGGTGGTATACTAACAATTTATACAAATAAAAAAATTAATTTTACTAAAAAATATATATTAAAATTTTGTAAAATATCTGAAAGAAACATAAAAATACAAACATATAATTATCCTAAATATACTAATTTTACCTATTTAACAATAAAATGAATATTATTGGAATAGATTTTTCTATAAATAAACCTGCTGCCTGTGTTTTTACAAGCGGCAAATATTATTTTTATAGCTGGCCTTATGAACTTGCTGAGAAATATCTTTATATTTATAAAACTGGAGGTGTTACCATTATTAATCGTATAGATAATAAAGATAAAGGAGAAAGTCTTACTACTAAAATGAGATATGAAGTTGAAAATTCAAAATATCTTGCAAATTTGATCACTGAGACGCTTTTGTGTTATCTTAGTAGAGATACCTATCTCGCATTCGAGGGTTTATCTTACGGATCCTCAGGCGACGTGGGAATACAATTAGGAAGTTATAAATATATGTTGATGCATGCATTAACTCAACATGTTCCTTTAGAAAATATGTTCACATATTCTCCTATAACAGTTAAAAGTATAGCGGGATGTGCAAAAAAAGGAATGAAAAAAATAGAAATGATAAATGAATTTATTAGAAACGGACCAATTTGTAAATTTAGATTATCATTATTCGAAAAAAGAGAATTATTTATGAAAAGAGGAGAAAGAAATTGGATAGATCTTGTAGATGATTGTGTAGATTCTTATTTCATATTAGAAACTCTTAGGAAAAAAGAGAATATTTGATTTCTACTCTAGATCTAGAAATTAGATTTCCTTTGGAGCTTAAGTACTTAAGTTATATGGATGTCGGTGTTTGAGTTTTGTTAAAAATGTTAAATTTTTGTTAATATTTACCACCACCATCTATTATCCATGATTTTATATGTGGATACTTATTTTTTAAAAATAAATGAAATTTTTTAGGATAAACTCCCATACAATCTCTATCTATAGATGATAAATATTGGTTTGCATATTGTGTTAGTTTACTGTAATATTTAACACCAAGATATACTCCTGTTCCGCCTGGATCATTAAGAATATCAGTAAGAATATCATCTAGTGGACGATCAGGATCAAGAATTCCCTGTAAATTATATGAAAGCCAATTATACATTTCATCTTGTGTATTAAATTTTCTACGTACATTTATTCCTATACTTAAGTCTTTTATGGGATCTGAGTCTTCAGTGAACTTTTCATTCACACTTTCTTTAACTTTTCTTATTTTTTCTTTAGCAATATGATCTTTAAGAACTTTAATCACTTCAGTGTGTCCATAATTACTTGCCCATCGTAAAGCAGAATCATCACCAGTATGTACATCTGCACCTGCAGCTAACAATACTTTAACTACTCCCGTGTGTCCACTATGACTTGCCAATCGTAAAGCATAATCATCATAAGTATGTACATCTGCACCTGCAGCTAACAAGTATTCAATAAAATCTAGTTTTCCATCTCTAGCACTACATGCTAAAGCATGATCTTTATTTCGAAATGATTCACCAATAGATTCCATCCATAACTTTATCTCATGCATCATACCAATGTTCATATCAGCTATGGGATCTGAATCTTCAGTGAACTTCTCGTTTATGAATTTAGCTCTCAAATTTATTATATTTTATTTTATATATTTGATATTATAAAAAGTGTTTTTACTGTTAAAGAAATGTTAATATATTTATTTTATTGATAAACATATTATTTTAAGTGATAAATAAATAAAAACATAAATTATGAAAAACATAAATAATGATGTATTTTTGAGTAAAATTTCTCAAAGAATTAAGAATGGTGATTTTGATGTTTATTTAACACTTCCATTTATGACAAGAGAACTATTATATAATAACATTAAAGTAGAAATAAATAAAAAAATAACTTCTGGAGGTACTCCTATACTTAGTGATAACGAAATAAAAGAATGTATTGCAATTGTAAAAGAAACTGCCATGAATATAATATCAATATATTTAAAATTAGGATTCATGGTTAGAAATGAAAATGGGTTTGAACTTACTGATAAAATGTATCTGGCGATAAAAGCGGCTTATAAGTCATAAAAACTAATTGATTAGATGTGAATATAATATAAAAATGAATCATCAAAAAATTTATGAATCTATAATTCAGAAAGCAAAATTTGAAAATAGAATTAAATTAAGAAAAAATCAAGAAAATTACATTTATTATGAAAATCATCATATTATTCCTAAATGCTTAGGCGGAAGTGATGAAGAAAAAAATAAAGTTTTATTAACTGCACGAGAACATTATATATGTCATAAATTACTAACTTATATTTATAAAGAAAACAGAAAAATTGTGTGTGCATTTCATATGATGACTTTTAATAAAAGAATAAATAAACATAATAAAACATCTAGAGATTATATGTATGCAAGAGAATTAATTAGTTCTACTCCAATATCTATGGAAACAAGAAAAAAATTATACCACGGGGGAGAAAAAAATCCAATGTTTGGGAAACATCAAAAAGAAGAATCAAAAATAAAACAAAGTAAAAAAATGAAAGGTAGAAAATTAACAGAGGAACATAAAAATAAAGTTAAAATATCAAATACAGGAAAAATTAGATCAAAAGAATCAAGAAATAAAATGAGTATTTCAGCTTTGGGAGAAAATAATTCGATGTATGGAAAAACTATATATGATGTTTGGATAAAAAAATATGGAAAAGAAGAAGCTGATAAAAAATGGTCATTTTGGCTTAATAATGTAAGATTAGGAGTTATTAAAAGACAATCTAATAAAAATAAATAATGTAAATATATGCAATGGACAAATTTAAAACCTTTAGATTTATCAAAAATTGAAAATATAGAATTTCCTGATAATAAATATTTTCATGAAGAATTTGAAAAAAAACAAATTGTTATTCATCATACTGTGGGTTCAAATGTAGAAGGAGCTGTTTCTGCGTGGATACAAAATAAAGATAATGTTGCAACATGTATAATTATTGATAAAAATGGTATTCCTTGGCAATTATTTTCTTCTAAATATTGGGCTTATCATTTAGCTACAGGAAATCATAATTTAGATCGTCACTCTATTGCAGTAGAATTAGTTAATGTGGGATGGTTGATTAAAGGTGATGGAACTACTAAGATGTTTGGAAATCCATCAAAAGCAGTTAAAACTATATCAGGAAAATATTATACTTATTATGGTAGTTCAGTTGCAGTCCCTCTTCAAGAATACCCAAATGGATTTCGTGGTTATAATTATTATGAAAAATATTCTGATCAACAAATAAGAACAATTGGAGAATTAATTCTTTATTGGCATGTAAAATATAATATACCTTTAGATTATAATTCAGATATGTGGGATGTATCACCTCGTGCATTAAACGGAACACCTGGAATATGGGGGCATACATCATATAGGCCTGCATCTCAAAAAACTGATCCACATCCACAGCCTGAACTTATAAAAATGTTACAAACATTAAAGGGATTAACTATTTAATCCCTTTTTTCTTAAATATATAAAATAAATTGATTAATTATATGAAATTAATCCGTGAACAATTATATGAGAAATTCGTTGAAGATTCAGATCCTATACATGATATGAATATAGGAGTAATTAAATTTATTAACGATTGGTATAATGAATTTGTTAAAGAATGTGGTGACTATTGGATTAAAGGATTTCACATTAATGAAGACTGTACAATTGATTGTTTTGATTGTAATATAGCGTGGTATCGTTATAATACATTACCAGAATATATAAAATTTAATAAAATAAAACGTACTTTTTATTGTTGTTTTGATAATATAAAAACAATAGAATTAAATGGACCTAAATATGTAGGTGATAAATATGAAATTTTTCCAGAAGTAGATGTAGATGTTGATTTTACAATAAAAGATGTACGCAATGTGTGTGAATGCAAAGATATAAAAATAAACCCGGCAAAATAAAATGAAATTTATAAGTTTTAATAAATGGATAAATGAAAATAAAAAAGAAGGAATTATAATATTATTTCCGGGTTCATTTAAACCAGCACATGCTGGTCACATAGATATCATCCGTCGTTATATTAATCATCCTGATGTAAAAGAAGTTAAAGTTTTAATAGGAACAGGAACCCGTAATAGTATTACACAAAAAGAATCTAAAAAAATTGCAACACTTCTTTTAAAAGATCTTGATAATGTTAGTATTGAAAATTCATTATATCCATCTCCTATATTGACTGCATATAAATATATTGAAACAGCAAAACCTGGGATTTATGCAATGGCTGGATCTAAAAAAGGAGAAGATTATAGTAGAATAGAAAGATTTGTTAAAGAACATCAACCTAGTGGAAAATATTTTAATACAAAACCCACAAATGTAAATATAATAGAACTTTTTATAGATGTAAATCCTTTATTATATAAGGGGCGAACTGATGAATATGAAGGAGAAACTATTTCAGCATCTATATTGAGGCAGGATATTTTAAATGATGATTATAATAATTTTAGAACTAATTATCCCGGATATGATGAAAAAATTATAAGAAAAATTTGGGATGAAACTCAAATAGTTATTACAGAATCATTAAATGAGAAATTTACTCAAGATTCAGATCCAATTGCTGATATGAACATTGGTATGATGCATCAGATAAAGTTATGGATGAAATCTATAGATGAATCATTTGTAGATAAAGATCATGCTTTAGTATATAGTGCAGCACATGGAAAACTAGATTTTGTTGAATACTTGTTAGCTGCAGGAGCAAATGTACATACTTATGATGATCAGGCTTTACGATGGGTAAGTCATAATGGACATACTGAAGTAGTTAAACTCTTGTTAGCTGCAGGTGCAGATGTACATACTGATGATGATTGGGCTTTACAATTGGCAAGTAGTAATGGACACACTGAAGTGGTTAAAGTCTTGTTAGCTGCAGGTGCAGATGTACATACTGATAATGATTATGCTTTACGATGGGCAAGTGAATTTGGACGCACTGAAGTAGTTAAAGTCTTGTTAGCTGCAGGTGCAAATGTACATGCTGATAATGATGGTGCTTTACAATGGGCAAGTAGATATAAACATACTGAAGTAGTTAAAGTTCTTAAAGATCATATAACTAAAGAAAAGAGAAAGAGAGTTAAAGAAAGTGTTAATGAAAAGTTCACTCAAGATTCAGATCCCATAGCTGATATGAACATTGGTATGATGCATCAAATAAAGCTATGGATGGAATCTATAAATGAACCATTTAGAGATAAAGACAAGACTTTAATATTTAGTGCATATTATGATAAACTTGAATTTATTGAATACTTATTAGCTAAAGGTGCAAATGTGGATGCTAATGAGGATTTTCTTATTAAGTGGGCAAGTAGAAATGGACATACTGAAGTAGTTAAAATCTTGTTAGCTGCAGGTGCAGATGTACATGCTAATAATGATTATGCTTTACGGTGGGCAAGTGAGAGTGGACACACTGAAGTGGTTAAAATCTTGTTAGCTGCAGGTGCAGATGTACATGCTGATAATGATTATGCTTTACGATGGGCAAGTCAGAATGGATACACTAAAGTGGTTAAAGTATTGTTAGCTGCAGGAGCAGATGTACATGCTCATAATAATTCTTCTTTACGATGGGCAAGTGATAAAGGACACCCTGAAGTAGTTAAAGTTCTTAAAGATCATATTATTAAAAAAAGGAAAGTTAAAGAAAGTTTATTAGTAGAGGGTGGAAACGTATTTGAAAGTACAGGACCAATTGCTAAAGAATCTATTGAACCCACACTCAATAGATTTAAAAATAAACTAAATAAGATTTTTCCTAATGTTAAATTTGATTTTGAATTACTTGGATCTGCTGGTAAAAAACCAATTTCAGGTGATATTGATTTAGCATTAAGTGAAAAAACTATATTTGATGCAAATGACAATGTTAAATATGAAAATTGGAATATTAATCCAAATGATTTTGAAGTAATTTATGAACAAATACGTAAAAGAGTTAGAAATGCAACAGAAAAACAAAGTAAACTTCGGGCAGCGATAAAAATGATAGCAACACAATTATTAGATGATACTGAAATTTCTACAGATGTTAAAAATTCAACTGCAGGAACTTTATTTTGTTCTTTCCCACAATATAATGAAAAAGGATATAAAATAGGAAAAGGTGTTCAAATTGATATTAATATAGGTGATTTGAATTGGTTACGTTTTAGTTATCATTCTGAAACATATGAAAGTAATGTAAAGGGTTTACATCGAACACAATTAATGGTTGCATTATTTGCTAATAAGAAAAGAACCTTTAGACACGGAACAGGTGTAGTTAATATACAAACTGGAGAGTATGAAGCCGTTTCACCCGAAAATGCCATTGATTTATTAAATAAACTTTATAATTTTAAAACTAATAAATTAGATAAAGATATAATAGGTAACTTTTTTAAATTACACACATTTTTAATAAAAAATCTTAGTATACAAGAATTACACAATATCTATGATATTTACTTAAGAATATTAGATTCAACACGAACAGATATTCCTGAAGATCTCCAATCATATTGGATAGAAAATAAAGATAGATTAGGTTTAAAAGGAATGTTTTTACCCGAAGATTCAAATTTATATAAATACAAACAATGAGTGGTTCAGCCGGTGGAAATAGAATCAACAGAGAAGATGTAAAGAAAACTGTTATTCAATATCAAGAAACAGTATTAAAAAAATATGATAAATATCGTAATTGTGTAATAACAGGTTCATATAATACCTCTGATAAATCTGATTTCGGCGATATTGATTTAATATTGGAATTAAATGCAACAAATAAAATAGCGGTTAAAAAGGATTTTGCAAAATTTATATCATCACTCTCACCTGATATTATAGTTCCATTTAAAAGTATTAAATATAAAGGAGCACGATTTTTAAGTTCAGGCGAAATAATAACTATTTTATATCCAATTATTGATGATAAGGGGCATGTCCAAATTGATAATATTATTTCATTATCACCCGAGGAAACTAATTTTAAAAATAAATTTTTAAGTTTACCTGCAATTAAACAAGGATTAATGTTAGGTTTAACTAAAACAATTGTATTAGAAAAACCACAAGTTTTACATAATTTTCCTATATCTAGAGCAATACAACATAATCAAGAATTTGAATTTAATTTAAGTTCTTCATCTTTAACTCTAAGATTAGTAACATTAACACCTGAATATAAAGAAATTGCACGTGAAGATGTGTGGAGAACTATTAATTGGAATATAGTTGAAAAACTTTTAAAACCATATGATTTTAATAAATCATTTGAATCAATTATACAAGATATGAAAAAAACACTAAAAAATCCTCGATCTATAAATAGGATAAAAGGTGTATTCAGATCAATGGTTTCTGTAAAAACAGGTGAAGTAAATACGCCAAAAGGCCATGAAAAAGAGTATGCATTGAACACAATATCAACACTATAAAACTTTACAAAAATTTAACACCTATCTATAAATCTTTTCCACTTTATATGAATATATAATATAGTAACACAGTTCTAAGAGGCGCCTTAAAGACTAAAAAACTAAATTACTAATTAACTAAAAAGACTAAAAAGCTATGAATGAAAATTATGATCTCAACTCGTTGTTCCACCCAAACGTCGAAATAGGTGGAAGTGATTCCAAAAATTCTATTGAATATTCTCCAACCGCTGATAAAGGATCATCAGGTGTGTATAAATCACTTATCAGATTTGTTGCATGGTGGCAAGATCCACAACACTCAATTTATGAAAAATGGGTAAGTTGGTTGGTAGATCCATTAACTAATCGGGGACGTTTTATTGATTGTCCATCGTCAATTGGAAAACCTTCTGTTCTTCAGGATATGTTCTTTAAACTTCGTAAAAGCGAATCTATTCAGGAACAAAAGAAATCTGAAATTTTTAGCAGAAGACATTCTTTTACAGCAATTGTTCAAGTTATTAAAGATGACCAGAATAAAGAAGCTGAAGGAAAATTATTTATTTACAAATTTGGAAAGAAAATTTTTGAAAAAATTGAAGCCGAAAAGAAACCAGTTATTGGTGAACCGCATGAACCATTTGATTTATTAGATGGAAAAATCTTTGCTCTTGTTGTAACAAAAGTTGCAGGCTTTAATAATTATGATCAATCAAGATTCCTTGATAAAAAAGTTCCTCTTTTACTTCCTGATGTGAAATCTGGAAAATTACTTCCTATTAATGAAAAAACACCAAGAGAAACTGTATTTAATTTCTTAAAAGAAAATAGTCCAGATCTTACTAAATATGCATTTAGAGAATGGGATCAAGAAACACATGATTATGTAAATCAAGTAATTAATGCTGTAACTGGTCAAACTCCATCAACTACATATGCAGATGTAAGAAATGCTCCACAAAAACCAGGTGTTCCTAAATCTACAGGTATAACTGCAACAGATTTATCACTTGAAGATCTAAATATTAGTGGTGGCGTTGGATCTCTATCTAATCTTGATCTTCCTGATTTACCTTCTACTAATGATTTTGGTATATCAGGTGATTTAGATGATGCCTTAAATAGTATTTAAAATGCAAAATATTGATACAAAGGAAGGGATGAGTTTTGACTCTTCCCTTTCTAATATTAATATTGACGAATCTGTAACTGATAATGAATACAGAGAACGTCTTGTATCTTTATTACAGCCCATTCTCAATCAACGTTTTTCTGACAATCCAGCTAAACAAAGAATACGAACACATAGAGACAGGATTAATTTTTGTTGCCCTTACTGCTTCGACAGTATGAAAAACAATAATAAAAAACGAGGAAATTTTATTTTACTTGGAAAATACGCACAATTCTTTAAATGTTTTAATTGTGGAGTTGCTAAAAGAATTGATAAATTTTTTAGTGATTTTAAAGTAGATTTAGATTTAAATATTGTAAATTATATAACAAAAGATATACAAAATTTTTCTGCCCGTTCTAATGTTAAGTATGATATGTCACTTTTCTTAGATATGGAGTCAATAGATAAATATGCCATAGATCGACAGAAGTTTTTAAATTATTTCAATTTAATTGAAGTTAAAGATTCTTCTGTCGAATCTTGGTTAAAAAATAGAATGCAATACGATTATCAAAAATTTATGTATAATCCTCGATTAAATCATCTTATTGTTTTGAATTTAACACAGACAGGAAAAATTTTAGGAATTCAAAAAAGAACATTTAAAGGAGAAAATAAATACCTTACATATACGTTACAAAAAATATATGAATTAATGGGAAAAAATCCAAAAGAAATTCCCGATGAAATTAATATGTTATCTCAATTATTTAACATTTGTTTAGTAGATTATTCAAAAAAAATAACATTATTTGAAGGACCGTTAGATTCATTTTTATATAAAAATTCAATTTCTAATAGCGGCATACATAAAAAATTTTTATTAGATATTGATGTTCGTTATTGGTGTGACGCAGATGAAGTAGGTATAAATAAATCTATAGAAAAAATAAATAATGGTGAAAATGTTTTTTTGTGGACTAAGTTACTCACCGATATAAATGCTCCATATAGAAAAAAATGGGATTTAAATTCATTAATTATATGGACTAAAGAAAACAACATCAATATTCCTAATTTTGAAAATTATTTTTCAAATAATATATTAGATATAATAGATATTTGAAGAATCCATGGAAACATTTTTAATATATAATTAAAAAAATTATATATAATGAAAGGTGACAGTTTAAAAAACACATTTTCTGTTAAAGATAAAGACGGAAAGGTATATCGAGTAAATAAAAATGATCCACGATATTTAAATGGTGAATTGGTAGGAATTAATAAGAATATGGTTATTGTCATAGATAAAAATAACAAAAAATTTAAAGTTTCAAAAAATGATCCACGATATTTATGTGGAGAATTAGTTGGTCATACAAGAAGCCAAAAATGTAAAGAAACAACTAAAATATTATTTAAAAATAATGTAGCAGTTGTTGATGATCATGGAAATAAATATTATGTTTCTAAAACTGATGAAAGATATTTAAATGGTGAGTTAAAACACATTTTTCAGGATAAAATTTCCGTTAAAGATAAAGACGGAAAGGTATATCGAGTAAATAAAAATGATCCACGATATTTAAATGGTGAATTGGTAGGAGTTAATAAAAACAAACACGTTACAAAAGAAGTTAAAAATAAAATAAGTAGCAGTTTTAATAATAAACGGCAAATAAAATATAAAAATTTTAATTATAAAATAGAAAAAAATGAAGATGTTTTTTTAATTAAAAATTATTGTGAACATGGTGATATAAAAATTAGTCCGAGAGATTTTAATAAACTTTATAAATTAAACAAACCACATTATTGTGAAAAATGTAATGAAAAATTAATACAAAGAATCGTAAATAACAATTCACCAACAGAATTTTTTGAAATACCAAAATGTTGTCAGGAAACCCACATTAAAAGATTTTTTCCTAATATATATGCTAACATAATAAAAAATACAACAAACATTAAAAATATTACATTCACAGAAAAATTATATTTATATAAAAATAAGTTAACATATAAACCTAAATGCAAATTTAAAAATTGTAATAATGAAACAGAATATTCTTATTTTGGAAATACTTATGTTTACTATTGTAATAAACACAAACATTATTATACAATTTCAATAAAAGAACACGAATTATTTAATTTTATTAAATCTTTTTATAATAAAGAGATAATTTTATCATATAGAAAATTAAAATATGAACTGGATATTTACTTGCCCGATATAAATTTATCATTTGAATTTAATGGAATATATTGGCATTCAGATATTTATAGAGATAAATACTATCATCATAATAAATGGAAAGTATGTTACGATAATAATATAAAATTAATAACTATTTGGGAAGATGATTGGAATTATAAACAAGATATAATTAAATCTATGATAAAAAATCAATTACAATTAACTGAAAATAGAATATATGGAAGAAATTGTATGATTAAAGAAATTAATTATAATGAGTCAAAATCTTTTTTAGAAAATAATCATTTACAAGGATCTTGTAAAAGCAAAATAAATTTAGGATTATTTTATCACGAAAAACTTGTTTCGCTAATGACGTTTGGAAAAAGAAGAATGATTTTGAATTCAAAATCAAAAAATGAAAATGAATATGAACTATTAAGATTTTGTAATAAATTAAATACAGCGGTTATTGGTGGTGCAAGTAAATTATTAACATATTTTGAAAAAAAATATACACCCCAAAAAATTATTTCATATATAAATTTGGATATAGGAAACGGACAATTATATGAAAAATTAAATTTCAAAATCGATAATAAAATTACTATATCGTATTGGTGGGTAGATAATATAAGACATCATAGATCAAATTTTATGAAGCATAAATTAGTTAAAGAAGGTTATGATTGTAATAAAACAGAAGATGAAATAATGAAAAATAGAGGATTTAGAAAAATATGGAACACGGGAAATATAAAATATGAAAAAAATTATTTACAAAAACTTTGAAAATTATTTTTCTAACGACAGTCTTGATATGATCGATATATAGAATAAAGAACTATATCGAGATATGAAAGCTAAACAAATTGCTGATGATTTTAATATAAAACTTGTAAATGTAACAAAAACAAATATAGAATCTGTTTCTAAAAGATATGACATTTTAAAACCAGAATTAAAAAATAATGCATATGCTATTGGAGATGATGAAATTATTTTAGGAATATATGATGATAAAGATTTGAAATTTGCAGCGTTCTTTCATGAAATAGGGCACACATTAGTTACAGAAAAATTTACAGAAATGATAAATTATGACATTATGTTAATTGAATATCAAGCATGGATAGAAGGATTAAAAGTAGCAAAAAAATATGGATATAAATTTTCAAATAAAACTTTTAAATATATTTTAAAATCAATAAATAGTTATTACAAAGATGCAGTGGGTGTTTACAATAAAGATAAAAGAATATGCACAAAAAACTTACAACAAAAATCGAATACAGTTTTGAAGATCAAGAAGATTTTGCCGGACTTAATGTAGATATGAAAATCAAAACTCAAAAGAGATCTAAGAATAAAATAATAGAGCATAAAAGAAAAAAGAAAATAATAGATGTTTCAACTAAATTATTTTAAATATGATACAGAATATTAAAAGATTCATTAAAATGTGGAGAAATGCAACATGGGCAGATTTACGTTCTCCAAAACATATGTATGAACCAAATCCAAAATCAAAAATAACATATGTTAATTTAACAACAGAACAATTAAAACAAAATAAAGAATCTTTAAAAGTTGGATTTCTTGATTGGAATACATTGACACTTGATCAAATGGTAGATTATTTAGAAGAAAAACATAGATTTTCTAGTACAGGAGAAGCTAAATGTATATTTGAATTAATAGAATTTTATAAAAAACATAAAGATGGATCGACCTGATTTTTTAAATATTAATCCTGATATTAAACCAGATGAATCTTTAGAAGATAGGTTTAATCGTGAACGATTAGAATGGAATGAAAAGATCGCTGAAATGTCTGAAAAAATGCGCAAAGTATTAGAAATTCCAGAACTTATGACTTATCTTTACACAGAGCGTCAGCGTGCTGTAGAGTATTATCATTATCTTATTTCATTAATGATAGGAATAAATAAAAATTATAATAAATCATATGCAGAAAAATATGATTATTATACAAATAAAACACAAGTAAGATATCCAAATGAATCTTCTAAACATAATAGAATTCAAGTTGATCTTGCAGATTTGGTTGAAAAGAGAGCAATCTTAGATAACCATTCTCGTTTTATCGACAAAACGGTTTCAACACTTGATAATATCATATTCGCCATTCCGAAACGCGTGGAAATTGAACAAATATCAAGAGGAAAATAATATGAAATTTAAAGAATTTAAAAATTGGATTGAATCACTTCCTGATGATTTTTTGGATTATGAAATTGAAATTGCTGAAACAGGAGAAATAGATGAAAATCTAACTTATCGCTTAGATATACCTATTACTGGAATGTGTGTAAATGACGATGATAAACATGTTTTATTGTTTATTGAACGTTATAATCATCCTGAACAAAATAATTAATAAAAATAATATGACAAAATTTAGAAAAAAACCAGTTGTAATTGATGCAGTTCAATGGAACGGTAAAAATTTTGATGAAGTTATGAATTTCATGCAAGATTTTCACGGGAGCAAATTCAATTATGAAAATGCAGAGGAATTGGCATATAAGACAACTCAATTAACTATCCGAACACTTGAGGGTATTATGACAGCCGATAAAAACGATTGGATCATTAAGGGAGTTATGGGTGAATTTTATCCTTGTAAACCCGATATTTTTGAAAAAACATATGAAGAAGTGCGAGAACATATGATAACAAATATGTCAAAAAGTTTATTAGCGTATGATTAAAATTGGAATAGTTGGATCTCGAACTTATACTGATAAAAAATCAGTGGAAACTGTTGTCGATGAATGTATTAAAAAATATGGTAAGAATATTTGTATTGTAAGTGGAGGTGCAAAAGGTGCTGATGCTTTAGGGCGCGAAGTTGCATTAAATAAAGGATTGAAATATGTAGAATTTAATCCAGCGCATGAAGTATGGAATGAATACAGTGGAAAACCAAAAGAATGGTACGGAAAACCATATAATGTTAAAAATTATTTTGAACGTAATACATTTATTGCAGAAGAAAGTCAGTTGTTGTTTGCATTTATTCCGTTAGGACATGTATCAAATGGAACAATGGATACAGTAAATAAAATTAAAAAATTAAATAAACCTTATTTTATAATAAATTAAAAGATTTGAAACTTAAAGTAGATGATAGCAAACGATTTATGGTCATAATTGAAAGTTCACAGCTTGAATATGATCAAATTGTTTCGTCGTTTACAAAAAAAACTATTAATTGGGGTGCTATACGTTCAAAGTCAAATCAACCTAAAACATTTGAAACTAAATTTGTAGATTCATATGCAAGAATTCCTATTGGTTTATGGCGTGAAGTTCAAAAACTCGCTAAACAATATTTTTTTACACTTGAAATTGAAGGTATAGAATACCTTTATGATAAAAATTATGATGAATCTGCTTTTATAGAATGGGTTAATACTTATTTTGAAGAATCAGAAAAACCACCACGTGATTATCAAATAGAATCCGCATCGCGGGTATTAAAATATAAATTTTGCATAGAAGAAATTTCTACTGCTGCAGGAAAAACTATTATAGCATTTATGTTATTTCGTTATTTACTTCAAAAAGGAGAAATAAAAAAAATGTTATATGTAGTCCCTAATATAAGTCTTGTTACTCAAACAGAAGAAGAATTTTATTTATATGAAGACCAATGTGGAAACAAACCTATCTGGAAGTCACAGTGTGTATTTGGAAGCGCTAAGAAGGAAGATGATGATAAAGCTAATATAGTATTTGGTACTTTTCAATCATTGGCTAAGAAGGGGCTAGAATACTTTGCTAAATTTGATATTGTGTTTATCGATGAAACGCATCATGCTAAAACATCTTCTATAAAAAATATTTTGATTAAATCATATAATTCAAAATATAGTATTGGTATGACAGGAACTTTGCCTCAAGAAGGATCTCTTGATTCATTCACAGTTCAATCATATTTAGGTCCTTGTGTTTACACTTATACATCTTCAGAATTAATAACATCTAATTATGCAACACCAGTTAAAGTTGTAGGTATAGAAATGGATTATATTGATGAAGAAATAAAAAAGAAATTATATCAACTTAGAAATGTAAGTGCAGATCAAAAAGACGGAGTTAAATTATTAAATCTTGAAAAAGATATAGTTCGTGAAAATAGAAAGAGATTAATATACATTTGTGAAACTATATCAAAAGTAACAAAAAATTCATTAGTATTATTTTCAGATATAAAAAATGAATATGGAAGAAACATATTTAACTGGTTGAAAGAAAACACTGAAAAAACTATTTATTATATTGATGGAGAAACAAAAGTAGAAAATAGAGAGTACTTTAAAAAACAAATAGAAGAACAAGAAAGTGTTATAATTGTTGCAAGTATAGGAGTTTTTGGTGAAGGAATATCAATAAATAATATACACAATATATTTATTGTTGAAAGTGCAAAAAGCGAATATCGTATTAGACAGGCTTTAGGAAGAGGAATGAGACTTATGGAAGGTAAAGACGTAATAACTGTTATAGATTTTTGTGATAATTTTGAATATGGAACACACAGATTTCAAAAAGTAAACTATTTGAAAAGACATTTTTTAGAAAGACAACGAATTTATAAAGATAAAGGGTTTCCATTTAAAAATTTTAAAGTGAAGTTTTAATTACTTCACTTTTTTTATTTTAAATATATAAAATAAATTAATGTAATTTTATGCATCAATTTTCTGATGAATCTTATATTATGAATTCTTTATTAGAAGGATGTGGTTGTGGAGGACCAAAAAAACCAAACCCTATAAATATTCCTCGTCCAAGACCAAGACCCACAAAACCAATGATACATAAACAAAGATTACATGAGAAGTTTACTGAAGATTCAGATCCTATAGCTGACATGAACATAGGTATGATGCATCAGATAAAGTTATGGATGGAATCTATTGGTGAACCATTTAAAAATAAAGATAATGCTTTAGTATATAGTGCTGCATATGGAAAACTAGATTTTGTTGAATACTTGTTAGCTGCAGGTGCAGATGTACATACTGATAATGATTATGCTTTACGAGGAGCAAGTATAGAGGGACACACTGAAATGGTTAAAGTCTTGTTAACTGCAGGTGCAGATGTACATGCTGGTGATGATTATGCTTTACAATTGGCAAGTTATAGTGGACACACTGAAGTGGTTAAAGTCTTGTTAACTGCAGGTGCAGATGTGCATGCTGGTAAGGATTATGCTTTACGATGGGCAAGTAACTATGGACACACTGAAGTGGTTAAAGTTTTGTTAGCTGCAGGTGCAGATGTACATGCTGATAAGGATTATGCTTTACGATGGGCAAGTAACTATGGACACACTGAAACAGTTAAAGTCCTTAAAGATCATATCGCTAAAGGAAATAAAGTTGAAGAAAGTGTGAATGAGAAGTTCACTGAAGATTCAGATCCCATTCATGATATGGGCATTGGTATGACACCAAGAAAAATTGCAGAAAAATTTATATCAGAATTTTATACTGATGTAAAGAAAATAAGTAGAACTTATTTTGGTGATGAACAATATGTAACATTAGCTTTCGTTCTTTATTATTTTTTTCAATATGTATATAATTTACATGGAATTCATGAAGCATTTAAAAGAGCATGTGAAGCCGTACATATAGATAAAGATTATTTACATCATATACAAAATAGATCTAAAGTTGCAGATGTATTAAAAAAACATTTTGATATAGAAGTAAATCCTATTTTTGAATCAGAAAATAAAATTAACGAAAAATTTACCGAAGATTCAGATCCCATAGCTGATCTGGGTATCGGAATTAATCATTTTTGGTTAAAACAAAGAAATGAAGTAGGGTCAAGATCAAGTGCCGAAAATTCACAATTATATTTTAAAACGCCCAGATATATGAAAGAATCCCTAACTATATATATATGTTTAGCCGAAATTTCTAAACAAATAAAAAATAATGAA
>Ga0315284_10004897_pt1 | contig 19037 bp, 16 predicted proteins | sample YL17G09_16_MG_FD_203696 | JGI IMG/M metagenome (GOLD analysis project Ga0315284, IMG submission 203696) | Sediment microbial communities from Yellowstone Lake, YNP, Wyoming, USA - YL17G09_16 | ecosystem: Environmental > Aquatic > Freshwater > Lake > Sediment | place: USA: Wyoming | collected... | reverse complement strand
ATTGCGTATCTCAAAGAGCAAACCGTCATCTCTCTTGTCGATACATTCAGAGCAGCACATCCTCACGAAACGATTGTAGGTACTGCCAATGGTTTTAAAGTGGGGAATGTTAATTCAGCTAAAATCGATTACATTTTCACAAATGCATCAGCGAATGTCTTGAAGGCCGACATCCATCACCCGCAATATCAAGGTAAATATCTATCAGATCACTTTCCGGTAACGGCGACGTTACAATTTAACCAATAACGGGGTATGTCGGCTCAGAGTTAAATTGATTAAGATCGGAGCTAAAGTTGTCAAGCACGCTCGATATGTAATTTTCAGATGGCAGAGGCGCTGGTTTCAAAAAGGTTGTTTCAGGAAATCCTTGAACTTATCCATCGATTGAAGCCTGTGCCCATTGGGTACAACTGCTGGCAGTAAACTAAAAAGTTTACTGTTTACAGTTTACTGTTAACTATACACTGTTCACTGTAAGCTAAAAACAAATCTTCTACATTCTTTTTAAGGAACATTCTATGAACAACACCATCATTCTATCAACAGATCGGCTTTTGCAGGCAAACAGTATTTATGAAACGCTCAGAAAACAGACGCCAAAAATCAGGGCCGATTTGAAAAACTATCTTAAGGTATATCTGGGCATTGATATCCCGGATACCAAAATCTGTCCTGAACATAATACGCCTATGGATTATCTATGGCACTGCTGGCGCAGTGATTTTAATGGCAGCACCAGCGGCGATTGTATCGTCTGGGCAAACCGCGGCGGCGGCAAAACACTCATCGCCGCAGTTGCCACGCTTCTGGACTGCATCTTTAAGCCGGCCTGCAAGGTAAGAATCCTCGCAGGCAGCGAACTGCAGGCTCAGAGAATGTACGATTATCTGCTCGGCTTTTTGCGGGGCGGTTTTGAAAATTCTCTCGCCCGGCCTGTGTGCAAAAACAAATGCAGCTTTCTGAACGGCTCAGATGTTGAAGTTCTCACTCAATCGGCAGCTTCCGTTCGCGGCAGTCATATTCACAAACTGCGATGTGATGAGGTTGAGCTGTTTGACAGGCAAATCCTTGAGGCGGCAAAGTTCGTTACGCAGAGCACCAATGGCATTATCGGCGCGATGGAGTCGCTTAGCACAATGCATCAGCCTTTCGGCATTATGCACGAGCTTGTGGGCAATGCCCAAGCCGTCGGCTCACCTGTTTTCAAATGGTGCGTCTGGGAAGTGATTGAAAATTGTCCCGCAGAAAGAAGCTGTTCAAGATGTCCATTAAACAATGACTGTCAGGGCAGGGCAAGAAAAGCGGCAGGCTATCTGAAAATTGACGATTGTATAGCTCAGATGCGCCGCAGCAGCAGAAGCGCATTCGAATCTGAAATGCTCTGTCTGCGGCCTTCGCTTGAAAATGTCGTCTTTGCCGAGTTCGACCCTGATATTCACATTGCACCTGTCGATTATAATCCAAATCTGCCTTTGTATCGCGCGATTGACTTTGGCTTTGTCAATCCCTTTGTATGTCTGTGGATTCAGATTGACGGCAGCGGAATTATCCGCGTCATTGATGAATATGTCAAAAGCAGACAGACTGTTGATGTGCACGCAGATGAAATAAAAAACAGAGCTCCATATAATGAAGATAATGTTGTTGCTACTTTCTGCGACCCTACCGGAGCGGGAGTGAACGATGTTACAGGTACAAGTCCTGTCACTCAGTTAAGGTCGATGGGAATAAAGCTTCGCTACAAGAGAAGTTCTATACTCCAAGGGATAGAGCTTATCCGCAGAGCTTTGCGCAGCGGCGACGGCAGGAGTAATTTGCTTATAAGTCCTCGCTGCGGCAGACTTATTGAGGCAATGCAGTGTTACCATTATCCGCCGGCAGGCTCTGAGGAATTGCCTCTAAAAGACGGCATTTATGACCACCCAATCGACGCTCTGCGCTATTTCTTTGTCAATTATAATAGCTCAAACTCTGCGAAAAACAGAAGGTATTAAAAATGCTTACCCCACATCAACCAAAGTAAGGCTGTCGGCAAATTTGCGAATAAGTTCAGCTTTTATGTTTTTATGTTCAGCCGATTTTAGCTTCGGGTCGGTTTCGACAAGCTCAAAGGCATCCTTTCTTGCCATTTGCAGCAGGTCAAAGTCGTCTATTATATTTGCGATTTTCAAATCAGGCAGGCCGTGCTGGCGCGTGCTTAAAAGTTCGCCCGGCCCGCGAAGTTTTAAATCGTGTTCTGCGATTTCAAAGCCGTCATTGCTGCGCTCCATTATTTCAAGCCTGCTTTTTGCTGCTTCATTCTGCGTTTGCGCAATGAGCAGACAATATGCGCTCGACGAACTCCTTGCTATCCTGCCGCGAAGCTGATGAAGCTGAGCAAGACCGAACCTGTCTGCTCCTTCGATAACCATTACCGTTGCATTGGGAACGTCAATGCCGACCTCGATAAGAACCGTTGAGACAAGACAATGGATTTTCCCCTTCCTGAAGTCATTCATTATTTTCTGTTTCTCCGCACCGGCCATTTGTCCGTGCAGGAGTCCAACATTAAATTCCGGAAAAATATTTTTGCTCAGGTTTTCATATTCGGCAATTGCGGCCTTGACTTCGCCGTTATCGTCATCAACGATTCTCGGATAAACAAAGTAAGCTTGCTGCTTTGCCTTGAGTCTTTCGCGTACGAATTCGTATGCTTTTGTTATGTCTTTTGGCTGAATATATCTGGTTATGATTTGTCCCCTGCCCGGCGGAGAGTGTTTTATAACGGATATGTCCAAATCGCCAAAGGCCGTCATCGCAAGCGTCCTCGGTATGGGCGTTGCCGTCATAACAAGACAGTGCGGTGTCGTATCTTTCCGCAAGCTTGCCCGCTGATGGACGCCAAACTTATGCTGTTCATCTATAATTACAAGGGCAAGGTTTGCAAACTGGATATCTTCCTGCAGAAGCGCGACAGTGCCTACGACAATATCAGTATCGCCCGACTCAATCAAATCGAGAATTTCTTTTCTTTTTGTTCCCGCAATGCCGCCGGTAATAAGAACTCTTGTTACATCGCTGTTTTTCAGGAAACGTTCAATATTTATGAAATGCTGTTCTGCGAGAATCTCGGTCGGGGCCATTATTGCAACCTGTTGTTTGTTTGCAACAGCGACAAGAGCGGCATACAGCGCGACAACTGTTTTGCCGCTGCCGACATCGCCTTGAAGGAGCCTGTTCATCGGCACGTTCTTTGCCAAATCCGCAGCAATCTCCTCGATAACTTTGTCCTGGTCTGCGGTCAGCAGAAATGGAAACCTTTTTCTTATCCTGCTGTCAATCTGCTTTGTACATTTGAGCGGGACAGCTTTTGCAAAGTGCCTGACTTTATACCTTCGCAGTGCAAGAGCCGTCTGCATTAAAAACAACTCATCATATTTTAATCTGCGTTTTGTCTCTGCAATCTGTGATTCGTTTTCGGGGTTATGCATCCATTTAAAGGCAATTCGGCGTTCTACAAGATTTGACTTTTTCAGGAAATCGTGGTCAAAAAACTCAGGCACAAGTTCGACTATTTTTTCAAGCGAATCGCGGAAAATCATTTTTATCTGTCCGCTTGAAAGCTCAGCCGTTGCCGGATAAACCGGCCCGCTGAAGCTGTCTGCGGTAATTTCATCGTCTTCTACCATGACAAATTTCGGATTGGTAAGCTGAAGCTGGTGTTTGTACTTATTGACTTTACCCCAAACAATCAGCTTTTGGCCCGGCGTGATTTTGCCCTGCAGAAACCCGCCGTGGAACCAGACAATTCTGCATACACCAGTTTCATCATTGATATATGCCTCAAAATATGGCGGCTTTCGCCAGACCTGCCAATCTGTGCTCTCGACAGTTCCCGCCAGTGTAACAGTCTGGTTATCGTTTATTTGTTCGATTTTTACAGGTTGCGGCGCAAAATACCAGTCTCGCGGGTAGTACTCAAGTAAATCGGCAGCGGTTTTAACACCGAGTTTTTCAAAGGCCGCAGCCCTTGCAGGGCCTACGCCTTTTAAAAACTGCACCGGCATATCAAGGCTGATATTATTTAACGCTTTTTCTGTCATATTTATCCGCCTCCGGCGGATTTATTCTGAATAACCGAATTTGCCTATGAGTCTTACGAATCTGCAGCCGCAGACAGTTTTTGTTTTCAAGCCGCTGTCGGTCTTTTCTATTATCACAAGCTCCTGCACATAGTCGGCGCCCAGCGGCACAGCCGCCAGTCCGCCTGTTTTTAACTGCTGGATAAGCGGATGCGGCATTTGAGGTGCGGCAGCGGTGATTATGATTCTGTCAAACTGTTTAGCCTCTGGCCAGCCGCAGGTGCCATCGCCTGTATGAAATTTCACATTCGTTATATTCAGTTCCGCCAGAATCTGTTTTGCTTTTAATGTAAGCTGCTCTATTCTTTCAATTGTCCAGACTTGCCCGGCAAGTTTTGCAAGTACCGCTGTCTGATAACCGCTGCCGGTGCCGATTTCAAGCACTTCGCAATCGCCGGTTACTTTCAATTCCTGCGTCATCAGGGCGACAATATAAGGCTGGCTTATTGTCTGACCATAGCCAATTGACAGCGGACTATCATAATAAGCCTGTTCGAGACACTCGACAGGTATGAATTTCTCTCTCGGCACATCGACCATCGCCCTCAAAACGGCAGGGTCGGTAATATCCCGCCCTTTTAGGTGCCTGCGAACCATTGCCTGCCTTTCGGCAGCAAATTTATCCTTTTCATTTGCCTGCTGCATAACTATAATATTGGCGTCGAAAGAGTTGTTTTGCAAATCAATTTTTAAGGAGATATGTATGAAAACTAAGTTGAAAATTATCGCATTTTACACGCTGGCTCTTATTTTAGGCGGCTGCGTAGTACAGTCAGTGCATCCGCTCTTTACCGAAAACGAATTGATTTTCGATGCCAATCTTATCGGCACCTGGGTGGAAAAGGACCCCAACAACATCTGGACATTTGAAAAGAAGGACAATAATACCTATAAACTCACATATACTTCCGGCGGCAAATCCGGGACGTTTACAGTATGTCTCGGCGCTATCGGTGCGGACAAGTATCTCAATCTTTACCCTGAAGACCCTAACCTGCCACAGAATGATTTTTATAAAAGTCATTTGTTGTATATTAACTCATTCGCGAAAGTTAAATTTACAGACCCTGATTTGACGGGACAACTCATGAATCCCGATGGCGTCAAAAAGCTCCTGGAGAAAAAACCCAAACTTATCAAGCATGAATTAACAGAAAACAGCCTGATACTAACCGCCTCGACAAAGGAATTACAGAAATTTATTTTAAAGTACGGTTCAGATGCAAAACTCAAAATCTTTGGCGAGCCGGAAGTACTGCATCGCATCAATCTGCAGGAGCCGAACAAAACACAATGAACCGGCGTACAGAGAAATTAATCAACCTTGATAAGCAGTATCTCTGGCATCCGTTCACGCAAATGAAGCTCTGGCTTGCTTCTGAGCCGGTGGTTATCGAATCGGGCGATGGCTTTTACTTAATCGATACCGAGGGCAATCGTTACATCGACGGCGTAAGCAGCCTGTGGTGCAATGTCCATGGCCATAAGGTCAAAAAAATCGATGATGCAATAAAAAGCCAGCTCGACAAAATCGCCCACAGTACTCTTTTGGGCCTTGCGCAGACAAAATCAATCGAACTTGCTGAAAAACTCATCGCTATTGCGCCAAAAAATTTAAAAAAGGTTTTTTACTCCGACAGCGGCTCAACTGCTGTTGAAATCGCTTTAAAAATCGCATATCAGTACTTTCACAACAAAGGCCAAAAACGTGATAAATTCATCGCACTTGGCCAATCTTATCACGGCGACACTATCGGTTCTGTCAGCGTCGGCGGTATAGAACTGTTTCATTCAATTTACAAACCGATGCTTTTTGAAACCTTTTTTGTGCCTGCACCATTTCCTTATCGTTTCAATGGTTCTGCAGAACAATGCCAACAATTTACACTCAATAAAATTGAAGAAATTCTGAAAAAACAATCAAAAAAAATCGCAGCGGTAATTGTCGAACCGCTTGTTCAGGGCGCAGCGGGGGTGATTATCCATCCGAAAGGATTTCTAAAAGGCGTCCGGGAACTTACAAAAAAACATAACGTTCTCTTGATAGCCGATGAGGTCGCTACGGGTTTTGGCAAAACAGGCAAGATGTTTGCCTGCGAAAATGAGCAGGTTGAGCCTGATATTATGTGTCTTGCAAAGGGCATAACCGGCGGCTATCTTCCTTTGGCGGCTACACTTACGACACAAGGAATTTTTGACGCATTTTTAGGCGAGTCCCAGGAATTTAAAACCTTCTTTCACGGCCATACATACACTGGCAACGCCTTAGCTTGTGCCGCCGCGATTGCCTCGCTTGAACTTTTTGAGGAAAACAAAATTATTGAATCATTACCGCCAAAAATAAACCTTATTGCAGAATATCTCAAAAATATTTATGTATTGGATTTTGTCGGCGATGTTCGTCAGTGCGGCCTGATGGCAGGTATTGAGATTGTAAAGGACAAAAAAACAAAAGAGTCTTTTCCTTACGAAAAACTGATTGGCGCAAAAGTTTGTGCTGCAATGCGTCTTAAAGGGGCAATGATGAGACCGTTATCCGACGTCATTGTTCTAATGCCGCCAGTGGCGATTGATTTACCTTTGCTGCGCAAGCTGCTGGACATTGTTTACGACACAATCAAAAATGATTTGCCGAAAATTGTTTAATTCTCCGTTTTTTAGTGCCGTTTTACGGGTTTTTAATAATTTGCCCTTTTATAAAAGAGTTTGTATAATAGAAGTCAAATATAAGGGTTTTATATTATGTACAGATTAGAAGAAAAGCAAAAAGAGTTAAATCCACACATATTAAGTGTTTTGTCTGAATGTCAAAATGTTTTACGCAAAATTGGCACGGATGCAAAGCTGGTTTTGTATGGTTCTTATGCGAAAGGTTCTGCCGACAACGAGTCTGACCTTGATTTGCTGATTCTGATAGATGGGCAATTAACCATACAAAAGAAAAGGCAGATTCAGGATGCTCTCTATGAAATCTCGCTCAAAAATGATGTTGTCATCAGCACTATTATCAAAAGCACTTCTGCGTGGGAACTGCCGATAACAAAGGCAACGCCTATTTATAATAATATTCAGCGTTACGGAATAGCAGTATGACAAAAGGTCAAAAGGAACTTATAGAATATTGGCTCAAAAGAGCTGATGAAACATTCGATGAAGCAAAAGTTATGATGGAAACGGACCATCCACACGGCTGCGCCAATCGTCTTTATTACGCCTGTTTTTATGCAGTTACCGCCCTTCTACTTTCAAAAAATTTGTCCAGCAGTAAACACAGCGGAGTGATATCGCTATTTAATAAAAATTTTGTCAAACCCGGCATCATACCTGTCGAATTAGGCAAATTCTATTCAAGGCTCTTCGAAGGTCGTATGGAAAGTGATTACGGTGACTGGGTAGAACTTGAAACTGAAATTAACGCTGAAGATTTTGATTTAGCCCAAAGTTTCATTAATAAAATAGTGGAGATAATCAGAGTATAATCATAAATTATGATATTTTACACAAATGGCAGGAGCAATAAATGGCAAAAGCATCTGTTTTAAAGAAAGATAAGGTTGGATTGAGGAGAAAAAGAAAGCATCGTAGCACAAAAGGCGCCTTAATAAAGGGTATGTCAGGAAGACTACCAAGTGAGATTTTGGACAGTAACATTTTTGAAAAAGGATTACAGCAAATAATGCAACATTATGCTGGAATATATGCCTTATATCGTAAGAAAAAATTATATTATGTCGGGCTTACCAAAAATTTAGCTGGCCGACTTAAAAGCCATTTAAACGATAGGCTGGCGGGTAAGTGGGATCAATTCATGATTTTCCGTATTCAACGTGTAAGATATCTAAAGGACATTGAAACTTTAATTCATCATATTGTAGATATGAAAGGAATTAAGGTTAAAGGGAAATTACCTAAAGACGCAGATCTTAATCAAGTGCTCCGCGATGTGTTAAATGAAAATAAAAAAGTAATTAAAGCTACCGAAAAAGTATTAAATAAGCGTTAGTATAAAATATTATTTAAAAAACTAATCGTGTTTAATTTACTTTCCATATCTTTATGCCTTTAAATCCAAAATTATCTAAATTCAAAGGCTTATTTATCACCGGCACCGATACGGGCGTCGGCAAAACGCTGATTGCCGGGGCGATTGCAAAAATCCTGCAACAGGCAGGCAAAAGTGTCGGTGTATTTAAACCAATCGCTACAGGCTGCAAAAAAACAAAACAAGGCCTTGTAAGTGAGGATGCCGAATTTCTGGCGCATTGCGCCGATAGTGAATTGGGTATTGATATAATTAATCCTGTAACCTTCAAAATACCAGCAGCACCTTTTGCCTGTGAAAAAGCAGAGAATAAAAAAGTTGATTTCAGCAGGATTAAGGCAGCTTATGAACAAATCTGCAAAAAAAGCGATTTTGTTATCGTTGAAGGCATCGGCGGAGTCAGAGTGCCAATAACAAAAAAAATTGACGTATTGACGATGGCAAAGGCATTTAATCTGCCTGTCGTAATTGTCGCAAGGTCAAAGCTCGGCACAATAAATCATACGCTTTTGACTGTTGATGCCGTGCAACTTGCGGGACTTTCGCTTGCGGCCGTTTTGATTAACGGTTATGATGAAAAGACCAAAGATTATGCTGAAAAAACAAACGCAGCAATTATAAAAGAATTGGGCAAAGTAAAAATTATAGCGACAGTGCCTTTTGATGATACAACAAATATGAAAAAGTTTATCATAGGCCGAAAAGTCTTAAAAGCTCTGCAAAATGTTGATTGGATAAGTATAATAAAACGAAAATGAAAGATAATGCAATAACATTGAAACGCCCCGATTTGAGGCGTTATCTTGTGCCGGTAAACACTGCTGCGACCCAGCAGCTTTTTACGGATTGTCTGATAATAGGCTCCGGCGTTGCAGGTATGCGTGTGGCAATTGAAGCGGCAGCAGGCGGCTGTGAAGTTATGCTGGTCTGCAAAAAAACGCTGCAGGACAGCAATACCTGGAACGCTCAGGGCGGCATTGCATCGGCGCTGGGCAGCGATGACAGTTTCGCTTCGCACATAGAAGACACGCTGACGACAGGCTGTGGAATATGCAACCACGACACTGTCGAGCAGGTGGTAAAAGACGGTCCCGGCCTTGTAAAGGAGCTGCTTGAGTGGGGTGCAGAATTCGACAAAACAAAAGATGGCTCAATTTCAGTTACGCTCGAAGGCGGCCACAGTCACGCACGCGTAGCCCACGCCCTGGGCGATAACACCGGCAGAGCAATCGCACAGGCTCTTTTAAACAAAGTCAGGCAGTTTGGCAATATAACAGTCAGCGAAAATTACTACACAATCGACCTTATTACAAATAATGACGGGGCCTGTCTTGGCGTAATCGGTCAAAATGCCGGCGGCACAATGGAAATCATCTGGGCAAAGACAACCATTCTCGCCACAGGCGGCGCAGGCCGACTTTATCGCGAAACAACAAATCCTGATGGAGCTACTGCCGATGGGCTGGCAATGGCGGCCCGCGCAGGTGCGATTCTGCGAGATATGGAATTTATGCAGTTTCATCCCACGACGCTCTACATCGCAGGCGCATCAAGAGCGCTGATTACAGAGACCCTCCGCGGCGAAGGCGCCATCCTGCTCGACGTAAATCACAATGCCTTTATGGCTGAATATCATCCCGACGCAGAACTTGCGCCCCGCGACATCGTCAGCAGAGCTATCCTTCAACAGATGCTTAAAACCAATTCCACTCATGTATTTCTGGATATCCGCCATCTTGACAAGGATTATCTGGCAAAACGATTTCCGCTTATCAGCGAACTTGTCGCAAGTTTTGACATTGATGTAAGCAAAGACCTCATACCTGTCCGTCCCAGCGCTCATTATATGGTTGGCGGAGTCAAGACAGACAGTTTGGCATGGACAAATATCGAAAATCTGCTCGCCTGCGGCGAGGTCGCTTCGACCGGCCTACACGGCGCAAACCGGCTCGGCAGCAATTCACTTTTGGAAGGTCTTGTCTTCGGCAGAATTGCCGGCCGTCAGGCAGCAGACCGGTGCAGGCAGACCAACGGCACTATGGGCCTGCGAAAATTCCGTTATGATATACCGCAGTCTGATAGAAGCAGGCTTGACACCGGCGATGTCCTTAATTCACTAAAGTCGCTTATGTGGCGAAATGTCGGAATAATCCGCTTTGCAAAACCACTTGCAGAGGCACAGGAGATTATCTCATTCTGGCAGCGGTATGTGCTTGATAAGATTTTTGATTCACCGCAGGGCTGGGAATGTCAGAATATGCTTACTGTTTGTCTGATGATGGCAAAGGCAGCCCAGATGCGAACTGAAAGCAGAGGCGTTCATTACCGCGACGATTTCCCCCAGACCGACGATGCAAAATTCAAAACCCACATCGAATTTGCGTAATTAGCCACTAAGACACAAAGGCACAAAGTTTTCTTATACATAAATTTCCTTGGTGTCTTCGTGCCTTCGTGGCTATTTCCATTTCAAACAGATTCTGTCCCAACTGTCGGCATAGTCGGAATATTACCCACAAAAACAGGCACTTTTTCTATTACCCGCATTGTTTTCCATTTGCCTGCAAGGAAACGCAGGAAAAATAATATCGCCAGGACACAAACGTAAGCTGTCAATCCCAGCCAGGCGCCATAAAGTTTCGCCTTGCCGTGCAGGAATGTTACTGCCGCCCAGCTTGGCATAACCATCATAAGCCAGTTAAGCCAAATTGAAATATACATTACAAATCTCGTATCGCCCGCCCCCTTGAGTGCCGCTGAAAAAATTATATTGCCGGTATCGAACAGACAGTAAAAAGCCACAAAACAAAGCAGCGTCTTTACTATCGGCCGCATCGCTTCCATTTGTTCTGCCGACGCCCCTGCTTCAAACGGCAGCATAAATACATTTGGGAAAAGCCAGTAGCCCGCAGCAATAACAATCATATAGCCAAATGTAATATATGCCGCTGAAAGCGTGGTTTTCTGTGCAATCTGCGGTTTATCCGCCCCCAGTGCCCTGCCGACCAGAACGGTTGTCGCCATTCCGAAACCAATCATCGGCATAAATGAAAGGGTATTGATTTGAAGCGCCATCGACGATGCGGCGAACGATACCGCGTCAATCCTGCCGACAAAAACAACAAAAAGCGTAAAGCCTAATATGTCGAGCATAAACTGCACGCCACTGGGCAGACCAAACTTCATTAACCTGCCGAAAAGTTCCTTCTCAAAACCAAAATATGCGGTACTATAATTCATACGGTGAATCGGCAGTAAAAAAATGACAAAATAAATTACACAGGTTGCAACACTGGCGATAACTGTCGCTATCGCAGCGCCGCCGATACCCCATTCTGGAAAACCGAATTTGCCGAAAATCATCACATAGTCCAGCACAACATTTATAAATGTTTTGACAACATTGACCCATAAAACAGTCCAGGTTTTGCCTCTGCCGGCAAGAAAACAGGAAAGCGAAGAATCAACCAGCATAGGCATCGATCCAATAGTCAGAATTTTAAAGTATATGAGTTCGTAATTCGCTATCGTCGGTTGATGTCCAACCATAGCGATAAGCGATTTACTAAACAAAGCAATCGCAGCCATTATCAGCCCTGCGGCGATGGAAAAATAAATACTCTGCCACACTGCCGGCCCAATCCGGGTTTTCATACCCGCGCCATCGTATTGCGAAACAAAAGTATTTGCATAAGTAGCCGTTCCGAGGAAAAAACTAAAGAATACGAAACTTAATATCCCGCCCAACATTGCCGCTGACATCGCATCGCGGTCATACCACATCAGGAATACCCTGTCGACAAACATCTGCAGCGTCATCGCAGAGGTGCTCAGAATCAGCGGAAAGGCGATTTTGAGAACCTGTCCCGGCCCACCTTCATTTATTGTAATTTTTTCTGAATTATTTTTCATTTTTAAGGTTGATTATGTTAATCTAAACTCCTGATTTTTCAAAGGTATTATAATGGAATCTGATATTTGTATAATCGGTGCCGGTCCTGCAGGTATGATGGCGGCCTGCTTTGCGGCAGGCGGTTCAAAAAAGATTCTTATCATTGAGTCGAATACTACCGCAGGCAGAAAGCTCCTGCTGACAGGTGGCGGCAGATGTAACCTGACGCATACGGCAACAACCGATGAGATTATAAAGGCATATAAACCCTTCGACAGGTTTGTTCGTCATTGCATTTACGAATTTCCCCCGCACAAACTGCTTCAGTTTTTTCACTGCCGCGGCCTTGAAACAATCGAGGAAGCTGACGGCTGCGTATTCCCAAAGAGCCAGCGGGCAAGCGACGTAAAACAAGTGCTGCTTGACGAGCTGAAAAAACCTGATATCAGAATACTTTACGGCTCAAAGGTTCAATCGGTAAAAAAGGATGAAGATACTTTTATAATACTTTCGGAAAAATTTAAAATTGCGGCAAAGTCCCTGATAATCGCCACCGGCGGCGTAAGCTGGCCGCAGACAGGCTCGACAGGCGACGGCTGCAAATTCGCCCAATTATTCGGACATAACATTATAGAACCAAAAGCCTGCCTTGTGCCGCTTGTAACACAAGAAATTTTATGCTCTTATCTTGCCGGTATTGGAATAGAAAACGTCAGAATTTCCTGCAAAATAAACGGCAAAAAAATTTCTTCACCAGGCCCGATGATTTTTACGCATAACGGCATCGGCGGACCGGCCGTTTTAGATTTAAGCCGACTCATCACAGACCAACTTGGTAAAAACCACAAGGCTGAATTGTCAATCGACCTGCTGCCGGATATAACAGAGCAACAGCTTGATAAAAAACTTACAGAAAATTTTACTCAATATCCAAAAAGAAATATCGCCTCGGTAATTGCTCAATATGTGCCTAAAGCCCTTGCGGAAATTATTTGCGGCGCCGGCGGGTTTGCCGATACCGCAGCAGGACAACTTACAAAAAAAGACAGAAAGATGCTTATTGAAAAGCTCAAAAGCTTTAGACTCACGGTGCTATCTGCTGAACCCATTGAAAAGGCCACCGTTACCAGAGGCGGTGTTGATATTGCACAGATAGACCCCAAAACTATGCAGTCCAGGCTGTGCAGCGGCCTGTTTTTTACCGGTGAAGTAATCAATGTTGACGGCCCCTGCGGCGGATATAATCTCCAATTCGCATTTTCCAGCGGTTTTCTGGCTGGAAAATCCGCTGTCGAGTTATTAAGATAATTACAAGTTTTTCAGTTTCGGGTTGGTAATTGGCTGATAAAAAAGAAAAATTGAAGGTATTATTTTTGTGCACCGGTAACTCCTGCCGCAGTCAGATGGCCGAAGGCTGGGCAAAGAAGCTTAAAGGCAACTGCATAGAGGTCTTTTCAGCCGGCATAATCCCTGCAAAGGTGCATCCCAGCACAATACAGGTTATGGCTGAAGCCGGCGTCGATATTTCAGACCATCATTCAAAACATGTTACCGACCTGGTCGGCATTGACTTTGATTACGTAATTACGCTTTGCGACAACGCCCGCCAGTTCTGTCCTGCTTTCCACGGCAAAGCAAAGCTCGTACACAAACCCTTTGCGGACCCGACAGTTCTTATAGGTGCGGAAGAAATAATAATGAACGCTTTCAGAAAAACACGCGACCAAATCAGGAACTTTGTTTCGACTCTGCCCGACAGCCTCCGGCACGAAAATAATTCCGGGAAAAAATATGACTGACAGCGAAAACTTAAGACGTTTCGGCCTCGACAAGATTGCATTATTTCTTCTGCTTCTGGCAGGCTTTTTCTTTGCGGAACTGATTGTCTCTTCGCGAGCCCATTTTAAGCTGTCCAAACCTATTGCGCTGGAGGGCTGCGGCATGGCCGTCTCTGTCCCGGCAGGCGGCTTTAAACAGCTTTCAGACGGTTTTGAATATAATGATAATGAATTTCGGCTGTCCTGTATTATGCAGATAAGCAGCGATTCGGCAGTGATGGTGCATTGGCGGTATTTTATTGTGCCGTTCAAGAAAACGGTTGCTGAAAGATTCGAGATCCAGGCTTCGGACATCGGAGGCGCTATCGAAAAAACCGGCTCAGAGCAGTTCGGACAATTTACTTTTGATTATGCCAGAATCGTTTCCCAACTGCCCGCCCAGACGCGTCGCGGCGAGCCGGACAGGTCTGAAAGAACGACAACCCTACTTCTCAGCGGCACAACTCAATTGCCCGACGGCAGAACTTTAACACTTGAAGTGGCTCAAAAAGGTTACGACATCGACCTTGCCGAAAAAATCTTCAGGTCTCTTGCCGCTTCGGTAACTTTTACATCGGCCGGTCCCCTGGCCGACGGACGCGAACTGCTGGATAATTTCCGGCAAAAGGCCCTTGCAGATATTTTGCAAAAAAACACCCTGCAGAATTACTACTATATAAAAGATTATACCGGCCGGAGTATGGGCTTTGCTACCGATGCAATCAGCTTAAAAAACAACAGGCGCGACGCCAATTCACTTACAGCGGTCAGTCTGTATTTCATCCATCTGGGCGTAAATCCCTTTGCAGAACAAAGTTTATTCCGCTCCGACCCGAACATTCAAACCTTCAAATGGATAAGTCAGCAGAGTAATCTTGTAATTAACCGTGAATTGATTACAAGTATCGAACTTGACCGGGAAGGTACGGTTACTATTCAGAGCACAACCGTTAAAACTCTGCCGGAAAGGATTGTCTCGCAGAATTTTACCTTTACCTCAAGCGCGCTGCCGGAAATGCTTTCCGATACCTTCGTTGAAAGCTTTTTGCAAAGCAGTTTCAACTCTGTTATGGTCGACCTGATTCTCTCGGACGGCCGAATTATGCCGGCTCTTATCACCAGAACCGAACTGCAAAAGACCACCCAGCCAAATGCTGCCTCGACTCGACTGAGCCCGCCGAAGTCTGCCGTCAAAATTGTATTTTTCGGCACGGACGCACATGAGCAAACAATATATTTTGACAGCAGCGGCAAAATTGTGCTCTGCGAGATTCGCGGCAAACTTTCATATAAACTCGAAAGAACTCAAAGAGACCGCCTCGTCGCGGATTTTCCCGGCTGGCTCGAAAAACTGGAGCTAATTGAACAATATATTAATGAGAAATCCAAAGACTGAAGCCTACTCCGCCGAAGCAGGCGCTTCGGCTGCGAAGGCCGGAAAGGAATGGAAAATGGCGGATACTTACGATTCTATTATCATAGGTGCCGGCCCTGCAGGTCTTGCAGCGGCTCTCTATAATGCAAGGGACAGACTGAAAACAGTCGTTCTGGAAAAATTTTATGCCGGCGGCCAGATAATAAGCACCGACAGGATAGAAAACTACCCCGGCTTTGAAAAAATCTCCGGCCCGGACCTGATAGAAAAAATGAGGAAACAATCCGAAAATTTCGGAGCAGAATTCAAAACCGGCTGTGAAGTAAAAAACCTCACCCGGCTTTCAGACGGCAAAATACAGGTAAACTGCGGCAAACAGAGCTTTGTCGGCCGTTCCGTAATTATTGCCTGCGGCAGCGATTACCGCAAACTCGGCGTTGGCGGCGAAGAAGAATTCAGAACTGCAGGTGCAGGCGTAAGTTATTGCGGTACTTGTGATGCGCCGTTTTTCAAAGATAAAAAAGTAGTCGCGGTCGGCGGCGGCAATACCGCTGTCGAAGAAGCCCTGCACGTGGCTAAATTTGCAGCCCAGCTTACCCTCGTCCACAGACGGCAGGAATTCAGAGCTACTAAAGTCCTCTTTGAAGAGCTTATGCAGAAAGCGAGCAGTCCAAACAGCAATATTAAACTGAAACTTGATACTGTCGTCGTTGCAATCCAAGGCAGTGGCAAGGTTGAAAGAGTCAGACTTAAAAATGTAAAAACGGGCCAAGAAGAAACCCTGCCCTGCGACGGCGTTTTTATCTTTGTCGGTATGATACCGAATACCGGCTTTCTGGCAGGCTTTATTGACCTTACAGAGGCCGGTTTTGTCAAATGTGATGTTGGCTTTTTGCGGACAAAGGTTCCGGGCGTTTTTGTTGCCGGCGATTGTCGGATTGGAGCAGCAATGCAGCTTGCCACTGCCGTCGGCGATGGCGTAAATGCCGCGATGATGACCAAACAGTATTTAAGAGACCCCGCCTGGTGGAACAAACCTGTTTCAGACGCCCTGATGCCGGGCGAATGGTAAGTGGTGAGCTTGTCGAACCAAGTTTGTTTTTTCTACCTTTTTGAAAGAGGTATATACTCTTTCTTTTCAGCAACACTTTTATACGCCGGTCTTATTATGCGTCCGCCGCTGACGTTTTCTTCAATGATATGAGCACACCAGCCGGCAACCCGTGAAATCGCAAAAAGCGGCGTGTATAATTCCGCCGGTATACCGAGCATCCTGTAAACAAAACCGGAATATAAATCCACATTGGAGCACACCGCCTTATCGGATTGCTTAACCTTCCTGAAAACCTCCGGAGCAAGTCTTTCAACCAGAAAATAAAGTTCATACTCCCACTGGAGGTCTTTTTCTCTTGCCAGTCTTGCCGCCTGCTTTCTAAGCAGCGCCGTTCGCGGGTCGGACAGTGTATATACCGCATGTCCCATACCGTAAATCAGACCCGTTTTGTCAAATGCCTCGCGGTTGATGATTTTCGCAAGATAATCGGCGACCTGGCCTTCGCTTTCGTAATTCTTGACGTTTTGCTTGATGTCTTCCATCATCTGGACAACCTGTATATTTGCCCCGCCGTGTTTATAGCCCTTCAGCGAGCCTATAGCGGCGGCAACAGATGAATAGACATCGGTATCCGCAGAAGTAACAACGTGAGCAACAAAGGTCGAATTGTTTCCTCCGCCGTGCTCGGCGTGCAGCACGAGGCATAAATCGAGCAGTTCGGCTTCGGTTTTGGTATATTTTTTGTCCGGCCTTATAAGCATCAGGAAATTCTCAGCGGTTGAAAGTTTTTCATCCGGACTGTGAATATAAAGACTCTGGCCGTCATAGTAATGAACCTTTGCCTGATAGCCGTATGCAGCAAACACCGGAAATCTCGCAATCAATCCGATGCACTGCCGCAGAATATTCTTGAGCGAGCGGTCTTCCGGAGTCTTATCGTACGAATAATTAACAAGGACGCTTCTCGCCAGCTTATTCATCACATTATTGCTGGGCGCTTTAAGAATCATATTCTCGGTAAATCCTTCGGGAAGCGCTCTGTTTTTGCCTAAAAGCCGGCAGAACTTCGTCAAGTCTCCCTTCTTGGGCAATTCACCGAACAGGAGAAGATAAGCTATCTCTTCGTAACCATGCCGTTTTTCCTTTTGGAAGCCTGCAACGATATCCTCTATTTCAATGCCGCGATATCTGAGCCTGCCATCCACCGCCACCTTCTCTTTTTCGCTGATAATGTAGCCGTGCACATCACCGATTTCGGTAAGGCCGACAAGAACCCCTGTGCCGTCCGCGTTTCGCAGGCCCCGCTTGACACTATACTGCTCATAGAGCTGCGGTTCTATCTTGTTGTTCTGCTTTGCGAGCCTTGCCAGCTCCGTCAGAAACGGGTCTTTGGGCGTCTTTTCGGGCACAATCCCTTCCATATCCGATTTTACAGACTCCGCCATTTTTTCACCTGCTAATTTATGATTATCGGTTAATGCCTCGTCCTGTAACAAGGCAACATAATATAACTGACAAAAAAAACTTATGCAAGAACCAAACTTGACTTTCGGTCTTTTTTTGGGATACTTGTATTTTATTTTTAACTTTTAACTTTTTACTTTTTACTTTTTTTATGCCAGTAAGCCAAATTACTCGGTTTCTTGTAAAAATCTTCGGCTCGCGAAACGAAAGGCTTGTTAAAAGCTATATGCGTATTGTCAGCCAGGCTGTCCGTTATGAGGATGGCTTAAAGGCTCTTGACGATGAGGCCTTAAAGGCGCAAACGGCCCAGTTCAAGGACCGCCTTGCGCAGGGCCAAACGCCGCAGCAGATTCTTCCCGAGGCCTTTGCCGTTGTCCGTGAAGCGGCAAGGCGAAACGTTAATATGCGGCATTTTGACGTCCAGCTCGTCGGCGGCAATGTCCTGTATGACGGCAAAATCGCTGAGATGGCGACCGGCGAAGGAAAAACCCTTGTTGCCACCCTTGCCGCATATCTTGTGTACTTAACGGGCAGAAAAGTGCATATCGTAACCGTCAACGATTACCTTGCCAAACGCGATGCCGAGTGGATGGGGCCGATTTACAAGGCATTGGGGCTTACCGTAGGCGCAATCCAGGCCGATATGGACACCATCCCCGATTCCTCGGGGACCTCTGAACGGAAAGGACAATATACCTGCGATGTAACTTACGGCACAAATAACGAATTCGGCTTCGATTATCTGCGCGACAATATGAAACTCTATGTCGAGCAGCTTGCCCAGGGGCCTCTCGAATACGCGATTATAGACGAGGTTGACTCGATTCTTATTGACGAGGCCAGGACGCCGCTGATTATTTCAGGCCCTGCCTTTGACGACGTCAGCAGATATAAAAAAGCCGATACCGTCGCAAGGCAGCTTATAAAAATGAATAGCGAATACGACCATATAAAGCAGCAGCTCGACTCGGCAAAAACAATCGTAAATGCCGAAGGCGAACTTTCAGAAGCAAAAAAAACTAAGGATGATGCGCGTCTGCAAAAAGCACGGTCAGTCATTGAAAAAACCCGGCAGGACATTGAAAGTCTTGAACCGCGGCTGGCCTCTGCAAAACAGTATTACGAAGTTGAATACGACAAAAAAAGCGTTCATTTAAATCACGATGGCACTGGAGTAGCCCAGGACCTTGTCGGCGTAGGTTCATTTTTCGTCGGAGCAAATACCGAATGGAAACACCTAATCGAGCAGAGCCTGCGGGCTCATATAGT
>Ga0315284_10004895_pt1 | contig 19043 bp, 23 predicted proteins | sample YL17G09_16_MG_FD_203696 | JGI IMG/M metagenome (GOLD analysis project Ga0315284, IMG submission 203696) | Sediment microbial communities from Yellowstone Lake, YNP, Wyoming, USA - YL17G09_16 | ecosystem: Environmental > Aquatic > Freshwater > Lake > Sediment | place: USA: Wyoming | collected... | reverse complement strand
GTAGCACCGCATTCACAGATTCTTTTAATACCGGACCTGAGGCGTTTATTTTCATAGTACCTATCCATTATCTTTTCATTTGTGGCAATCCTACAGCACTCACCAGAGCAATACTTTTGATTATGTGTCTTTTTGGTATATTGCTGCTCACAACCTATTCTAGCACATATGTTTGGACTATTATCAGCCATTATTATACCTCCATACCTCCGAGGTATTCTCGGGTGCAAGTTTTCACGGCTTTGGTACCTCTAGTATTGGAATATTAATAACGCCATCGCCAAACTTTTCAGGATCATAGCAGTCTTCTCTCACTGGACACTTTTTACAAATAGCGGGGTTTTTTCTAGTCCATGGTTTTTCTGGAAGTTCTCCATCCTCCCATGCTTTACGAACCATTCGCATCCAGTCAAACAGATCATTAGCATCTTTAACTGTTTTCTCGTTTGCCGTTACCCTGATGATTGCTAATTCCTGTGTGTCCTTATTCTCATAAAGTAAGAACCCTTCTTTTGCTTTGAGAGCCTTTAGATAAATAATAAACTGAACATAGTGGCTGCCGGAAGGTTTTCCAGTTGTCACCCTAAAGGTAAAACTACTATCGTTAGCAGTTTTAATTTCCCCAGGAACTCTTTGTCCATTCCAGTCTACGACTACATCAACAAAGCCCCTAATAGGCGGATCCTCGCTAACTATTTCTAGTTCTTTTTCTAGAAGAATACCCATCTTTTCTATGTTCTTCTGAATTCTTTCATGGGAATATGTCCCATTATCCATATTCGCCTGGGAGCGAGAGTCAATCTCTTCAACGAAATTTGCACCCGAGAATGCAATATACCAATAACGGGGGCACACACCTTCGCCCTTGTCCCATCCAAGTTTTGATGGGGCGAAAGTCTTCTTTATTTTAAATCCAGACCTATTGCTATCTTTTAAGTAAACTGCTTCATAATTCTCTATAAACTCATTTGGATTAAAATTACCGGACGACTGAGGCCTTAGATTTCCTTTTATAGTTCTATTAATAGTCATTTCTTCCCAATTATACCATATCTCAACGATATATTCAACCCAAACTATACTTTGCTGCGTATTTTAATGCGTCGACAATTTTATTTAGAGCATCTGCCGATGTATAATATATATTCTTTTTCTTGGCATTAATTGATCCTGCCGGTCCCTTTTGAGTTGTAGTATAGATTGTTGCCATAATGCTTAGTTTTGCTGCAATAGCAGACAGTTTAACGATCATGGGGACCGCCACCGTGGACGGAACCTCAGGCTTCATAATCAACTTTACGATGATCCCCATAGCCTCATCAAGATCATCGTCCGACATAAAGTCGTGCAACTGTGTGAATTCATCAATCTGATTGATCAGATCGATGGTGCTTTCATTCGCCATATAACTGGTCCCAAGCCCCTCTCATCTGGTGAAACATCTCATCCTCAATAACCCAAAGCCTAACCTTTTTATCCGTTCCAAGAACTATTTTTAAGGCTGGCTCAAGCCTTCCAGACTTATATGCATCGCTACAAATCTTGGCCCATACTGAGGTGGAAAGACTAAATGACTTTCCGTACTCTTTAATGTCGTAGCAGAACGCACCAATCGTCGCGTCACCCTTCTGGATCTTTCCTCTTCCGGAGTTTTTTTGCGGGCTGGCTCCATCACGTTTAATTTCTTCCTTTTCCATTAATTCTTAAATGGAATACTGCTTAGATGCCCTTCGGGGCACTTCCAGTACAACATTTCCTCCTGCCTATTGTTAACAGCAGCCGTCGAAACTTTATCGCAAGATTGGCACGCAAAGGCGCCGCCTACGGGTGTTCCCGCTATCTCGGTGTCTTCTGGGTCATCATTAGAAAACCTGCTCATTAATCTCCTTTACTACCCTATCATATAAAGACCTATCAGCCTTTAACATATTAATTGCCTCAGTTCGTCCCTGTACCTTTACTCCATCTATAGTATACCAGGAAGACTTTGCCCCCTTTTCGATAACACCAAATTTATCTGCAAGGTCGAGAGTTTCACCAATCACATCGACACCTATATCGCTACCATCATAGTAAAAGTCATACGCTCCTGTCTGATTTGGTGGCCCCAACTTATTATACTCAACAAGCCAAGATACTGGGCGTCCGATTTGCTGTTGGAAAATTTTGTTCCCAACATAGACATCCCCAGTAATTTGTTTCGCCTCAACGGCAGAGGATGTTAGTTTTATTATAGTGCTACTAAAGAACTCTACGGCCTTTCCACCTGTCGGTCTCGGGTTTGCCCCCCAAGAGGTTATTTGATTTCTAATCTGTGAAATAAGAACCAGTGCAGTCTTTTTGTTAGCATAATTCATCATACGAACTGAATTGGCCAAGTCTCTAGCGTCTCCGCCAATTTGCTTTGTATTCTCAAGGTCCTTCATCTCACTATCCTTGGAGAAGAATGATGATGATAATAGGGAGGTAATGGAGTCAACTACAACAAGATCGACCCCGGTATCCATAAGTTCTACGATTACGCCTGTCATATCTGTAATTGTCTTTACTTCGGATATAATCAGTTTGGAACAATCTACACCAAGCCTTTTAGCCCACTCTGGGTCGAAGGCGTGCTCTACGTCTACCCATGCACAAACTCTACCGGCTTTCTGAGCGTCTGCAACTAATTGTAGGCAGAAAGATGACTTACCGCTAGATTTATTTCCCCAGAATAGTGTCTGTCTCCCTAGACCAATACCGCCCTTCAAGGCCTTATTCATGGCTATACTAGGCGTTGGTATTAATTCTACCTCTATTTCTGAGGCTACCTGAACTCTTTTTCTAGTCTTAGGCCCTAGCCTAGACATTATTTCTTCAATTTCAACCATGAATCTCCTTTATATGTATACCCTAAGTATACCATCTATCCACGAACCCCATGCATGTTTGGGCGACGAGAATTTTCTACTAACTTTTGATCTATTAATTTATCCAAACTTAGTCCATCTTCAATCTCTCCGGTTACCTTAAGTCCCTCATATAAATCTAGCATACGAATAATAACATCTGCTATTTCTAATACAACCTGGTCGCCGCCCTTATCTTTACGAATGGCCTCTAGTACCTCAGTAACTTCTGAATGAATCATAGCCAACTTATAGGCGTAGAACGGGAAAGAGGCATATTCTGTATACCCATCCCAAAAACCCTTACCACTTGTAATTGCATAAATATTTCTGGCTGCACTATCTAGGCTATTCATTTATTATCTCCTTAAGATACAGATCATCGGTATCAGTTTTATCTAATGATACCTTAACTACCGCGCCATTCTTTAAATAACCAAGCCCTTTCGGGTACTCTTTATTAAATACTAATATCTTCTTTAGATTTTTCTGGTTATCAGATAAGACGCAGTGGGCATACTTCTTACCACTCCTTGCAGTCATGCTATAGAATGCCATGACTATGTGCTTATCAGATTCAATATTAATGGTTTCTGCATTTAAATACCTAACAACCGGATCATCAAGCCTCTTTGATATCTCATCGATAGGGATAAATCGTAAAATTTTATTATCTGCCACTAGAATAAGATACATCTGACCCGGCTCGATGGTAGTATGCTCATTGTGGAAAACACCCATTGTTCCAGTTTCATCGATAAAATCTACTCTTGACCAGCCCTTTCCTCGCTTAATCTCTTTAACCAAGGCCAAGTAAATAGCACAGCCCTTTGTATCAAAATCCTCGCATGAAGTAATTTGAGATCTCATATGAGGAGAAATGCTTCCAGTCTTAAACTTAGGAATATTTAAATACTCATAGAAATAGTCAGACTCATCTCCCCGTAATGGATTATCTTTAAAGGCAGCGGCGCCAACCATATTAAGAGAGTCAATCATGCGGGTATTAATACCACTGCTCTTTTCACCAGCAAAGTGTAAAAGATTTTTATATGAACCATATGGAGCATTCATAAGAATCTTTGGGGCCCCTTTATCTTTAGAGATATATTTAAGAGAGCCTAAACCAAATCTAATAGCATCACCGTCAACTGAAAAATCTGCCTTAGACTTATCAACGTGAGGGAGTAAGATCCTAACACCGAGGCGCTTAGCCTCTATAAGATACTCTGTCATACTATCATCGTCTTTCTCATTCTTAAGCAGCGCATACATAAACTCATGGGGATAATAATACTTTAGCCACGCCGTCCAGAATGAAAGCATTGAGTAGGCATACGCGTGCGAGCGGTTAAACGAGTAATTTGCATGAGCCTCGAAGTCGTGCCATAGACGCTTAGCAACTTCCTCTGATACATTCTTGACTGCCCCCTCAATAAACTCCGCCTTGTACACATCAAACTCTGATACGTCCTTCTTCTTGCCAATAATTTTACGTACTTTGTCTGCCGTGGACCATGACATTCCTGCCAGTTGCACCATTGTCTGCATAACCTGTTCCTGATAAATAACAACCCCATATGTCTCACGGGTGATACGCTCCATGATTTCATGATCATAATGAACCTGTTCACTACCGTCCTTGCGGGCAACGAAAGATCCTCCTACAGTGTTCATGGCGCCTGGGCGCACGAGGGCGTTAGACGCCACTAGATGGTTAAATGTTGATAGTTTCATATCAACTACCAATTTAGTGTATGCAGCCTGCTCTAATTGAAATACTCCCTTCGTATACCCATCGTTCAGCATATTATAAACCTCTATATCTTCCTTATTAATTGCAAGGAGGTCGATTTCTTTACCATGACCACGACTGATTTCATCGACTGTATCCTTAATTACTGATAAAGTCTTTAAACCCAATAGGTCATACTTGATCAAACCGATATCGGCAACTGTATCCATATCGTAAGACGATACAACAATGCGCTCATTTACAGGGTTATTCGTATCTTTGCGAGACTCCAATGGGGACCACTTAGATAGTTCATCTTTAGCAATTAATAAGCCAGATGGATGATATCCGTTCCCTCTGATTCTATTTCGGAGTTTACGAGCATAGTAAAGTACCTCTGGATATTTATTTCTAAATTCAAGTGTGTTGGGGCTATCTTCGAAGTCTTCAAAGGTACCCAACTTTCCAACAACCTTGAGGGCAGAGTTTACTTCATTTAGAGGAATGTAAAATACCCTAGATACGTCACGAATAACACCCTTATCCCTAAAGTATGAGTAGGTTGAGATACCTGAAACGTGCGTGAACTTCTTCTTAAGATACTCACGAACTTCACCACGACGGGTGTCCTGAAAGTCGGTGTCGATGTCAGGAAAGTCATTACGCTCTTCGTTAATGAAACGAGCGAACAACAGACCATTCTCAATTGGGTCCACCTGTGTGATCCCGAGGACGTAGCATACCAATGAGCCAACGGCTGAGCCTCGACCAGGACCAACGAGAATATCTTTAGAGCGTGCCCATGCCACCATATCAGCCTCGATCAAGAAGTACGATGAGAAATTCTTATTCTTGATTACTAATAGTTCCTCATTGAGTCTATCTACATAGGACTGGTTTTTAGAGAGTCCCAATCTTTTCATTCCAGTATTGCACATCTTAACTAGCCTTCCGTAAGCATCCGTCTTTGGCTGTGGAAGAAGGTCTAGTGACTCTAAGTAGTCATAGTTCTGAACTTTGTCAGCAATTTCTAATGTATTCTCAAATACGTCTAGTCTCGTAATTCCCTGCTTCTCTAGACTCATACTAATCATTTCTCTAGACTGTATATATACATCTATCTTCTCGAATGAAATAGGTCGATCTGGATATAGATAATTTAGTCTTTCAAATATATCACCTATCTTACTAGATTGGATATAGGTAGATTCTGGGGACACTTTTGGCTTAGTGCTAAGGATTAACATGATCTCTTCCACCGCCCGTTGATCCTCGGTAGCGAAATGACAGTCAGATGTAACAACTGGCTTAACCCCATAAAGGTCTGATAGATTAATAAGTGCATGGTTAAGCGACTGGGGATTATGTGGCTGTATTTCCATATAGAAATCGCCATCGAACCGGTCCTTAAACCACCGGGTAATCCTGTCTGCCTTCTCAGGATCTTCCTTTTCTATAGCCTTAGCAATAAGTCCATTCATACACCCAGACAAAACTATAAGATCATTTCCGTATTCATCGAGTGTCTCTAGATCTATACGCGGTTTATGATAGAACCCCTCCGTCCAGGCAATCTCTGAAAGTTTATTAAGACTCTCTACCCCCGATTGATTCTTTGCTAGTAGAATAATATGATTAAATACAGATGTATTATCATCACGCTTCTTAACCGCGCGCCTATCAAATCGATCTGTCTCAGAGATATATGCCTCTACTCCAAGAATCGGCTTGATCCCAGCCTCTTTAGTAGCAATCTGATGCTCCCTGTGTGCAGAAAGAGTGCCGTGATCAGTTATTGCCAGGGCGTGGTGCCCTAGATCCTTAGCCGCTGATACTAACTCCTGGGGAGTACATAGACCATCCATGAGAGAATAATGACTATGCGAATGCAAATGTACCATATCGCCTTTATACACTTAACCCCTTAGATAAACATAGACTGCAAAGATCACCGAAATAATTACTACAAACAGTACTAGCGGAACCTCTAGGATCAACCAGGCGGCCCCAAGTATCAATAGCATGACTATAATAAGTGTTAATGTCCCCGCTACCATTTTCTCTAACATATATCACCACTCAAAGTCTGTGGGAGAGTCTCCAGTATCACTCTCTGATACTGGAACTTTTTCATCCTCAGTCGCACTTGGAGCATAAAACTTTTTCTGCTCATCATATGGAATGGTACGAGTCGCAACGGCCTCTAGGTCATAGAGTTCTAACGTACTTGTATCAGGAATATCTCCTCCTGGCAGCGGGAGAACTGTATAGGACGTATTATTCATCTCAGATCCAGTTCTAGTAATTCTAAACAGTGTCTGAGTAATTCCTTTATAATCTACTGCAGCCTGTGCTAAATTGGGAGTGATTGACTTTCCCCCGATTCCTTGTGACAGGATGGCTACAAAGGGGTCTTCTCCTTTGTTATAGTCAATAAGGACGTTTACATAAAGACGTTTCTTCTGCTGCCACCCTTTCTTCGGCAACCTTTTATTCATTTCACACCCAAAACACTGCCCCTGTGTCTCAATGCTACAAAGGGCCTTGCGCTTAAACATACCTGGTTCGGGGTTCGAGTGCTCTACGCCGACGAAAAGGGTTCCAACCTTCGGATCAAAGTACGGGGAGTCTTCATCAAACTCCTGTAGAAACCAGATTTTTGCCGACTGTCCACCCTTTAACCCTACCCACCGGGCCTTAGGGCCATCTTCAAAGTCTCCACTCTGTTGATCGATCTCTGCCTGGATCGAGGCCAGGCCCTTAATTATATTATTTCCCATATTATTATCTCCTTAAATTGTTGGGCACATTAGTGGCCCATTGGTTACTATTATACCATAGACATTAGTTCGAAATGCGGTATTGCACCTGCTATAGTGTCTGCAACATGCTTTTCATCAAAACTCTCTAGGATTGCAGAGGCATCTTTTAGATTATTTGGATAATGTTCATCATATCTATACTGCGCCCATAGGATATCCTTGGTAGAAATAAATCTCTCTGCCACCTTCATACCAATGGCCCTACCCGCTTCATCATAGTCTCTATTATCTGTGAATAGAATAATTCTATCAAAGTACTTATCTAAAAGATTATATTTAATTGGCCCCAGTTGTCCGCCCAAATTACCTATCACATTTGGAAACCCTGACTGATGTACCGCCATCGTATCATATCCAGCCTCTGTTAGAATGACCGTAGATGAGGTTCTCTTGGCCCTATGGATATTGAAAAACGTTCTAGAGATAGGAAGGCCTACGCTATTTTTAAACGTCTTACGATCCCTGTCAGCGATTCTACCAACTACACCTACTGGAAGTCCGTTAGGACTATGCACGGGAACGGTTACCATATTCTTCTTAGTAGAACACCCTATTTCGAAATAGTCTATGGTGTCATCCGTAAAACCGCGCCCGTGCATATAGGCCCGACCAGGACTTTCCGGGTCTGCCATCCCCTCAATCAACTTATTCAGGACCTCTGGAGAAAATTCCCGGTAGTCCTGAGACTCTGATAGGACTGTTTCAAGTTCGCTCTCAAAATCTTCCTGTTCAGTTGGTTGATGTTGCATAACAAAGCGTAAAGACTCAAAATAGTTTCTTTTAGAGACCTCACTTACTAGATCGACTAGGGTGCCAGAAGATCCACAATCTGAGTTAAAACATAGATACCTGTCCTTTGTCTTTGAGACACTTAGACTAGGCGTATGTCTATTAGAATGAATGGGGCAAAAGCACAGAAAATCATTACCCGTTTCCCCTGATATCTTTACTCCTATAGCATCTAAAATGCTCTTTACATGACTTTTGGAGTACTTCTTGGTATCAGGCTGCCCGATAATATCCCCTCGCATTCCCTTGCCTTCCTCTTTCCCACGTATATAGTCTGAATTGTTAGTGTAAAGAACCACCTGTCGCTATCTTCATCATACTCTGTAGACCAGGCCGTGTCAAGGTCTAATACAGGAATGTAGCCCCGGTGCCTGATATCCTTTGTCAAAAACTGTTCATACGAATATCTCGTCTTCGGAATCTCCGAATCGGTTTGAAATTCTCCTACGATAGCAAATCTTTTAATATTTTTGTGTGTCATTCATATTGTCCGAAGGTCCTTCTAATTATATCATTAACTTAACTAAAATACAGTTATGAATAATCTTGATCATTGAAAGACTCTTCTATGACACCCCTGTTGAAATCTATCTTTAAATACATACCGAAAAGAGGTCCGTGTCTATTTTTCCTCCCGGCTATTTCTAGGATATTTGTATCCTGATGACGGTGTACAGCATATCCCAGATCCGCATCGTATTCAATACCCTTTGACCAGGCTACCTGGTTAAGCATAGGGGGATCACTTTGACTTCTAGTATCATCCATTGTCACCGCGCAAATGGCATTGATTGGAATATTATTAGTTACTGCCAATAATTTTAGTTCTCTAGATAAATTCATCATTCTTGGTGTTAGGCTATCAGTCTTTCTATTATCTGACATTAACTGCATATAATCACAGATAACAAGGTCCGGACGGTGTTGATCAATCTTGGCTTGAATTATATTTGGGGTAACATCTGATTGACCATCATTAGATACAATTATAAATGGTTGTTTATCATCAAGGGACTGCCTCCCCCAGGCCCTAAACGTATCAATATCAATAGACCCATTCTGAAAATCTGATACCTGAAATAGTCCAGACCCCATCAGTCCATAGATTCTATTACGCATATCCTCAGGGCTCATCTCTACAGAAACAATCATAGGCTTGAACCCCTGCTCCCAAGCCTTCACCGCCAGATATGCTGCGAACCAACTCTTTCCCATGGATGGATAGCCTATGGTGACAATGTAATGACCGGGAGCCATTCCAGTAGAATAGGCAGTATCAATAGACTTAAACCCTGTTCGGATACCAGGTGATCCTCCCATTACCGCAGAGCGTTCTCTAACAGCGTCTAGATGTGTCTCTGCCTCACTCCAGTCAGTAATATCTATATCACGAATGACATTACTGTACTTAGTTAGGGTAGAAATATCCGACTGTAATCTTTTAACTATTAACTCTGGGGTATCGGTTTTTAAGGACTGTCCTGCAGATAATAGCACCTGTTTAATCCTTGACGACAGCCTATCAGATTTTAATTTATCTAAATAGTACTTAGTAGGAGCATCGATAAGAGAGGCGTCGAAATCCTTAAACTTATCCTGTAAGGTTTCAATAGATGGAACCTCACGATATTTCTTATAATAATCTATTAACCCAAGCCAGACGTCTTTGTGCGACTCGAATAATTCGTCTGCTCCATCGATAATGAGAGTGGAAATATCTTTATTAATACATACGGCTGATATGACCGCACTCTCGCTATTGATCTCTAACCTCCTCTACCCTTTGTCGTGTACTCTCCATGATTATAGCACGTCGTCTTCGGTCCTCACTAATTTGTGATAGACTCCTATCGAGTTTATCATAATTTCTATAGAAGAACTCTATAGAATGATCAGACCCAGTATGAAAGTAGTAGTTTATCAATTCTTCGGCCCTTTCAACACCCACGCTGTCAATTACGTCTATCATACCCCACTTGGCACTATATCGGTTAAAACGCGGCTTCTCTCCATGTACCCGAGTGTAGGCACTAACATATTTAGTTAATAACATATGGGACTCGCGTACCTTAGTGCCCTGAACCTTACCTGTCATATACCCCCTCCAACTCTATTAGGGCTGTCTCTAACTTCTTCACAACCTTCTTTTCTATATAGGAGTATACTCTTTCAACACCTTCATCCAGGGTCTCTTCTGCACGAACAAAATCAGTGATCCCGATATTACAACTAATAGAACTAAAGTTTCTAGTAGCCTTAAATCCAAGGTTCACATCAATTTGGCTCGGCGAGGGGGCTGGACTCAACTTCTTCTTCTCCACTTAAATCTCCTAAGAATCCCATAGTAAATGGAGCATCAGAACCTGCTCCAACTTTTATATTATCTTCATCATCAAACACTAACTCTATTTCTGCTGTTAATAGATGATGTCCGATCTGTATCCAAGAGTTCGCAATTTCAACCATTGAATGAGGATCTTTTCTTTCCAGGGCGTACTTTCTTGCTATCGCTAGCATTTCAGCGGCATTAACATATGCCTGCGGAGCGTTTAAATCATCAGGCTGGCTTTCGATCTTATCCGTCACCAGTCCTCCGCAGCATATAGTGGTATAAACTCTCCTTTATCATTTTTAGCATAAAGGACAAGATCATGTTTAATCTGTGCATAAATCTCCTGCTTAGTTGCTGTAGGAGCACAGACTATCATACCATCAGATCTAGGCCGTCCTCGATGCATCCCCGATATGACATCTAGAAGTTTATAAATATCTTCTTCGGAAAATATTCTATACCCATCTACGCCGGTTTGAAGCGAGTAGGTCATTTCGGGCGGCTTCATTAGCCCCCAGTTAAAATAGTTACTAATCATTCTATCAGTTCTGTGAACCATTTTTGAGACTTGTCCCATGGTAAATCCACGACTGGCATACTTTTGAATATGGGACCACTGGTACAGTCTTCTCTGATGCTCTGAATAGCACCAGGCAACAATCTCATCTTTAGACCTATTTAATCTGATAGTCTTATGAAGTTTTCCGTTAATATAGAAGTAGCGAAATTTCCGAACAGCGTTGTGTCTCAATTTTCTGGTATCGTTATAGTTCATAGTACGTATGAGATGCTCAGGGAGCGCTCTCTTTCAGAAAGCCACCTTCCAAATGGATTATCTTCTTGGTTTACGAATACTCGCTTTCCACAGATAAGGCAGGCCAATTCAAATCTGCGCCCGTCAGTATAGATGCGGTCCACGAATATTCGTCCACCCCTACATTTCCGACAAAACATGCTTACGCCTTCTTGAAAGAAGTCGCATCCTTTAGAGCGCCGTCGATGCCAGTAGGCTTATAGAATCCACTATAGGATGCTACTGCCACTGTAAATAATACAATTGCTGACTGCCCCCAGTTTTCCAACGTAAGGTCACCCTGCTGTGCCGTAGTAACAACGGCAACAACGACTGCTGCTCCGGCTGCAATAAGCGCGTTAACTCTTTGGGATAAACCCGACTGCTTTACCAATGCGGCAAGCAGTGGGAAGAAAAACCCGATGAAAGCGCTAACCTGAACTAGTTGTTCATTCATTTACTTTATTCTCCTCTGTGTATGTCATACCTAGCGATATATTATTCGCCACTACTATTCTACCATAAAACTATCCGTAAAACATCTCTATATTAACTTACGCCGAAAATCTTTTTCCAGCGACGTAGCACTCAAAATCCTCATTAATGGTAACCAGTTCAATATGTGGATAATATCCATCTTTGGTAAATGAGCAGTTGTCCTCGATCCAGCCGACCGCAAATCCTGCATTCCACGGGTGATGAGTAGTATAATTCATACCGGGGGACGTTACGTCGGTCATATGGCCCAGTTCGATTGCCCTCAGTGTTTCGTTTCGGAGTTCATACTTTTGCTGAATAATGCCCTGTCGATGACTGTGCCCAGACATAACGCTGACGCCAAACTCATCAACCATCTTCTTGGCCGACATGCCTCCATCCTTAGACACATATAATCCATGGTGGCAATGTATGTCACCAAATCTATGAACTGGAAGATTGTTATAATAGGACAACTCAATCCCATATGTGTCTGTTTTCCACAACAACTCCGGCGTGATTAAGCCCCTGTAGGCAGGGGCATTAGAGTCAATATAGGCATCGTGCCTTGCCTCATGATTACCAGTGTGATAATAAATTTGTCCATCACATTTATCCCTACACGTTTCAAAGAACTTTTGGACCAGGGGGGCATAGGTTACGACAGCATTGAGAGTTTCATCAGGCTTCCCCTTTGCGAACCTTGATACCGGGCAATCATCACTTAAATCTCCGTTAATATCAATAACGTCCGGTCTGAACCAGTCCATAACATCCCACCAAATCTTCATATACCTGGGATTTTCGTATGGTATATGAAAATCAGATCCAATCATCCATTTCAACGGTTCGCTCACAGAGTTACCCTCTTTGGAGCATCCATATCCTGACCCTTTCTGTTTCTTTCATAGTGCATATAACAATATTGTCCGCTTCTTGGCTGCTCGCACCCCGTGTGCGAGCAGATAGCCCCACTGTATCTTATTGGACGGCGGAGTGGTGTGCCCGCAGTGGCAAGTAGGCGCCTAATAACATCGTCCGAAACTTCATATCCAGATGCCAATGAATTAATAGACTCGCCTCGATTATAACTCCTTGCAACTTCCCCTTCTTTACCGTGTAGAAGCAACGGCGATTCGTAAGGCCCAGAATCTATAACCTGTAGAGCCCTTTCATATTTTCTATCCAGATAAACGGTGGAATCTTCGTACAGCCATTTAACCCAGTCATACACGTCGTCGGCCCTGCTTCTTATCCTGTAGATACTCTTGTGCGGCCTTGGACCAGTCAATACCGTTGGGCCTTGCTCAGAAACCCACTTTAATAGGTCATAAGATCCAACCAGTTCTAAACTAGACAGTTTAGGATATATATATATACCTCCATCGGCATCGACCAACCCCCTAATGAAGTGCTTGATATATTTCTTGAGAACCTTTTCTGGTGGCCCTACGACTAGTGACTTATTGGGCCAACACCCCTTGTCAATCAGGGAGAGGGCCATTAGCCGAGACCTTATATTTATTTTTGCATGTGGGGACTCTGGATAAACTATATTGGTTGTTGCATACACCATCTTTTCTGTACCGCCGATTGCCTTGGCGAACTTTACCAAGTGGCTTCTATCTTTTCCAGACTGTGCTATTGAGACGTCTTGCAGTCTAGATGAAACATTACCATCACCAAATAGGAACCCGAGCCAGTAAGCCTTTTCATCAGTATCTATTTTTCTAAAGTAATTGTGATTGAACCGATGCTTATAACTGCTGGTGTCCTCTGTCTCATCTGAATCGGCCACTATCTCTGCCAGTTGTCTAAGGCTAATATTAAACGTCTCCATTATTACTCTGGGCTTCACGCCGTCCACAAACATCATTACGACCTGTTCACTGTCTCCCACACCCGATAGTATAGCACGGTTCACTGGATGATACAAGTCACTAGATATCCCCACCCTTTTTCCAATTACAATATGCATGAGCGGTAGCGCAATTATCCCAGACATGCTTTCCACCTTTAGATATTGCAATTATATGATCTACTGTAGCGGCACGAATATCGGGGATTCTATATTCTGGGTCAACCAACGTTTTACAGATGTGACATATCCAGCCATCTCTCTCGAATATATCAAAGTTAACAAACTTATCACCATTTTTATAAATAGCGCGTCTTTTCTTAACTCGACGATCTCCGTTCATGTTTAAATTTTAAATCTCCTCGCCCTCAATATGAAATTGTATTTCAGCATCTGAAACTTCTACCACCTGAGAGTTATCAAAGCCGTAGTCATCGAGGGGGGAGGTAAGTAACCTTCTCGTGGCACTACTAATCAAATATATTTTACCATCTTTGGCATTCTGAATTAAGGTACCGTCCCTGAATCCCAGGGCACCGACGATTTTCACAGGGAGTGAGTCCTCACGAGGATTCAAAGAGTATGTGGGCATACCCCACGAGGCTCGCGCCCGGTGAGAATCAAACCTATACCCTACCCCTTTATTAACTAGAAAGATAAGATCACCATATTGATATACTAATCCATTAGTTACTTTACTTATAGGATAATATCTTATATATGGTAATCTATTCTTTTTATTAAAAACCATAAGACTATTCTACACTTCCGACAGCATCTTGTCAAGCCCGATAATTAGGGCATTCCTACGGCAATATAATTTATAGCGTTGATGTTGAGATTTGTATCCGTTGGACTGTTCTGAAATTGATGAATTACAAGATCGAACCCAGACTTATTAACATTTTTAACTGAAACACCATATGGAGAGGCAGATACTGGCATAGCAACAACGGTGGGCGATCTTGATCCTCCAAAAGCATTAGGAAAGTCTACATGGATAGTGACCTCATCGTCCTTTTGCGTTCTATCATTAACCTCCTTGGTACCGGCAAGAACTTGAAGTGGTTTTCCATCCATAGCCTTAATGGTTTTATCATTACCCCCTAAAGAATTTCTCCAGAGAAGTCTAATCAACTTATCCTTGACGGATTCAATTTCTTCATAAACATCATTTATTGACTGTCCGTCTATCGGATCTGATCCATTTATTATCATAATCTATTATATCATCCCTCCTCTAACCACTGCACCTTCATTGTTACTTTAAGTTCTGTTGCAGAAAATGCACCTTCAAACCTAGAGGCAGATGATGGCGCCGGTCCAAATATTATGCCGCTCTGACTTCCAGTAGTTGCATCTCCAGTCTTTCCAGCAGGGTCGGCTGTCCCGGGAAGATGGAGTCTGGCATGACCGTTCCATATCTCCTTGCCTATTTCTATACCTAGATCAACATCCTTAGTATTTAGACCTGCGAAGTCTTCCCTTTTCCTATCGGGCCTCTTATCGGTTAGATTTGACCAGTTAGATACAGCATCATTTGCTGCATCTCCGTGAGTTCCTATAACTGCTGTTCCTCCCTGAGTTTCACCCCAATTAGTAGCCTTTAGTTTTAGAATACAGTTAATAATTTTAATAGAATCTGGGACTATGGTACCTGGAGTAAATATATTTCCAGTCACCTGATCCCACTCCTTTGCCCCGAAGCCCCAGGCGGACTTTTGATTTCCCTTAGATGCGATATAGCCTTGCTGAATAGGTCCCCCATCATAGAATTGAGACGTTCCGTCTCCGGTGTAGGAGTTCTTCCATCCTCCGACTATACTTATAGTTGCATCCTTTGTAACCTTTCCTCCGCCACCATTCCCGGCGCCAGTATGCGGATAGGTGAAAAGCGGGCCTGGGGACCAAAATGGGGAAGCGGGTGGGTAGATAGTTCCACCCGATAGGTTATTTGTAGGAATAAGAATGACACTTAGTTTATTAGTATCCTGTTGAGGAGACGTTGATGCATTTTGCATACCATTAATAGTTGCATTAGAGTTCTCCTGTTCAGCGCTTACTGCCCAAGTAAGTTCATCTCCCCCCGAACTCCAGGCCTCCTGGGAATAATGCACCATTGATCCAGAGGGTCTAGGCCCGATTCCACCAGATACTCTAAGGTTAACCCATCCTGGTGATGCACCTGTATTCCACTTCCACAACTTAAATGTAAAAGGTCTATTATTAGTAGCACCAATAAACGACCCGCTCCAACTGACAATAGCCAACCACCTACCTGCCTCTGTTACCGGAGGGGTTATTTTTATTGAATTAATAGTATTAGGAGTATTAACACCCTGGGCAATAAGACCGGCTCCAGTATGTGGAAAATCGTCTGTATAGTGATATATTGTGGATGCCGTATGAATAGGGTCTCCATTAACTATTACCTTTCCATCAAGAACTTGAAGATCGTTATCAATTATTAAATTCTGTACGTTGGCATCATAGGCCGTAAAACTTTGTCCGAGGACATTTAGGCTTCCCTCTATACGAGTATCTCCGTCTACATATAAAGGTCCTCTAATTACAACGCTATCAAGGAAGGTCTGGGGTTCAGAAAACTCGTTCTTCTCTCCTAGGTTTGCATATGGATTAATTCCTGGCCACGCCTGAAAATTTGCTAATTTTATTAAGTAACTAGTTCCGGGGACCCAGGCACTTCCACCGCCTGCACCTGTATCTGCAAACTTATTTTGATCAAACTCTAATACCCATACGAATCTCAAAGTTTTTATATCTGTATTAGTAGTAGTATTCCAGTTCCAGGTATAGGTCTTCTCTATAGGAGTTCCATCTGAAAGAAACTGGCCATCTTCGGGCCTCTTGGTTATCTCCCATGATTTAATTAAAGATGTTACAGGCTGTACACCTACCTCTCTCACTACAATTCGACGCGAGGAGACCGGTGTAGACGCTATGGCGGCTCCTGTTTTAATATAATATATATCCAAGCCGATAATATCAGTAATCTGATATGAAGATCCATCGAATGCGAGGTCTCCGATTCCTACGTCTATAAATTGACCAATTGATAATGAACTTGTATCGGTCAGTGTGAGTCTGGCAACATTAGTTGAATTCTTATATTTATTAGTTACAGTATATGTTTGAGAAAAGTTTATGACTGCTGTTCCTGTTCGAGCAACTGAACCAACCGCTGTAGCATTGTTTCCATAGTAAGAAACCGTACTCCCGCCAGTTGAAACAATAAACGTACCGTCTATATTAATATTTCCCACACTTACAGTAATAGAATCTCCAACCGAAGGATACACTGTTTCTCCTGGTGCTAAGACCAAGGTAATTGTATTAGAGGTTTTAGACACATTTGTTACTGTATAAGAGTGTTTTATAGAACGTGTATGACCAAATTCATAGAGTGGGTCGAAGTGTGGGTCATATACTGTCGAGGGGCGACTAGAGTCCCACGTTCCACCAACTGCAAATAGTTTTAATGATGCCTGGGGGTTCTCAGAGATGCCCCCCCAATTTTCTGGCTTTATCGTAAACGATCCGGTAAGATTAGAAACGCTATCTAATGAAATTGGAAGGAGGGTATCTATAGTATCATCTAAGATATCACTAGCGGAACACTCTGTCCAAATAAGGCCTATGGGTCTTTCATTTAAGTCTGCCCACACACGTCCTAAACTGGAATAGTTTATATTATCTCCAGATGCATTAGCGAAGAAGGAGTCGTCCACCACCGGATTAGAAAGATCCTCGCTAGACACCACTGTTAGTTCATTTACCTCTGATGGATAGATTCTTGTATGAGAAGTTTCCCCAGGCACGGAAAACGGCAACGCAGAACTACTACCGTTAACAACTCCTATTCTTATAGAATCGGGATCGTCTGTCGTTACTGAATCTATTTTAATAGCACCGTTTAGAGTAGACGTATTTAGTTCTAGAAAAGAATCATGAATACTATTCCATCCTATATATCCATATTTCCATATTGAGTCCTGTGTCCTATTTCCAGTTGATGAAAGAGTGATAGAGTCTCTATCTGCAATATAGTTTCTTCCATACACCAACATGGTATTATCTTTATTTCCTAAATGCCATACTGAAAGATTTTTATACTGATCTTCTGTACCAACAGCAATATAGAGCGGCTGTCCAGATATTGTTGGGGTATAATCAATATGTAGCAAATCCTCAGAGGTCTCTAATATTTCTGATCTATAAATTTCCAGCCCCTCATCTGCTGGACCGCTAGATGTAGGAATAACAAACCCTGAAACATATTCGAAAGGAATATTTGAGTCCACTGGGCTAAGATATGTTATAGTGTCTGGTGATGGTACCGAATGAATCTGAAATATACCATCAAACTCCTGTGCTCCAATATCTACCTGAATCGTTTCACCAGTGATAGGGTGTGACGGATCGATATTTAATGAACAGATATTATTAGACTTAGACCTTCCCGTCACCTTGTAATGTTTAAATGGCTCTCCACTCTTAACCTTGACTATGTGATATTTATCGGTTACTAGACTAGTAGATCTATTAAATTCAATAACAACCCCACCTGAACTATTAACTAGTGAAACATCTCCTGAAAGAGTTGGGGTATCAAATGTGAGGATTTTACTATCAATAGCAGACCTATTACCATATCGATCTATTTTAGTCACAGCGAAACATATAGAACGCTCCTGTTTTAGATCAACATCTATTGACTTACTTAACGACCCTCTATATATTTGAGTTCCAGAAGAATCAAAAGTTGCTTCTGTAGGCGAGGAGGGCTGTCTATTCTGATCATCGATGTCAAATTTCTTAACTAACCACTCCTCTCCAAAACTAGCGTCCAGATCTCCATCCCATGACACTTTAATACCAGACTGTGATGGGATATAGTCTCTCATAATAGGAATACCAGAAATTGTTCTTTTAACAATAGAGAACGTTGGTCCCCATTCTGAGGTCGACCCATTATTAAATACTGCCCTCACCTGTAGAGCATAACTTTTATCTACAGATAACCCTGCCGCAGATAAGATTACACTCATAGTCTAAACTCCAAGAAGTACTCAACATCCATCGTTTTTCCAGATGACTTTAGAATTGGAGTATTAGATACTGACCTAGATATGATCGCATAGTCTGGGTTAATATAGTCAGTATCAAACGTGCTGAACCCATCGAGTACGAACTCAGCGATATTACTAGTTGATACTACTATCTGTGTTTTAACAATTCTAGCCCAATTAGGAGAACCGATTACTGAAAAGTCTGACTTAGGAAACTTTAATACTTTATATGTCCAGGCTCCAGTTAGCCCATTTACTG
>Ga0315284_10004894_pt1 | contig 19049 bp, 13 predicted proteins | sample YL17G09_16_MG_FD_203696 | JGI IMG/M metagenome (GOLD analysis project Ga0315284, IMG submission 203696) | Sediment microbial communities from Yellowstone Lake, YNP, Wyoming, USA - YL17G09_16 | ecosystem: Environmental > Aquatic > Freshwater > Lake > Sediment | place: USA: Wyoming | collected... | reverse complement strand
AACGACCTCATAAGGGAAAAGCGAATCGACAAGAAACTCCTCATGGAGACTCTCGCCGCCGGTTTTACGTCGGCGGTCAGAAAGAAGCTGGGCGCCACCGCCGAGGTCGAGGTCGCCGAGGACGGCAAGGGCAACATCGAGCTTTACCTTCTCAAGACGGTTGTGGACGACGTCGCGGACCCGACCTGCGAAATCGCGCTCTCGGAAGCGATCGAATTCGACGACGAAACCAAGGTCGGGGACCAGGTGAAGATCTACATGCCGTTCACCGAGTTCGGTCGGAACGCGATCCAGATCGCCAAACAGATCCTCACGCAGAAAATCCGCGAGTTCGAGAGGGACCGGACGTTCGAGGAATACAAGAACAGAGTCGGCGAAATCGTCTCCGGGTCCGTCCAGCAGATCGACCGGAACGGGATCCTCGTCAACCTCGGTAACGCCGAGGCGTCGATGCCGAAGAAGGACCAGATACGGCGCGAACGGTACAGCCAGGGTTCCTCCATGCGGGCGTGCATCACCAAGGTCGACAAGGAGGCCAAGGGGCCGATGATCACCCTGTCGAGGACGAGCCCCGAGTTCTTGAAGAAGCTCTTTGCCCAGGAGGTCCCGGAGATCTACGAGGGGATCATCGAGGTCAAGACCGTGGCGCGGGAAGCGGGCGGACGCTCGAAGATCGCCGTCTATTCGAGAGACGACCGGGTGGATGCCGTTGGAGCCTGCGTGGGGATGAAAGGGTCGCGCGTCCAGGCGGTTGTGAACGAGCTCAGCGGAGAGCGGATCGACATCGTCCCGTGGAGCGACGATATCTCGTCGTTCGTCGGACGCGCGCTTTCCCCCGCGAAGATCTCCGGGGTGAGGGCCAATTCCGAGAAGAGGACGGTTCTCGTGATGGTCGAGGAAGACCAACTTTCGCTTGCCATCGGAAAAGAGGGCCAGAACGTCCGTCTTGCCTCGAAGCTCACCGGCTGGCAGATCGATTTGATCACGACGAGGGAGCTCGAACAGAAAGAGCGGCTGCAGGAACAGCTCACCATGCAGGTCGAAGAGATGGCCGGGGTGACACCCAAAATCGCCGAAAAGCTCAGGGCCGCCGGAGTGACGACGGTGCAAAAGCTTGTGAAGGCCCCCGATGAAGACCTCCTCGCCATTCCCGGTCTCGGCCCGAAGACCGTCGCGAAACTCAGAGCGACCGCCACGGACACGATAGATCAGCTCAACAAGGCCTTCGACGAACTCAAAGCCAAGGAGAACGAGGAGAGGCGCCGGGCGAAGGAAGAGGAGAAACCGTTGTTCGACGAGGCGATTCACGGCCCGCAGGACAAGAAGAAGGGGCGCGAGGGGAAACTCACCGAGGAAAGCCTCTTTGCCACGCCTGTGGAGGACGGCGGGCAGGACGCGGGTGGGGAGAGCGGGGCCGGGGCCGCCGGAAGTGCCGGCGGGGATGTGGAGGGTGGTAGCGCGGCCGTGGCGGATTCGAATGAAATCCCCCGCGAGGAAGATTCGGCCTAGTAACGGAACGTTCGGCGCGTTCGACGGAGCAACCTGGATGCGGATTTACGAGTTAGCCAAACAGCTGAACGCGAAGAGCGAGGTTCTCGTGGACCTCTTGCTCATCGCGGGGTTTGACATCAAGGGGCACATGAGCCGTCTCGACGACGAGATGCTCGTCGAGATCAGCGAGCATTTCAAGCTCCCGCCCGATCTCGCCAAACGCGCGAAAGAGGCGAAGGTGACCCTCGCCAAGAAGGCGACCGAGGAAGCCAAGACAGCGAAGACCAAAGTGGTGAAAGTCGTCAAAGCGAAGGACGCGCCCAAGGTCACCACCATGGTTGTCAAAAAACCGAGGCCGGTGCCCCAGGCCGAAGAGGAAAAGAAGCCGGCGGAAGAACCCGCCGTCGCGGTCGAGGAAGCCGCGGCGAAAAAAGCCGAACCGAGACCGGAAGCGGTCGAGCCGCCGGAATCCGTCATTCCGCCCAAAGCGGTCGAGCCGATAGCGGAGCCGGCCAAGGTCAAACCTGAAAAGCCCGCACGCATCGAGGGCAGGTCATTTCCCGCGCCGTCCAGGATCGAGCGAAAGAGCGAACCGGTGACGCCGGCCGCCGAGGCGAGGCCCAAGCCAAGGCCGAAGATCTACCCCGAGACCGCGCCGCCCATCGCACCGCCAAGGGAAAAACCAGCGAGAGTCTCTAAGGAACCGCTTCGCCCCGAAGAGCGCGCCAAGGTGCCGCACCGCAAGCCGGAGCGCCCAAAGCTGCGCGTGGCCGACGAACTGATCGACGCGATCGTCGAAGAAAAACCGAGTGTTCATGTCCCCGAAAAACGGAAGAAGAAAACGAATCTAGTCGACGTCGAAGCGCAACAGAAGGCTGTGAGAGAGAGCGTCCGGCGCACCCTCGCTAAGATCGAGACGGCCCGAAAGACAAGACGCCGCAAAGGAAAGGCGCACGACGGGGACGTCGCCGTCGAAAAGCCCGTTCAGGTGATGGAGGGGATCACCGTGCGGGAGCTTGCCGCGCATTTCAAGGTCGATCCCGCCGAGATCATCAAGAAGTGCTTCGAAATAGGGCTTCCCGCCGCGATCAATCAGACGCTGGACAAGGACACGATCGAGCTCGTCGCCGAGGACCTCGGCCGGGTCGTCGAGTTCGCCACGGACGAGTTCGGCATCGCGCTCACCCCCGAGAAGGAGGTCGACCCGAGCCGGCTCAAACCACGGGCACCGATCGTCACCGTCATGGGGCACGTCGACCACGGCAAGACGTCGATTCTCGACTACATCCGGCACGCCAACGTCGCCGCCGGTGAGGCCGGCGGGATCACGCAACACGTGGGGGCCTACGAGGTGGTCACCCCCGGCGGGAAGATCACGTTCATCGATACGCCGGGGCACGAGGCATTCACCTCGATGCGCGCGCGGGGCGCGCAGACCACCGATATCGTGGTTCTGGTCGTCGCCGCGGACGACGGAGTGATGCCGCAGACCGTCGAGGCGGTCAACCACGCGAAGGACGCCCACGTTCCCGTCATCGTGGCGGTCAACAAGATCGACATGCCGACGGCGAAGCCGCTCCAGGCGAAAAAGCAGCTCGCCGATCTCGGGATCATCGCCGAGGATTACGGCGGTGAGGTGATCATGGTGGACGTCTCCGCCCGGAGCGGCGAGGGCATCAGCAAGCTTCTTGAGATGATACTCCTCCAGGCGGACGTGATGGAGCTCAAGGCGGACGGCGAGACGTCGGCCCGCGGGGTCGCGGTCGAGGTGAGGAAGGAAGAGGGTAGGGGGATCCTGTGCACGGTTCTCGTGACGCAAGGGACGCTTCGTCTGGGGGACGTGTTCGTCATCGGGCAGCATTACGGAAAGGTCCGGGCGCTTTTCGACCACACCGGACGCACGGTGAAGGAAGCCCCTCCGGCGATGCCCGTCGTGGTGCTGGGTTGCAACGGGCTCCCGCAAGCCGGGGACAGGCTCACCGTCGTCACCGAGGAGAAAGAGGCGCGCGACCTGAGCATGCGCCGCCAGATGGCGGCCAAGGAGAGGGAGAGGAGAGCGCTCAAGAAACTCACGCTCGAAGATCTCTACACGCAGATCGCGCAGGGCGCCGTCAAAGAGTTGAAGCTGATCGTCAAGGCGGACACCAATGGGTCGATCGAAGCGTTGACCCAGAGCCTCTTGAAGCTCTCGGTTGAGAACATCGGTGTCAAAGTCATACACGCGGGCGTCGGAGTGGTGAACGAGTCAGACGTTCTCCTCGCCGACACGTCGGACGCGATCATGATCGCGTTCAACGTGAAAACGGCACCGAAAGCGCAGGAGCTTGCCGAAACCCGCAAGATCGAGGTCCGGAGCTACGACATCATCTACGAATGCCTGTCCGACGTGCTCAAGGCGCTCCAGGGAATGCTCGAACCCGAGAAGGTCGAACGCGTGTTGGGGAAGGCCGAGGTCCGGCAGGTGTTCAAGATTTCCAAGACTGGTATCGTGGCTGGATCGTATGTGACGGAGGGGTCGATTTTGAGGAGCGCGTTCGTCCGGGTGGTCCGGGGCGAAGAGGTCGTTTTCGACGGCAAGATCGCCTCTCTCAAGAGGTTCCAGGACGACGTGAGGGAAGTCCAGAAGGATTTCGAGTGTGGGATCACAATCAGCGGGTTATCGGATCTTCATGAAGGAGACGTCATCGAGGCTTACGTAATCGAAGAAAAAGCCAAGACGTTTTGACCCCCGCGAGACTGATTTGATTCGCCGAATCAAATCATGGTAGTCAAGCTCCTAACGATAGACCTTCACCTGCCCGGCCGTTCTTCTTTGAAAGAGAAACGCTTCGTTTTGACGAGCGTGAAGTCGAAGCTTCGCAATCGGTTCAACGTCGCCGTTTCCGAGGTCGGCTATCACGACAAGTGGCAGAGGGCCACGCTCGCCGTCGTCACCGTGGGAGTCGACGGGGCGGCCGTCGAGGCGACCTGCGCCCGGGTGCTCAAGTTCTTGGAAAGAGACTTTCGCGTGGAGATACTGGACTGGACTCATGAAATTCGCTGACCAAGGGGCAAACAGATGGTCCGATCGTACAGAAAGCAGAGGCTGAACGAGCGCATCAAGGAATTGATCGGTGAGGTGGTGTTGAAACGGATCAAAGATCCGCGCATCGGTCTCGTCACCATCACTTCGGTGAGCGTCGCGCCGGATCTGGCGACCGCGAAGGTCTATTTCACCGTGATGGGTGACGAGTCGGTCCGCGCGGAGACGCGAAAGGGTTTGGAGAGCGCGAGGAGTTTCTTGAGAAAAACACTGGGGGAGGAGCTCGAACTCCGCCAGGTCCCCGACCTGCGCTTCGTCTACGACGAGACCCTCGACCGGGCGATGCGGATCGACGAGGCGATCGAGGGGTTCCGCCGGGACGAAAAGAAAACGGACGGGGACGAGTGAGCGCGCTTGGGGGGCGAAGGTTGATTTCGGGCCCAGCGCTCAGCTTCGCTCGGCTTCCCGCGGCGGGTGATCCTCGCTCGTTCCCGCGAAGGGCCCGAAATCAACCTTCGCCCCCCCCCGGTGTGAAAACTTGAAAAACCGACCGGTTCGACAAACGCAACCATGAACGAATTCGACAATCGGGTTTTCGTCATCGACAAGCAGAGCGGTCCCACCTCTTTCGAGGTTGTGGATGCTTTCAGAGGAGCCACGGGGATTCGGCGCGTGGGACACGCGGGGACGCTCGATCCGCTCGCCCGGGGGGTGCTTCTGCTCTGCGCGGGGGGGGCCACGCGCGTGGTCGAACACTTTGTCGATCTCGGCAAGTGGTACGAGTTCGACGTGCGTCTCGGCGAGGGAACGGCGACGCTCGACGCAGAGGGAGAAATCACCGTGCGGGTCCCTTGTCCAGACCTCTCGCGCGATGATCTCGTCGCGGCCGCGGCCCATTTCGTCGGTGAGTGCGTCCTCGAGCCGCCGGCCTATTCGGCGATCAAGAAAAACGGGCGGCGTCTTTACGAGCTCGCCAGGGCGGGCGAGACCCCAAAGGTCGAAGGCAAGAAGGTGAGGATCTACTCTTTGGAGATCACCGCGATCGATCTTCCCGTGGTGGGCTTCCGTCTGAACTGTTCGCGCGGGACGTACGTCCGGTCTCTTGCCCGCGATTTCGGGGCCCGGTTCGAGCTGCCCGCGCACATACGAAATCTCGTCCGGACCGCCGTGGGTCCCTATCGAGTGGAGGACGGTTTCCCGAGCACGCGGGTTTTCGAGGGCGATCTCGCCGGGTTGAAAGGGATCGATCTCCCCGAAGCTCTCGGTTTTCTCCCGGGGATCGTGGTCAGCGAGGGCGCCAAACGAGGTCTCATGAACGGAGCGCTCCCGGGGCCCGCCGACGTCGTCAGAACGGTCGGGTTCAAGGGAGACGAGCGCGCCATCCGGATCCTCGATGAGGACGGCGGGCTTCTCGCCGTCGGGAGGCGGACGGAAGGTCCGGAGAGAAAACGACTCGCGTGGGTGGACTCCTACCGGCTTCTCGTGAACACCGGGAGGTCGAACCGCTGATGCCGTCACCCAGGGTTGCTCGTTCGCTCAAAGACGTCCGCGCCTTCTCCCCGCGCGCGAGCGCGGTCACGCTCGGCGTTTTCGACGGCGTCCACGTCGGACATCACAGGATCGTCGACGAGCTCGTCCGCGCCAGGAAGCTTCCGGGGATCGAGCGGTGCTATCTGGTGACGTTCGACCCGCACCCGATCGTCGTCACTCACTCGAGGATCATGCCCCCGATGCTCACGACGATCGATGAGCGGATCGCGCTGCTCTCCGGATACGCGGTGGATGGGATACTCGTCTTGAAATTCGACGAGCAAATCGCCGGGCTCGACTATCGGATGTTTCTGGAGAAGTACCTGATCCGCCCGTTCGACATGAAGCACCTCGTCCTCGGTTACGACTGCCACTTCGGCAAAAACCGGGAAGGAAGCCCGGAGCGGGTCCGGAATGAGGCCCCCCAATTCGGGATTTCCGTCGGCGTGGTGCCCGCCGTCACCATGGGATCCGAGATCATCTCGAGCACCGCGATTCGCAACGCCCTCATCGAGGGAGACCTCGACAAGGCCAACGCCTTTCTCGGTCACCCGTACCTCCTCTCTGGACGGGTCATCCGGGGTCACGGCGAGGGGCGCGGGCTTGGGTTTCCGACGGCGAACCTCAGCGTGGCGGACTCGTTCAAGCTCTGGCCGCCGCGGGGCGTCTACGCCGTTCGCGTAGAATTGCGGGGGCGGCTCTACGACGGGATGATGAACGTGGGGCGGGCGCCGACGATGAAGTCCCTCCCGGAAGAGGCAAGAGAGGCGGAAGTCCATCTCTTCGATTTCGCGGGGGATCTCTACGGCGAAAACCTGCTTGTTTACTGTTTCGACTACCTGAGAAACGAAAAGGAATTCGCCTCGCCCGCCGAACTGGTTCTCCAGCTGGAGAACGACCGGGCCGAGGCGGCCGGGCGGCTGCGAGCCCGCGAAACCGGAAAAACCACCGGCGGCTCCCGGCCGTTGCCGCCGGGGGCGAAGGGGACGGAAAAGCCGGGGGGCGGTTAAAGGTCCGAAAAATCGTCCGCCGAGCGCGAATCGCTCCGATCTTGTGCACAAATATTGCTTTACACGGTCATATTCGTATGCTAGCTTGTCCGTGAGTTTGACTTGTTGCGGCTTGGGCTGTCCCTTACCGAATCGCCCCGGCTGCGGCCATCGTGTCGCGATCTTGTTGAAGGAGGTGCATTGACGATGGCACTCAATGCAGAGCAGAAAAAGGGGATCATCGAGAAGTATAAGCTGCACGAACACGATTCTGGCTCTGCCGAGGTCCAGATTGCGCTTCTTACCGAACGAATCCGCCAGCTGACCGAACACTTCCAGGTCCACAAGAAAGACCACGCCTCGCGACGCGGGCTGCTGCAGCTCGTCGGGCGAAGGCGGAAGTTGCTCGATTACCTGAAAAACAAAAAGGTCGAGAACTACCGGATGCTGATCAAGGAACTCAACCTGCGGAAGTAGTCGGTTACCCTATTTGTCCAACTCCTCTAGTCGTGGTAGGTTTGTATGACAACCGTTAAGTCTGTAGTTGACGGGATCGATCTGTCGATCGAAACCGGCCGTATGGCCAAACAGGCCGACGGCTCCGTTCTCGTAAGGCTCGGAGACACCGTCGTGCTCGTCACCGTGGTAGCGAGCCGTACTCCAAGCGATAAGGATTTCCAGCCGATTTTCGTCGAGTACCGCGAAAAGCTCTACGCGGCGGGGAGGATCCCCGGCGGGTTCTTCAAACGCGAAGGGCGCCCCGGCGAGAAGGAGACCCTCGCGGCCCGGCTGATTGACCGCCCGATCCGGCCCATCTTTCACAAAGAATTCATGTTCGAAACCCAGATCGTCGCGCAGGTTCTGAGCTACGACGGACAGAACCAACCCGACGTGCTGGGTATCATCGGCGCATCGGCCGCCCTTGCCATCTCCGATATCCCCTTCCCGGAACTGATATCCGGTGTCCGGGTGGGTAAAGTCGACGGGTCGTTCGTCGTCAACCCCCAGGTCCAGGTGATGGACAAGAGCGAGATCGACGTCGTGGTCGCCGGGACCGACGAGGCGGTGATCATGGTCGAGGGGGGCGCCAACGAGGTGTCCGAGGAAGACATGATCAACGCGGTGTCCGTGGGACACGCGGAGATCAAACGGCTCAACGCTCTTCAGCGCGAGCTCGTTCGCCAGACGGGGGCCAAAGACAAACGCCCGATCCCCAAGGCGCAAACGATCCCGGACCTCGACAGCGCCATCGAGAACAGGTGCTGCGAACCCATCAAGAAGACGCTTCGCATCAAGGGCAAGATGGAGCGTAAGAACGCCGTCGACGCCGTTCTCGAAGACGCGTTCAAGACGTTCGGCGAACAGTACCCGGAGCGCGAGAAATACATCGCGCGCCGGATAGAGGAAATTGAGAAGAGGGAGATGCGCCGGACGATCCTCGACGAGGGCGTGCGCGTCGACGGGAGGGGTTTGACGGACATTCGGGATATCACCTGCGAGATCGGGGTGCTGCCCCGGGCGCACGGGTCGGCGTTGTTCACGCGGGGCGAGACGCAGAGCCTCGTCGCGCTCACGCTGGGTACGGGGCATGACGAACAGATGCTCGACACGATCGAAGGCGAAAGCTGGAAACGGTACATGCTCCACTATAACTTCCCGTTGTTCAGCGTCGGCGAAGTGGGGCCGTTCCGGGGTCCGGGACGCCGGGAGATCGGTCACGGGGCGCTTGCCGAGCGGGCGCTCAAACCGATGATCCCGTCGGAGGAAATCTTTCCGTACACCGTTCGGATCGTGTCGGACATCCTCGAATCGAACGGCTCGAGCTCAATGGCGACCGTGTGCGGGGGGAGCCTCGCCCTCATGGACGCCGGCGTCCCGGTCAAGAAGGCCGTCGCGGGGATGGCGATGGGGCTGGTGATCGAGGGCGACCGGGTGGCCGTTTTGAGCGATATCCTAGGTCTCGAGGACCATCTCGGCGACATGGATTTCAAAGTGACCGGCACGGAAACCGGTATAACGGCGTTTCAGATGGACTGCAAGGTGGCCGGGGTGAAGGAGAGCATTCTTCGCAAGGCGCTCGAGCAGGCCAGACGCGGACGCGAACACATCCTCGAGATCATGAGCCGCACGATCCGCGTTTCCCGCGAAGAGATATCCCCGTTCGCGCCCAAGATCACCATGATCAAGATCCCCGTGGACAAGATTCGCGAGATCATCGGTCCGGGGGGCAAGATCATCCGGGGGATCCAGGAAGAATCCGGGGCTACGATCGAGGTCGAAGACGACGGGACGGTGAAGATCGCCGCGGTCGACAAGCGGTCGAGCGACATCGCCCTTCGCCGGATCGAGGAAATCACCGCCGAACCCGAAGTGGGACGGATCTACGAGGGCGTAGTGAGGAGCATCGTTAATTTCGGCGCGTTTATCGAGATCCTTCCCGGCAAGGACGGGCTTCTCCATATTTCGGAGATTGCGCACCGCAGAATTGAAAGGGTCGAGGACGTTCTCAAGCTCGGTGACGTCGTTCGCGTAAAGGTGGTCGAAGTCAGCGGCGACGGCAAGGTGCGTTTGAGCAAGAAGATTCTCGATGAGGCCCCTCCGCGCGGAGAAGACAGCGAGCGCGGCGAGCGTAGCGACGGTCCCTCTCACCATGGCAGGTCTCGCAGGCGCTAGCCGAGCAGGCGATGAATACCTCTTCTTCACGACGCCCGCGGGTCAAGAAGTACGCGGGTGACAACGGCGTCACCGTTCTGCACGAACAGAACAGCTTGTCGCCCGCCTTTTGCCTCGGCGTGTGGGTCAAGACGGGCTCGAGGGACGAGGCCGACGGGGAAGACGGCCTCTGCCACTTCTTCGAGCACATGCTGTTCAAGGGCACTCGCAAGAGATCCGCGTTCGAGATTTCCCAGGCGCTCGAGAAAGTCGGCGGTTCGCTCGACGCCTTCACCACGAAGGAACAAATCTGTGTTTACGCCCATGTCCTTCGCGACCACGCCGATCTCGCCGTCGACGTGCTCGACGACATGCTCCTCGATTCCACCTTCGCGCCGGAACACATCGAGCTTGAAAGACAAGTCATTCTTGGCGAGATCCGGGACGTGATGGACGCGCCGGACGACGTGATCCACGACCTGTTCGCCTCCGAGGTGTTTCCAGGACATCCGCTCGGGAGGCCGATTCTCGGGACGCCCCGGTCGGTCTCCTCTTTCGATCGGCGGAAGCTCACGGGGTTTTCGCGGAGACACCTGCGCTCGGGAAACATCGTCGTTTCGATTTTTGGGTCTCCCGACCGGCGGGTCTTGCGTACGATTTGCGACACGGCGTTTCGTTTTCGCGAGGGTAACGTCGACGCGCCGCGCGCGAGACTGGGGAAATATAAACCCGTGCGGCGCCATCACCGCCGCTCGTTGAACCACCAACACATCTGCATCGGGGGCCGCGCGTGCTCCTACCTCGACGATATGAGGTACCCGCAGACGGTTCTAACCACTTTGCTCGGCGGCGGGATGAGCTCAAAGCTCTTTCAACGGATCCGGGAGGATCTCGGATTCGCGTATTCGGTGTATACCTACGCTGAGTCCGCGAGGGACACGGGGCTCATCACGACCTACATGGCGGTGAAGCCGGTAAACGCGGGAGCAGCGGTGGCCGAAGTTTTTCGCGAGCTCGCGAAGATCAAGGACGGCGGGATCACCAAGGAAGAACACCGGGACACCAAGGAACAACTCAAGGGCAGAATACTGCTCGGGCTCGAGACGTCGACGGCCAAGATGATGCGGAACGCGAGAAACGAGATCTACTACGGCCGCCAGGTGAGCGACAGGGAAATCATCGACCGCGTGGACCGCGTGACGCTCGACGACGTGCTGGAATCCGCAAGGGACCTGCTCGACGGCTCGATGAACACCATCGTAAGCCTCGGCCCCTCCCGCGCCGGTCTCAAAACCGCCTGCCGGTAATCTCCCATCACGATCAGTTTGGTCCCAGCGGGTTGGAGGGCCGTTCCGGGTCCAGCGCTCCGCTTCGCTCGGCTTCCCGCCGCGGGTGGTGCGAATGGGGCCCCCGGTCCGCGCTTGAGCCTGCGAGCACGGACGGGGTAATACGCGACAGGACCCGCGGCGGGTAATCCTCGCTCGCTCCCGCGAAAAGGACCCGGAACGGCCCTCCAACCCGGGTGAGCATGCGAAGGGGGCCGTGTGCTGATCCCGTTTTCGAGATCGACACACGGCCCCCTTCTTTGACGCGCGCCATCACCGATGGCGCCGAGCCCGCTCTATCCGATCGGCAGTTTTCCCAGCGGGAGCCCGAAAGCGTCCGCGACCCCGGGGTGAGTCACCATTCCCTTGTGCGTGTTGAACCCCTTGGCAAGCGCGGGGCTCTTCTTGGCGGCTTCCAGCGGGGTGAGGTCGGCCACCTGGAGGATGTAGGGGAGCGTGGCATTGGTGAGGGCCGCCGTACTGGTGACGGGGACGGCCCCCGGCATATTGGCGACGCAGTAGTGAACCACGCCGTCCACCACGAAGACCGGGTCGGCGTGGGTCGTCGGCTTGCTGGTTTCCGCGATGCCGCCCTGGTCGATCGATACGTCCACGATCACGGACCCTTTTTTCATCTTCTTCAAGTGCTCTCGCTTGATCAGCTTTGGGGCCTTCGCGCCGGCGAGCAGCACGGCGCCGATCACCATGTCGGCCCTCTCGAGTTCCTCTTCCGTGTTGGCGGCGTTCCCGATCAGGGTCGTCAGCCGGCCATGATAGATATCATCGAGGTAGCGGAGCTTCGCCGGATCGACGTCGATCACGACGACACGGGCACCCATCCCCATGGCGATGCGGACCGCGTTCTTTCCCGCGGTACCCGCGCCGAGGACGAGGACGCGGCCCGGCGCGACGCCGGTCACTCCGGAGAGCAGTATCCCGCGGCCGCCGTTCGGCGCCTCGAGCGCCCAGGTGCCGACCTGCACGGACAACCGCCCTGCGACCTCGCTCATCGGGATGAGTAGCGGTAACGACCCGTCCGGGAGCTCGATCGTCTCGTAGGCGATCCCGGTCACGTGGTTCTTGGCGAGCGAGTCGGTGAGATTTCGATCCGCGGCGAGATGGAGGTAAGTGAAAAGAACCAATCCGTCCCTGAGGTGGGGGTACTCGGTGGTCAAGGGCTCCTTGACCTTGACCACCATCTCGGAGCGCTGCCAGACCTCCGCCGCCGTCTTGAGCATCTCGGCGCCCGCCTGTTTGTAATCCACGTCAGGGAAACCGCTCAGCGCACCCGCCGATGTCTCGACGAAAACCTCGTGTCCGTGGATCCGCGCCGCCCTGACTCCCTCGGGAGTCATTGCCACGCGCGCTTCGTTTGACTTAATCTCACGTGGAATACCGATTATCATGTAAGCCTCCGAGATAGGTGTCGGTTGAAACGGCGAACGTGCTCATCGAACCCGAGAAGGCAATCCGGCCAAACACGCTACCACATCGGGGGGCGGCGTTCAAGTCGAACCCGAGACCGGCGCCGCTGCTTCGCCGCCGGTAAATAACCGCCAGGGGCCACCGTGCTAACGGTCGCAATCGCAGCTCTTGTTCTCGTTATCCTCCTGTCCATTCTTCATCTGCGCTGGAGGACCCGCTACGGATATCCCCCGGCCGATACGCCGTCCGTCCTCTGTTATCACAAAATCACGCCTCGGTTTTGCCTGGAGGGTACGTGGACGACACCGAGCCGGTTTCTCGATCAAATCGATTTCCTCCTCACGAGGGGTTACGTGTTCCTTTCCGAAGACGAGTTTTACGCGGCGCTCTCGAGCCCTTTCCCGGATCACGCGAAAAAGATCCTCCTCACGTTCGACGACGGCTACGAGGAAACCCACGACGTGTTCATGGAGCACCTCGCGCCGCGGGGGATTCCCGTGCTCGTTTTTCTCGTCGCCGACTATGCCGGAGAGAGGAACACCTGGGACATCTCCCTGGGGCGCCGCCCTTTCAGACATCTCTCGTGGGAGCAAGTCTCGCGGATGTCGCAAAAGGGGGCGAGCTTTGGTTCGCACGGCGCCCGTCATCTCGATCTTACGCGGACGGCGCCGGACGCGCTCGAGAGAGAGGTCGCCGGATCGCGGCGCGCGATCGCCGACAAGACGGCAAAGCCGGTGAGGTCGTTCTCCTACCCCTTCGGCCGCTATGACGCGGGGGTCCGGGCCGCGGTGGAGCGGGCCGGTTTCGACGGGGCGTTTTCGCTCTACCCCCGTCATTCGAACGAACGGATCGACCGGTACGCGATACGCCGCAACGGCGTATACGTCATCGACACGAGGCGCAACCTCCGCTGGAAGATCGAGAGAAGCCCGGTCTTTTGGTTCGAGGAGATGAAGTGCAGGACGATCAACGCGGCCGCGGTCCTCACCCCGATCCTCACACAACCCTCGCGGGGCCGGGGTAAGCAAACCCGAACCTTCTCCTGTGGTAGAAACGAGAAAGGGCGATGAGCGGGACGACCACGGCGAGATAGAGAGGCCAGGCGAACGCGGCGGCGACGGTAACGACGAGCGTGTTTGTCTGGATGACGAACGAACTCGAACTGATCGATCTTTTGAACACCGGAAACACGGTGACGGGAAGGGTCAGCCCGGTGACGATCGCGGCGACGCTGTCTCGCGTGGCTATCGCGAAGACGAACGCACACCCGTGCAACACCACGGCGGTCACCGCCGACGCGCGGATCCCCATGAGAACCGTGGTGCTTTTCTTGCCCGCCGCGCGGTCTCCCGAGAAATCGAGGATCGTGGTGTGGAGAAAGGTCGCCCCGACGAGCAGGACCCAGGGTATCGATTCCCACATTGCCGAATCTCGCGACGCGTTTACCGCCCCGAACCCCAGCGCGAATGCGATCCCGCCGTAGCCGACGGCGTTCGAAATGAGATCGAAGAAGGGGCGAGCGCAGAGCCTGGCCGGCGGGAGCGAGTACGCGAGCGAGAGGGCGAGGGCAAGGGCGAGGGGTCCCTTCGCCCCGAGGTCGACGCGGTGGTACGCCAACGACGCGGCAAGAAACGACGCCACCGCCATGAGGACGAGCGTGCGCGGGCGGAAAATCCCGCGGGAGAGGTAGAGGCACTTGTTGTTCCTCTCATCCGATTCCCTGTCGAAGATCTGGTTGAGAAGATAGGCGGTGACAAGGATCGCCGTGAGACAAAATGCCGTAAGAGGCGTCGGCACGGCGGCGACTGAAGTCCCGGTCGATCGGGTGCCCGAGGCGGCGCCGATCAGGTAAAAGCTCCACGCGGGGATCAGGATCACGGGGCGAAGAACGAACAAGAAGTCACATATGCGAAGTATTACGGTCAATGCCCGGGAACTCTGGAGAGAACGGTACGCGGAGTCGATTTCTTGGAACGGTCAAAGCAGGATATACCGCTCACGACCGGGTGTCAAATAGTATCGGAACGACCATTCTTTCGCCCGGCGCGACAGTGATTCCCTCGCGACGCTGTCTCCGTCGAGAAGCGAAAGATCGTCCGGGTAGGCGCCGTGTTTCGCGCGGTACACTTCGAGGCACCACCGGATCTCCTCTTCGATCCGGTTCCGCTCACGCGCCGATCGGATCGTCGCCCCTCCGGTGGCGAGGGCGCCGGTGCTTCGATCGAAGAACGGAAGGACGTCCCGGGCGCCCCACAGAGCGCAAGCGGCAAAGGCGAGACCGGCGGCAAGGACCGGAAGGGGATTGCGACCGCCTCGCCCGCGCGGCGGTTTCCTTACTAACGGCGCTTCCTCTCGGGCGGGGGTGGCGCGATCGGGTTGCGACACCTCGATTAGATTTTTCTCCTTGAGTTGTTTGAGCGCCTCGTAGGTGTCGAATCGGGAGATCTTCGCCCTGGGGATGATCTCGTCGATCGTCCTTTCAATCGAGAGAAGATCAAGCATCGCTTTCTCGGCCGGCGGGAGATCCTGGACCCCGTGGGCGTCGGAGCGCCTCTTGATCGACATCTCTCCGTCGGGAAACTCCTTCAGAATGAGAGGGAACTCGTCAATCCGCCGCATGCTCTCCATGAGGAGCCCCTCGACACCGGCGTCGGCGAGCGGTTTTACACCGGCGGCCACGTCCGGACCGGCGATGAACTTATAGCTGCACTGCTCCCAGCCCAAGACGTCGTAGACGGCCTCCTGGATATGGTTCCGGCAGTGCCTCTTGAGTTCATCTTCGGAGAGGACCTGCTCGGAGACGATGACGTCGGTGAAATCGAGCTTCGATTGGGCGCTGATCTCCGTCAGACGCGCGATCTCCTCCCGCGAGACGATTCCGTAGCGGGCGAGGTAATCCTTTAGCGGATCACCGGCGCCGCGGCGTCGGTCACGGGTGGAAACGATCTTCCCTTCCCTGAAGAAGAGGGTCATGGAGCTCGACTGCCGCGTGACCGAGAGCATCCCGGATTTCTGCTGGACGGCGATGAGCTGCAAAATATCCGCGATTCCGAAAGATGAGAGGTTTCCTTCGAGAGACATCCATTCACCTCCTCTAGGCAGCGCGGGTGGCCTTCGGCGTCTCGGCCGCCGTTTCCACGGCTCGAGACGAGGAGGCCCGGTGGCGCTGCGATTTGAACGAGAAGTTCGGTTTGGAAACCGCCGAAAGCGCGTACGCGGCGGCAACGCCTGCTGCGGTGATGATCATTCTCAACAGCGAACCCTTTGCGGCGGCGGACGCCGGATCCCTCAGCGCCGAACCCCCGGTGATCAGGAAGACGACCGAGACGGAAAACAAGAACGCGAGGGCCACGCCCCTCGAGACGTGTCCGTAGTAGATGTCGCGGACGCCGGGGAACGCCATTGACACAAGCTTCGCCGATTTTTTCCGTTGGAGGAAGGTCGCCTGGCGTTTTTGCCGGAGAAGCGCCTCGACCACTTTCTCGGATGTCACGGATTCGACGGTCTTGGCGCACTCGCGGCACAAAGTCATGTCCCTGTCCTCGACGCAACAGCCGTTGCAGGTGAGCATCCCGCAGTTCGAGCACTGGAAAGTGAGCTTCTCGGGGTTGATCAGCCGGCTGAGCGCGACGGCGAGCAGGAGTGTCAGGATGACGATCACCGCCCCGGTACGCCCGGGGAGCCATGGGAAGAGGACCCTCCCCTCGGCGGCCCGCTCGGCGTCGAGCGTTGTCGCTTCGGCCACGGCGAGCTTCCAGAGCTCCTTATCGGAAAAGAGCCTCGGCAGAATGGTCGTCGCTTCGAACGCGTCCTCCGCGTAACGGCTCTTCTCCCTTTCGATACCCGTCCCCGCGGCCTGGAGCGACCGCGACGCCTCCTTCATGAGGAGCGTCTTGATGTAGGCCTGTGCGAGGTTGAATTGGCAGACGGGATCGGAAGCGTCGATGCTCTCCGCTTTCCGGTAACCCTGGAGGGCCTTCTCGTAGTCGGCTTGCATGAAGTGAACGTTTCCGAGATTGACGTAACCCATGGCCCGGTCGGGGTCGAGGGAGAGCGCCTTGAGCAACCGATCCGAGGCGTCGTAGTACCGCTGGTCCTTCAGATAGAGGAGTCCGAGCGTGAGGTTCTTCTCGGGCTCGAGTCCCACCGCGGGAGCTCGGTCTATCGCTTGAACGAGGTGCTCGTCCGCGCGCGATGTGTTGGCCCGGTCCACGAGCGAGGTGAGCGACTTCGGATCGGATATCACCGCGGCCAGGCGGACGTGTACGTCGAAGAAGCCGGCGACGACGAATGGCGTGACGAGAACGACGACCAGTATCTTCTCCCTCCGGTACATCGAGAGCCAGCACAGCACCGTGAGGTATGCTAGAGGTATGATCGTGTCGGCGAAGAAGAGAACGGGCGAGAGTAGGATCAGGTAACTCACCACGCGGGGCAGCGCGGCGTTGAAACGTTTCCGCATCCGCTCGCCAAGTTTGTGCGCGACGTAAGGAAGATACTTGATCGAAAAAGCGACGCACGCGACGAGGTTGAGGACGAGGAGCACGTAGGAGAGAGTCGAGGCCGCGTTCACCGCCAGACGCGCCTGGCCGTTGTACGTTTTTCCCAGCGAGAGGACGCCCTGGATGAGATACACCGGCGCGTCGGGCCGGAGACGGCTGACACCGAGCCGCGCGAGGGCGAAGTACGCGTCCGCATAGTCTGGGTCGAAACGAAGGGCGCGCCGGAGGTGTTCCTCCGCGCGCTCTTTGTCTCCCGCCCGGGACGCCTCGAGCGCCGACTGGTACTCGACATGCGCGAGGACCGGGATTTTGCGAGCGCCGCGACGAACTTCCTCGCGAAGGTATCGTTCGCCGTTCGCCGTCTCGTCCGTTCCCCGCGCGGGTCCCGCGAGGACGAGCAAAACGAGTGCGAGGGCCGTGCAGAATGCGATCCGCGGCCAACCCTCGAGCAACCGAACCGGACGTTTTCTCATAAGCAGGGATGGTCTACAAGCTCGAACCACGTTGGTTTCCTGATTTAAGTCTTTTGAAGGTAAGGGCTTGGGCAAAAATCGTGCCGGTGTTCCGGCGGTTCCGCATGTACCGCCCGGGTCGCGCCCAGGGTGCGGTCGAACCGGTGCGCGAACTCCTGTTCGTTCAACGAAATGCGAACGCGCCCGGCCCGGCCTTTCCGGTGATTTCGCCGCCCCCCGCCCGGTCCGGGTTTCGGGTTTTGCCGGTCTCGACGGTTTTGTGTTACCATCAGTGGCTCGAAACGAGCCGGGGGCTTGCCTCCGGGTCGTTTCGATGTTTCTTTACCAGAGATTTTGCCGGGCGGCGGGCGCTCCCCCGGGGGGGGCGCCTCCAGCCGTGGTTCCGTTGGTTCCCAACGATCGGACGGTCATGGCCGAGAAGAGCTACGTGTATATCGATGAACTCCCCGCGCACGTCGGGGACACGGTGAACCTGCGCGGATGGGTCTACAACACGCGGTCCAGCGGGAAAGTCCGTTTTCTCATCCTCAGGGACGGATCGGGGTTTCTCCAGACGGTCGCCGCGAAAGGCGACGTGTCTGACGAAGAGTTCGAGCTGCTCGCCGGTGTGCCGCAAGAATCGAGCGTTGAGCTCTGCGGCGTCGTCCGCAAGGACTCGCGCGCGCCGGGTGGGTACGAGGTGACCCTGCGCTCCGTCGCGGTAATCTCCCGGGCCGGCGACTACCCCATAACGCCGAAAGAACACGGGACGTCGTTCCTGCTCGACCAGCGTCATTTGTGGCTCCGAAGCAGGAAGCAACACGTCGCGATGAAGGTGCGGCACCACGCCATCGCCGCGGTCCGGGATTTCTTCAACGACCGGGGATTCTACTGTCTCGACACGCCGATCTTTACGCCCAACGCGTGCGAAGGGACGAGCACGCTCTTCGAGACCGATTACTTTGGCGACAGGGCCTACCTCTCGCAAAGCGGCCAGCTTTACAACGAGGCGACCGCGTCGGCGTTCGGACGGGTATACTGTTTCGGGCCCACGTTCCGGGCGGAGAAAGTCAAGACACGCCGGCATCTGAACGAGTTTTGGATGGTCGAACCCGAGGTCGCTTTCGCCACCCTCGAGGACATCATCGATCTCGCCGAGGAGTTCGTCGAGTACGTCGTCGGGCGGTGCGTGGAGAAGTGCGGCGCCGAGCTCGCGGAGGTTCTCGAACGCGACGTGTCGAAGCTCGAGCAAGTCAAACGGCCGTTCGAGAGGCTCCACTACCGGCAAGCGGTGGAGCTGCTTCACGAGAAGGGTGTCACCTTTGACAAGGGAAACGACTTCGGAGCGGGGGACGAAACGGTTTTGAGCGAGACCTTCGAAAAACCGCTTTTCGTCCACCACTACCCCACGGCGGTCAAGGCGTTCTACATGGAGCCCGATCCCGAGGACGCCACGTACTGTCTCTCGGTTGATCTGCTCGCGCCGGAAGGATACGGAGAGATCATCGGCGGCGGCCAGCGGATCCACGACCTCGAGCTTCTCGAGCGGCGGATACGCGAGCACGGTCTCCCGAAACAGGCTTTCGAGTGGTACCTCGACCTGCGGCGGTTCGGCTCGGTGCCCCACTCGGGTTTCGGTCTGGGCCTCGAGCGGCTCGTCG
>Ga0315284_10004890_pt1 | contig 19057 bp, 18 predicted proteins | sample YL17G09_16_MG_FD_203696 | JGI IMG/M metagenome (GOLD analysis project Ga0315284, IMG submission 203696) | Sediment microbial communities from Yellowstone Lake, YNP, Wyoming, USA - YL17G09_16 | ecosystem: Environmental > Aquatic > Freshwater > Lake > Sediment | place: USA: Wyoming | collected... | reverse complement strand
GGCATTAACACATGATATATGATCGTAGTTGCTCTGGAAATATATATATCCATTAAGTATAAGTGGATCCGACCAGTAGGATCCACCTGAAGTTGTTTTCCACTGGTATACTCCGGTGGATGCGTTAAGGCAGTAGACCTCCCCATCAGTTGAACCAATATATAGGAATCCACCTGATGGGGTTCCACATCCCAGTGAATAGATTGAATAGCTCCATACAAATACCCCCGTTGAGGCGTTAAGGCATTTTACAGTGTTAGGAACAGTGTTTGATGATATGTATATGTATGAGCCGTAGGTGGTAGGCATCCCACTCATATGTCCACCAATATCATACGACCATTCAAAATCTCCTGTATCAGCGTGGAGGCAGTACAGGTAATGATCCGAGGATGGAATGTAGGCAAACCCACCCGACACAGTGACGCTACCAGAGTCGATTCCACCTGTGGTGTAGCTCCACTCAAAACTACCGTCACCCGTGTTTAAGCAGTAGAGTAAACCATCGTTAGCTCCAACATAGACGAGGCTTCCAACAACGTAGGGGCGTGTAGTTGCCGTACCACCAGTGTGGTAATGCCACACTTGAGCCCCCGTAGTGGCGTTTAAACAGTAGAGTATGCCGTCGTTGGACCCAACGTAAACAAAACCCCCACTCTCCACAGCACAGTTAGGGTCGGATGATGGAAGTGTGTATGTCCACTCTAGGTGAGCCGTATCCGTCATTACACATCAACCATCCACACCTCACCATTTTTAGGGGACACCGGATCCGAATCTAGAACAGGAACTATGAAGCGCCCGTTAGAGAAGTTTACGATGAGGTCATCACTGATGGTGGCTGTACCATCGGGGGATTGAGTGGTGGCATCTTGAACGGCTACATATTTGTTGTTGTAGGAGATGGTTGCGATGGAGCCGGGATTCATTATTATTATGGTTGTTTCCTCATAATCCAACTCTGCTGTAGCGAGAACAAGATCACCGGTGACAGCTACGTAAAGTGTTTTTGGAACACAGTACATCACTATGGGAGAATCAGTTATGTTTATGTAGAGGTAGTAGATGACAGCGCCGGCATAGGGCGGTTTATTTTTGAGGGCTATACCTGTGTTTCCCTGTGGTATAACATATCTTACGCTATCCACCCACAGGTCTGCATCATGGGCGGTATCCCCGTCTGCTGTATAGGGGGGAGAACCCCATGCGATTGCCTTATCGCCTTCATTACTCCCGTATGGGATGAATTTTATGTTCGATACCCAATCGCTGGCAGCGGCTGCTCCCCCCACGGGGTAGATACCCATACTGGCTAAACTCTCAAGGCTCTTGAGTATCTCACTCACATTACTGTAAGACCGAACTATCTCAAACTCACATGAGTCATAGCGTTTATGGGTTTTAATGACGCGGTATACTGTTGTGTTATCGCCGACAACATACTCTAGGAAACCAAGCTCAGTCTGAGCGTTTTTAAAGGCGATGTAGTCGCCCGGATAAACGTTAAAGCCATCCTCAGGAAGAACATTAACGGATGTACCTATACTATCACCGGATAAGGTGGAGATGCCTTTAGCGGCCATATTGTTAAGACCAGCAAGATCAACACCTGAACCAGCCCCCTCCCTGTAAGCAATCTGATGATATCCAGAACCGGCCTCCCCAATCAACCTAATGCCGGCGTTATCATAAGATATAACCGCCGCATACGTGCGTTTAAGAGAGCGATCTATAGTGTTGTTTGATATTGAGACCGAGCCCGCCGTAACTGATAGAGATGGATCACCGTTATCGAATATGCGTTTAGGTATGTGAATTGGGTTAAGCCACGCACCCGGAGCGCTGTTGCGCACACCAAAGTTTATGCGATTCCAGTTCGTCCCACGAGCATTAAGGTTACCCGTCCAGAAATCTAGGTTAATGCACTGAGATATATACCATATAGCGTCGTAGCATGAAGCCTTATCAAAGATAACTTTTATAGTGGTTTGAGGCTGCGTATTAAACTCTGTAAAACCATGAGCCCACTCAGGGTAATGCTCATCCTTCTGAATAATGCCGTACATTATCTCCCAATCTGCGGCGCCAGCAGAAAAGTCGCCCTCAGGGGTTCCTAGGTACGGATCCGTAACTAGAGGATCCCCAAAGAGAATACGCTGCATCTCCTCCCACACCTTGTTGCGGCAGATAACTGTAATAGAGTCATCGGTGAAATCACCCCCAGTCATACGCCCAAACCATACAGCCGTCGAATCATAATATATTATAACGTCGCGGTCCTCCAACTTTATAACGTCAGCGTACTCAGGGACGTTAGGAAGAGTGAACCTCACCTCCTCATTACCGTTAAGAGTCTCATCTATCGAGACGAGTTCAGCGGGAAGCTCAACCTCATCATTAAGGTAACCATCCCCATCAAGATCCATGTAGATTCTCCACATTACAGGAACACCCTATGGTACGAACCCGCTACAAACCCTAAGGTAAACTCATAGTGGCGTGTAAACCCACCCACCTCACGTATCTGGCAGGTATTCATTATCCACGTATTTGTGGAGGATACCTCCGAAGAATCCTCAGTGTTCTCATACATAACCTGAGTGGTCCCCTCACTAAGTTTCACCATATGGTAGACACAGTTGCGGAGCTTCAACACAAAGTTAGCCTCAAGGGAAGCCATACTTACAGTAGAGTCCTCTATCGTACCCTCCAACTGTAGCTTATCAGATACGCGACCCATACTGAGAAGCATCGAGCGTTTCTTGGGGCGTTTAAGCTCACGTATCTCAGCGGCGAAATCTAAGGTAGCTCGCTTAACCTGAAGGGGAGTTATAGTGTAGGCCGGAGCCTCAGATATGGGGGCACCCGTCGCAGGGTCACGAACCATTCTCTCAATAGACCATGTTGTAACCATTTTAACGATTACCCCTTAAACCACCGCCACCAATACCTAACCTAAGCGTCGATACACCAATCTGTTTGTTAACCTGCTCCACCACATAATCCAAATCTGCTACACTCCCAGTAAAGTCAGCGATGTTAATATCGCTATCCACCGTCACTGACTGGTTAACCTGAACATCCAAGAAACCCTCCTTTATAGCCTCCACAATACTGTTAATTAAGGTGGTTAAGGCATCCTGCTCAGCCGTTGTGGATTTAGGGGTAGGCATAGTGGATGCGGATGGAACAACCGTTGCGTTTGGAACCGTTGAGGCACTCGAGGTAACTACAGTTTTTGATGGGGCGGTGGAGGTTGCAGCCAACTTGTTCTTACTTAGTAGGGTGCTGCCAGCGGGGCCGTTAAACACGCCAGCCATACCCGGACCCATAGTTGTATCAGGTAAATTCCAATCAAAGTCGGGTTGGGCAACCCCACCCATTGACTCTTCAAACTGTTTCTTCACTAAGGCATCGCGTTTAGCTACTATATCAACATAGGTTTTATCGGTTAAGAAGGAAGTTTTCTGCTCCATAGCAGATATTTCGTCTTCAATCTGTTTAATCGCCAGTTGCAGGGGGGTAAGTTCTGGTTCAAGTTCTTTAGCACCACCCGCAACCCAATATCCCCTACCCTCTTTTGGACCCATTCCATACATACCCTTATCGGCAGCCATCTCTTCTTTGAACGCCTTAGTTTCAGCGCCCGGTTTAACGGTTCTTGTTTGAATATTTCCAGCATCATCATAGTATTGGAAGACGTTTTTACCAGTAGCTCCCTGAAGCCATTTACCCGGATTCATAATGGCTTCCCATGAAGCCCACGCTACAGTAACAATAGCTAGAGCTAAACCTATTCCAAGCAACGCAGCCCTCAGAGTTAACACCGAGGCAGTAATCTTAGTATTAGCAGCAACAACAAGCGGAGCTGAGGATGTCCAATCACCAAATGAGGTTGTACCCACCCTAACAGCCGTCGATACACTGTCCACAGCCGTTTTAGTGTTGAGGAGGTTTGTGAGAAAAACCCTAAAGATGGTTTCACCGGCGAGCTTAAGAACCTGCCCAAATGATTGAAGGAAGAAACCCGCCGTCTGACCTGTACTGCCCAGTATGGTTAACATCATACCGAGGCGCTCAAGTTGAGAGAACCACCACCCAATCTTCTGACCTATAGAGTCTAGAAGCGCGTTACCACCAATGTTAGCAGTCCAGATGAGCCACTCTAACTGAGTTTTAATTGAGGACGCCATACCCTTAACGAATCCACCTACAAGGGAGGCTAACCCCGTTATCATCTTCTTGAAAGCCGCAGGGTTAGCAAGAATGGAGGCGAAATATGAGAACGACTCAACTAAAGCATTCTTCATGATTATAGCTGCCTCTAAGACGGATTGAAGCCACCACTCAAAGTTGGTTTTCTTTATCCCATTAATAACGGATTCAGCTCCACCGAGAGCTATAATCATATCAACTATTTCTTTTAACCCGCGGGCCCCAACATCAACGAGGATGTTGATGAAGGGTTGAAGAAGAACTTTGAGCTTAGCCATCTCACCCTCAAACTTGCTGGAGGCGTCAAAGTAGCCTTCAAACCCCTCTATAGCGGCGTCAAACCATGCATCTGGGGCGTCAGCTAAGGCGAGGGAACTCATAGTTGACTCAAGCCAGCCAAAGGAGGCGTCCACGCTACCTAGCTGCCTCACCAAACCCACGATACTTCCAACGAGTTGAGTTACCATCTTGTTAACGTTCTGGAAAGTCACCTGTAGGACGAATCCGGCGAAACCAAGGTTGCGGCCAGCCTCAAACAGCCCCTTAGATTTCTTATCTAGACCCGCACCCTTATTCCATAACTCGGAGGTGCCTCTGGCGAAGAATTTAGTTTTATCACCGAGGTTATCATACATTTTCAGCATAGGGGCGTAGTTCTTTTTAACCGCCTTACCAATCATCTCAACCCCCTTAGCGCCCTGAGTCTGAGCTTTAGCAAACTCTTTACTGGAGGGATCTGTTAACTGCATCTCTTGGTAAGCCTGAACCTGCTCCCCCCAAGTTTTACCCGCCATAACCTCCGGGTCAACCACACCCTCCTTCGTAACTCTGGTTCCACCGCGGCCCCTCCACTGCTCCATCCCCCTCTCATCGTCCCATGGAACCAACTGCCTCTTAGGGAACAGCAGCCTCTCAACCTCATCCATATCCTCCTGTTTCTTACGCATAGAATCCAGATGCTTCTTAAACGCGGAGTCTAGGTAATCGAACGGAGGATCTGGGGGGTTACCAAAAACCCAGTCTCTGGGAGGCTCAGGTAATAGTTTCTGCCCATCACGCGAAGGGGGAGGAAGATCCCCGGCGTCCTTCCCAAAATCCCTCATACCCTTCCCAAGTATATCCTTCACGCGGGTCTCATAGTCGTAGGGCAGAGGATTCATCTCTGAGAATGTTTTGAACTTCTTAATGAGTTCGGGGGAGAACCATTTACTGGCCTCCAACTCAAAATCATCCATCCTCTGCTGCAACTCATCGGTTAACTCGGGGGCTGGAAGAAGAGATTGGCTGTCCGGAGCCTTCAGTTGAGCATTCTTCTGACCCTCAGATATTAAACTTGCAGCCTCAGCTATAGCGTTAGGGTCATAACGCTCAGATTTAGGGGGCCTATATAGTTGACCCGCACTCGCCTTCATGCGTGACTCATATTGTTTTACTAGGTACTTGACTTCCTTAAACTCCCTAAAGAGTTCAGGTGTAAACTTTTTACTTAAATCCTGATCTATAGCGTTTAATCGTGAACGCAGCTCATCGGATCTATTGGGAGCCGGCAGCATCGGCTGCACACGTTTATCTTGACCTGCGGAGATTGTTCCCGGCTTTTTAAAAACCGTATCCGACATAACGAATTTGCGGGAGCGGGAGTTAACCTTCTTAAAGCCCTCGCCAATCCTATCCAGAGCCTCACTGTAATCTAAAAAACTCTTAATAACTTTAGGGTCAATATATTTATCTACGGCGTCGCTCGGTAAAAGTTTCTGAGTATCCCTCGACCCCAGAAGTTTTCTATCTACACTCAGATCCTCTAGAATCCTACTGGTATTCTTCTCAAAGGTTAATAGGGCTTGCTCCGCCTTTGAAGTATCGGCCGTTATAGTGATCTTTGCGTTACCCTCAACCGCTGCCAAGTTGTTTAGCCTCCTCAATCTCCTTTAGGATCTCTGGATCCCACCCCTGTCGTTTAGCCATAATTTTACCACCTGTAGTGGACTGAGCCTTATTCTCTTCCTCTATGGCGTGCCTCGCTATGGCTAAATCATACATCACTGCAAGCCCCTCATCAGGACTGTAACCCATTATCTGGGATGGCCTAACTTTATATCGTTCACCCAGTATGTCAAGAGACCGGGCTATCGGCGACTGGGCGAAACTCCTCAACCTTCTTAGCCTCCTCACCTGTCACCGCCCCCACGTTCATTATGTCGCTAAGTATCTCTATAACATCAGCCACCACGTAATCATCTACGCTGAGTTTAGGCTCAATAACTGAGGGCAGAACCACCTTCTCCATCAACTCATCAAAGTTCTGCATAACAAAGTCTTGCATACTCAGCTCAGATGAACCTGACTTAGGAAGCATCTTCAACATAGCTATCGATGAGCGGGCGTTCATATCCCTCACCCTAAAAGATTCGCCGCTGGAGGTTTTAATAACCCTCTGATGTTTCGCCTTGTAGTCGGTCGCTGTCGTTACCTTTAATTCTTCAGACATGTGTACCACATAACTATAAAGTAATCGGATATATTAGGCTAGTGAACTGTAGCCTGTTGCTAGGAAATCATTCACTACGGTGAATTTGGCAGCACATGTATCAGCTACATTATACATGCCCATCCAATCAACACTCTGCACAATCCTGTCTCGTCCACTCACATTGACTGTGGAAGCCCTGTACTGGGCCTCGGGAATGTCTATGGTGAGGGAGTAGTGAGTTGAACCTGCGCCTATGTGGTTTGGTCCTGTGAGAACGATCTGAATGGGGAACGAGACTTGATTTCCAGATTCGGTTGCATTTATTGCACCTAGGAACCTCTCATGTTCAGCCTGTGAGGTGAATGAAAAGTCCATTGTGCCCTCTACGCTGCACATGCCTGACTGCATTGGACCCACGTTACCTCCGAGGAATCTTGATCCTAAGAGGTAGTGGTCGGCGTCCCAACCCCTGTTACATGTCATGCGGAAAGCCTCGATGGCGGGTGCTACAATTAAACGGTCTGATACACCTACTGTAACTACTGAGGCCTGTTGGAATGTGAGGTAAGGCTGTGCATATTGAGTGGCGTATGTGGGAGTGTACGCACTGACCAATCTCTCCCAACCTGATCCAAGTATGCCAATCGTAGAGGTCACAACCTCCTTGTTTACACACTCTATACTGAGGGAGTCAATAACAGAGCCTATGATTTCACGATCCTTTAAGATCCCAACCCCAATGAGGGTGGTGAATGGCTTAACACCTGTGCTGTTTACGTTGTAGACCTCGTTTGCACCAAACTTGAAGATGTGAGTGTAGGCACTATCGGCGGGGCCCGAGGTGCCGGGGTCACCTGTGAACAGGCACAAAACCTTAGTCCACTGTCGGGGATCGACAAGTGTATCAAACGAACCAGCCGTCCTGAAGAATCCTTCAGCGCGCTTTCCGGGGACCCAGTACTGGGTCGTCTCAGGGTAAAAGTCCTCACGAGTAGTGTTAATACTCTCAGTTAAGAGCTTGAGATAAATAGGGTTGGTAACCGGGGAGTTGTTGACTGCATCCCCATGGAGTATCCAACTCTGTGTTTGCTCAGCGAGGGCTATATATTTTGACGCCATGACAGTCGTAACTATCGTGTGCGGGTTCGGTTAAAAATCTTGTTATACATTGCGTAAAGACGAGGTTACAACAGTGATGTGGGCGTAGTGGAAGACGGCTTCACGGTCGTTGCGCAATGTGTAGTCCACCTCAGTGATTTCAGCGTTGCTTACATGGGTGGAACCGAGAGTACGGTTCGCCTCAATGGCGTCGACAATCTCACCTGCGTAGCCCAGTATAAGGTCGAGGGCAGCCTCATCGTAACCACTGCGGTTCTCAACTTGGATGACAAAGGTGGTGAGATGGTGGGTCTCAGCGGGTCCAATATCATTTATCTTATCACTCTTCAACCTGATGAATGCCACAGGGTATTTTTTCACACTTTTAATGTAGTCGGCGTATGCGTTGTCAGCGAATGAGGTGCATGACAGTACAACATCGTGGAGTTTATCCTTGATGCTTTTAATGTGAGTTGTATATGGATCCATACTCATGTTCTCAACGCCTCCCTAACAAGCCTCTCCATATCATACAGCATAACCAGTTTAATATATTCTGTGGCGTCGTGGAAGAGGTGGAAGGCTCGTGCACCGGGGTGCTCCACACTCTTAGGTCGACTCTTCTTATCGTAGACGTACTTGGTTCCATACTGGGGAACGGGGGTGTAGCCGGGTGGACCCCACCCCTGACTCTTTGAGCCATCGGGGAACCCCCTATCTATGCTGAGCCGTTCACCCTCCTTGGCAGAGATTGTGTGGGGTGCTGTACCATGTTCTATGGAGTTATACCACTCGTGAGAGGATGTTACGTTGGTCTTGTAGAGCCCCGTCTCACCCTTACTCTCCCACTTCCATGAGATGGAGTTAGCTATGGAGCCACCACCTTCGGGCAGTCTCTCCATAGCCATGTTGCGTGAGGTACGGGTGGCATCATTCGATATCTTTTCCACCACCTTCTCGGTGGCCTCATCAATGTTGTTGCCCAGACGGTTGATCATATCTTCAATTTCCGTGAGATCCACCTTGATGTTAAACTGGACACTAGACAACTTCAGCACCAAACTCGACTGGGCGAGGCCAGTACTTTGCCTCCAACCTCTGCATCTCACTCTGGAAGAACTTTATCCTGTCCATGTAGGAGCGGGGAACAAAACGTCCGAGGTCACCACCCTCTAGTGAGCTTAGAGAGTCGGGTTCGTTACTGCCCAACCTCACAAGGAGAGTCTTGCATGCCGCGTTGTAGGTGCACCACTGCCGTAGAACGGTAAGGTCGAGGTTGTGGCCGTAGGTGTAGGTCGCCTTCAACCGACTTATGCCCGACTCGGGTTCATCATCATAAATCCATAGAGCATAAGTCTGGGCTTTATGTCCACTCTTAAGCAACATATAGTTTGATGCACCCACAACGCCATTCCACTGAGTGAGTGCCTCCCATACGGGGGCATCCTCCGGGTCACTATCATTCTTAGATAGGGAGGTGATGGCTATGATGGGGGAGGCTACGTCTGTGAGGGGGATTATTATTCCCCTGTTGAGGTTAAAGTTGAGTTTCCCGCTATCCACATCGTATATCCAACTGTACCTTTCACGTGTTTCAGAGATGCTTGGAACATCGATGTAGACGTTAGTGGCTTGGTGGGAGCCCAACACATCCTCCACAATCTCATTCTCTGCATCGTGAATGAACTCGAGGACAGTCTCGTATTTAGGCACACTACTATCATCCACACTGATCTGGCACAGCTCCTCAATCCGTTCCACACTGGTGTAAAGTGGAACGTAGATTGGGGGAGCAGTTGTGCTCGTAGTGCTTGTTGTAGAGGTGGATGTGGTTGATGTGGTTGTTGGCATTAAGGCTCATCCTCGTATACTGTTAGGGAGAACTTCAACGACCTCTCCTCGGCAGCCGGTGAACCCCGGCTCAGTTTAATTAATCCGTTATAGTTACCTGTAGCCATTGTTGAGGGGAAATCATTGAGGGCTATAAGATATGATACTGTGGTATCCGGAGCTGAGTAGGATACCGTACATGATTTACCGTCAAGAACCTTATGGTTGTTGCGGGCCCACACGTAAAGTGCCGCTGTGAACCCACTGTAATTCTCATCCTCTATTGTAGCCGTATACGTAGCCCCGTACGAGCCCCGCACAATCTCCCACACCAACGTACTCTCCAACACAATATGAAGATTAGGCATATTAAGAGTTTCGCTGCGGTCCGGCATCGCCAGCGGACCTGTGTTGACAAGGTAGGGTGGTCCAGTTGTGAGGGTCGTTGTACTCGTCGTTGTGCTTGTTGTTGTTGTTGATGTCGTTGAGGTTGTAGAGGTGGTGGAGGTTGTGCTTGTTGAGGTACTTGTACTGGTGCTTGTACTGGTGCTTGTTGAGGTACTGGTACTGGTTGATGTGGAGGTGCTTGTCGTGGAGGTGGTAGAGGTTGTGGAGGTTGATGTTGTAGAGGTGGTTGTTGAGGTGGTGCTGGTTGTGGTGCTCGTAGTACTGGTACTGGTGGTGCTAGTAGAGGTGGAGGTTGAGGTTGATGTAGTGGAGGTGGTGGAGGTGCTCGTAGTGCTGGTGGATACTACGTTGAAGTCACCTAGAGCTGTGAGGGTTGAGGTGTCGCCGTCACCGTCAGTTACATCAACCCTGATGTCGTAGAGGCCGAGGGTGGCATCCACTGGAACATTCCATATGTAGAACCAGTGTTTATCCCAGTCATAGGTGTAGGTTCCTAACTTCTCGCTGGACCAAACTGCGGTTGATTGTGGCTTAAGGTGGAAGTGGACACCTAGGGCAACCTCAGCGGTATCATCGTCGGTGGCCTTAGAGAACAGCCTCGCCGAAGAGCTGCGTTTCACGTCGCCACCCACACTGATTAGGGCATCGGGGGTGCCCGTTCTGAGGTAGATGATTACAGGGGGTGGATTGGTTGTACTTGTCGTGCTTGTACTGGTGCTTGTTGAGGTGGTCGATGTTGTTGATGTAGTGCTTGTTGTGGATGTGGTGGAGGTACTAGTAGATGTGGATGTAGAAGTAGATGTTGATGTAGAGGTTGTGGAAGTTGTTGATGTAGTGGAGGTTGTACTGGTTGTACTAGTAGTAGATGTAGTTGATGTTGTAGATGTAGTGCTTGTAGTGGATGTTGTCGATGTTGTTGATGTAGAGGTGCTTGTGGAAGTACTGGTTGTACTAGTGCTTGTTGACGTACTTGTTGAGGTTGAGGTTGTACTTGTTGATGTGGATGTTGAGGTTGTACTAGTACTGGTTGATGTTGATGTAGTGCTTGTACTAGTGGAGGTGCTAGTAGAAGTACTGGTTGTACTAGTACTCGTAGATGTTGAGGTACTGGTGGATGTTGTACTTGTTGATGTACTGGTTGAAGTACTGGTTGATGTAGTACTCGTACTAGTTGATGTTGAAGTTGAGGTTGTACTAGTTGACGTACTAGTGGACGTAGTACTCGTACTTGTTGACGTGCTTGTTGAGGTTGATGTGGATGTAGAAGTTGAGGTACTTGTAGTGCTAGTAGATGTAGAGGTGGAAGTAGAGGTTGTACTTGTAGTGGAGGTGGTACTTGTGCTAGTAGAGGTGGAGGTTGAGGTGGATGTTGTACTGGTACTAGTGGAGGTGCTAGTGCTAGTTGTTGAAGTAGAAGTACTGGTTGATGTTGAAGTAGTGCTAGTGGAAGTGCTTGTGCTTGTAGATGTAGAAGTTGTGCTTGTGCTTGTTGAGGTGCTTGTTGAGGTTGTTGAAGTGGATGTACTTGTACTGGTTGATGTTGTACTTGTACTTGTAGATGTGCTTGTTGAAGTTGTGCTTGTTGAGGTGGAAGTACTGGTACTTGTGGTACTTGTACTCGTTGATGTTGAAGTTGAGGTGGATGTCGTTGAGGTTGATGTAGATGTAGAGGTGGATGTTGTACTGGTGGAGGTACTTGTGGAAGTTGAAGTACTCGTTGTGCTTGTTGAGGTGGAGGTGGATGTTGAAGTTGAGGTACTTGTAGTGCTAGTAGATGTAGATGTTGAGGTTGAGGTTGTAGAAGTAGAGGTGCTGGTTGATGTTGAGGTGGTGGAGGTGGTTGAAGTTGAGGTTGTGGATGTAGTGGAGGTGGTGGAGGTTGTAGTGTTTGTTGTAGAGGTGGATGTTGAGGTTGAAGTTGAGGTTGATGTTGAGGATGTTGTTGTTAGTGTATCATAATCTATGATTAGGCGCCCTGAGATAATCTGGATTACACTCGGCGGAAGAGTGGTGCTTGTAGAGGTGGATGTGGAGGTTGTTGAGGTTGTGCTTGTTGTAGAAGTGGTAGATGTGGTACTGGTAGAAGTACTGGTTGAGGTGGATGTAGATGTTGTAGATGTCGTTGAAGTTGATGTTGAGGTTGATGTTGATGTAGAAGTTGTTGAAGTGGTGCTTGTAGTAGATGTTGTACTGGTTGTGGAAGTAGAGGTTGAAGTGCTTGTTGAAGTGCTGGTGGTTGAAGTTGTTGAGGTGGTACTTGTAGTGCTAGTGGTAGAGGTGGAAGTGCTTGTTGAGGTAGATGTTGAAGTTGTAGATGTGGAGGTTGTTGTTGATGTAGATGTTGAAGTAGTGCTCGTAGTACTGGTTGTTGATGTGGTAGATGTGGTGCTTGTTGAGGTGCTGGTGGATGTACTGGTTGAAGTGGAGGTAGAAGTTGATGTAGTAGATGTAGAGGTGCTTGTAGATGTAGAAGTAGTGCTGGTGCTGGTACTTGTTGAAGTTGTACTAGTAGATGTAGAGGTACTTGTCGTTGATGTGCTTGTGGAAGTTGAGGTTGAGGTCGTGCTTGTACTCGTTGATGTGGATGTCGTGCTTGTAGAGGTGCTTGTACTAGTCGATGTTGTAGATGTAGAAGTGGATGTAGATGTGGAGGTAGAGGTTGTACTGGTAGAGGTGGAAGTTGAGGTACTTGTGGTGGATGTACTCGTACTGGTCGAAGTGGAAGTAGTCGATGTTGAAGTACTTGTTGAAGTTGAGGTGGAAGTTGTAGAGGTTGATGTAGAGGTCGAAGTACTAGTAGTTGATGTACTGGTGGAAGTTGTCGATGTCGATGTAGAAGTTGAGGTTGAAGTTGTTGAGGTGCTCGTAGAGGTTGAAGTGGAGGTAGTTGATGTAGAAGTGCTAGTACTGGTGCTAGTAGTCGAAGTTGACGTACTGGTTGTACTTGTGGATGTACTAGTAGAAGTACTGGTTGTGGACGTACTGGTGGATGTTGAAGTTGATGTAGATGTTGTAGATGTACTTGTACTAGTGGATGTTGAAGTAGTGGAAGTTGAAGTAGATGTAGATGTGGAGGTTGTACTTGTTGAGGTTGAAGTACTCGTAGATGTTGTACTGGTGCTTGTAGAGGTTGAGGTGGTTGACGTTGAAGTTGATGTACTAGTTGAGGTCGTAGAAGTAGATGTACTTGTAGATGTAGAAGTAGTTGAGGTGGAGGTGGAAGTCGAAGTTGAGGTACTGGTTGTGGATGTAGAAGTACTTGTTGAGGTGGAAGTTGAGGTTGTACTGGTAGTCGAGGTAGTACTCGTTGTGGATGTGCTAGTGCTAGTAGAAGTGCTGGTTGAAGTGGTACTGGTAGTTGAAGTCGTAGATGTTGTACTTGTTGAAGTTGAGGTGCTTGTAGATGTTGTAGAAGTGGAGGTGCTTGTTGAGGTTGAAGTGGTGCTTGTAGTGGATGTGGTGCTGGTTGTGCTTGTGGTTGAGGTAGTTGATGTAGAAGTAGAGGTTGATGTCGAGGTAGAAGTTGTGGAGGTTGAGGTACTTGTACTGGTTGTTGAGGTAGAGGTGGTAGAGGTGGTACTTGTTGTAGATGTAGTGCTTGTTGTAGATGTTGACGTAGAGGTGCTTGTACTGGTGGATGTAGTTGAGGTGGTTGAGGTGGTGGATGTAGTGGATGTAGTTGAGGTTGTTGAAGTGGAGGTACTGGTACTGGTGGTAGTCGCCTCAGTGGTGATGGCTACACGCACCCAGATGGACTGGATGCTAAATAAGCCTGTACCGCCAGCCCAGTCAGCCATATAGTTGTAAGTATCCTCATCCTGAATCACGTCGTTGTGAGTGGTATCTGAGAACTCACCGGTGGTGGCTGCGGTGATGCTTATCGAGATGTTGCCGTTAGAGATTGCTCCACCGCTGGGACCGACTCTGGATACGAATGGCTGATTAGTGTTTGTGTTACTGAAATTTACGTATATATATACATTGGAGATAGTGAAATTGTATCCTGCTTCAGCGAATTTAAAGGTAGTTTTTGCTTCAGTGGTATCATCGTCACTATAGTTCGTAAATTTAAAATATTTATCTGCTGTAATCGAATTGCCGGGGTTACTACCCCCAACCAAAAAATAGGTTGTATCTATAAAACTAGACGTGATTTGTTCAACTGTGACATATTGCGTTCCACCAGTTGCTGTGGTAACTATTGAATAGTTTAATTCATTGCCGGCACTCACGGCATCAGTATTTGTATTATCAGCGAACCAACCTGTCCCATGATCACCAGTTGATATAACCTGCGTCCCATTATTACCGTTAATTCTAGAACGAATCGTAACTCCGTGAATACCGTTGGTTCCTGAAACTTGGCAGGTTAAATCCTGCCAAACGGTACTCTCAGGATGAGTCGCATAAGTGCTTGATTCGGTGGTATCTGTTATTGACCTACTAATTAAAGCATAAGTGGTTACAGGCTCTCCTATTGTACTTACGCCATAGGAACCATTATACGAAATATAATTTGTTGTTTCTGTGACATCAACGCTGACCCATTGAACAGATAATGAACCACCTATAGAGCCGGAGCTATTCCATTGAGCACAAGCCTCATCTCCACTCGTAAGAGAATCCGTATGAGTAGTATCTCTGAATATTCCGGTTGTGTTGCCTGTTACACTTACTGAGTTCTGCCCGTTTCCCTTAGTATCTCTAAAACGAAAAAGCTTAGCGTTTGCTATATTGTTCGCAGATACACTTATGCTTAATTTTGTGAAGGATACGGAATCATATACTGATAGTTGAACATAGTCTTCAGTTGCGATTATTTTACCGAATCCTACTATTGAACAAAACGTAGAATCGCCGAACCCGACACTGGTCCCGTCATACCCAGCAGTTAATGTCGCAGTTGGCACTTCACTTTGCCTCCATCTTTCTTCCACCTAAGCATAATGAGCATTCAACATAGGTGGAAGCCGTCATGCCCTGAACCTACTCTATCACAATCAATCCTACACCAAACGCCGAGTTCGCTGCCGACTGCGCCCTATTCTTCTGCTGAGTCGTCGTCCCCTTCGTCACAATATGCAGAACCCTCGGCGTAGCGGTGTCATAATACCACCTGTCAAGATATGCCTGAAGTTTCTCCCATCGAGTAGTATCAGAAGGTATGCCCAACTCTGTAGCAAGCGTATCAAGAGCTAGGTTCTTGCGCTGGTTCTCCTTATGGAAGTGAATCACATTATCCTCAAGCACCTTATTTATATGGGTTGACAGGTCGCTGTGAGCCGGGCAAGCCGTCTTCACCACAACCAGCTTATGCTTCCTAGTCTCACCGGGAAGGTCAGCGTCAAACTCAAACTCCACCACACACCCGCAGGTATCGGGTTTCCATTGATTACGGCACATCCTAACCATTCAAACACCCCGTAACTTCAAAATAATTAGCGTACGACATGATCGTCTGAGACAGATGGTGTTGAACGCCTATAAATATTCGTTGTAAGGCTAACCAGCGAACTCCAGCGTCTGCACCCTCTTCGGCATAATCAGAATCATTGTGCCATGCTCAGGCGTGTAGGGTGGAGCCGTAGCCGTTGTACTTGTGCTTGTCGTAGAGGTTGTTGAGGTTGAGGTTGAGGTGGATGTACTGGTTGATGAGGTGGAGGTTGTGGAGGTTGAGGTGGGAGCCGCCGTAGTGCTTGTTGTTGAGGTGGTGCTCGTACTGGTACTTGTGTTAGTGCTCGTTGAGGTGCTTGTGGAGGTGCTTGTGGATGAGGTTGAGGTTGTGCTCGTGGAGGATGGTGCTAATGTTGTCGATGTGCTTGTTGAGGTTGAGGTATTCGTGGAGGTTGAGGTGCTTGTTGAGGTTGTTGTGGAGGTGGTGGATGTGGTGGATGTTGAGGTGCTCGTAGAGGTGGTGGAGGTGGTGTAGGTTGTACTTGTTGTGGATGTGCTTGTTGTAGAGGTGGAGGTTGAGGTGTTTGTTGAGGTTGATGTTGAGGTGCTTGTTGAGGTTGTGGAGGTTGAGGTGGTACTTGTAGTGGATGGCGCAATTGTCGTTGAGGTGGAGGTCGATGTTGACGTATTCGTGCTCGTAGAGGTGCTTGTTGAGGTGGTGGTTGAGGTTGTAGAGGTGGTTGAAGTTGATGTGCTCGTAGTGGAGGAGGTGGAGGATGTAGATGTGGTTGTTGATGTGGTGGATGTGGTTGAGGTTGAGGTGGAGGTATTCGTTGAGGTTGAGGTGCTTGTACTGGTACTAGTAGAGGTGGTGGATGTCGTGCTCGTTGAGGTGGAGGTTGAAGTGGTGCTCGTAGTGCTTGTTGTAGAGGTGAATGTGGTTGAGGTAGATGTAGTGCTTGTGGAGGTGGAGGTGTTAGTGGAGGTACTGGTGCTAGTACTCGTGGAAGTTGATGTTGTTGAGGTGGTTGAAGTCGTGGATGTAGAGGTGGAGGTTGTGGAGGTGGTTGAGGATGTAGATGTGGAGGTTGAGGTGGTGGAAGTACTGGTACTTGTGTTGGTGCTCGTAGAGGTTGAAGTAGAGGTGGATGAAGTGGTGGTTGACGTGGTGGAGGTGGAGGTTGGGGGAATGGTTGTTGAGGTACTAGTAGAGGTGGAGGTATTGGTGGAGGTGCTTGTAGATGTTGAGGTTGTTGTAGAGGTGGTGGAAGTGGTTGAGGTTGAAGTTGATGTGGATGACGTTGTAGATGTAGTGGAGGTGGTGGTTGACGTGGATGATGTTGTAGATGTAGAGGTGGAGGTATTCGTACTCGTAGAGGTGCTTGTGGAGGTGGAGGTGGTGGAGGTTGATGTGGTGGATGATGTGGTGGGGGCCATTGTTGTTGATGTTGAGGTGGATGTGGAGGTATTGGTTGAGGTGCTCGTTGAGGTGGAGGTGGTGGTTGATGTAGTGGATGTTGTAGAGGTGGTTGAAGTGGTGGATGAAGTGGTGGTTGTATAAGTGGATGTAGAGGTGGAGGTTGAAGTGGTGGAGGTGGATGTAGATGTATTGGTACTCGTAGAGGTTGAAGTGGAGGTTGTTGAGGTGGTTGTGGAGGTGGTTGAGGTTGAGGTGGGGGCTATTGTCGTAGAGGTGCTTGTAGAGGTGGAGGTGTTAGTGGTTGACGTGGTTGTTGAGGTGGAGGTGGTGGAGGTGGTACTGGTTGTGGAGGTGGTGGTTACTGGGCTCTGGAAGGTGTCGTCGAAGCAGACATCATCTATATAGAGGTCGCATTCACCATATCCCCCGGTATATTCTACACAGCCTAAGGCGAATAGATCGATATGTGCTCCAACGGTGGCTGTATTCACCCCGGTGATACTGCACTCCTCAACCCCGTTGATGTAGAGCTTGTGGATACCCGCCGCCCCATCGACCTTACAGTAATCTTCTATCTCGTACCATACACCAGTAGTAATGGGGGTTGACCCCTCATCGTTGTTAGCTACTGTATGAATTTTAAAGAAACCATTTGTTGATATTAATACCCAGAAAGCCTTGACCCCATCCGTATTAGTTACAATTAGGGTTGCCTCACTGGGAACGCTGTTGAACTTTATAAAGAATCTCGTATAGAGCCATGTTCGGTTTGCTATAGTCTTGTAGACGTAAGCACTATCGTTATCAGTATTAGTGTAGATATGCATACCATAGGAACCAGTGTATTTGGCGCTGGCGGATGCCTCGACAGTCTGATAGCCGTCACCCGAGTTTACTGAACCCGTCCACTCACTGAGGTTACCCGCCTCGAAGCCGTAGCAGAACTGAACCCATGGAGGTGAGGTTGATGTGCTTGTACTTGTTGTTGAGGTTGTTGAAGTGGTGCTGGTTGTAGAAGTGGTGGAGGTTGTTGAGGTTGAGGTGGTTGACGTGGTTGAGGTTGTAGAGGTTGTTGAAGTGGTGGAGGTTGTTGAGGTTGTTGTAGAGGTTGTAGATGTAGATGTGGTAGAGGTGGTTGAAGTGGATGTGCTTGTTGAGGTGGATGTGGAGGTTGTGGAGGTTGAGGTAGTTGCCCCACCTAAAGGCTCATCATTTATACATACATTATCAATATATATTGTACTTACAACGGGATCTCCCTCCAAATAGAAGAGCCCCATAACCATCCGATCAATAAGAAGACCGCTAAGAGCTGTATTTCCACTTATATCGGCGGCAGATACAGTATCTACCCATACTTCCGCTGAACCAGAAACATCTGTTACATATTTTACATCAACCCTATACCAGACACCATCATCTATTAATTCTAAAGAAGTATCTGTTATATCCAGCGCATAATCCTCTACCCTAAGTTCTCCGTAACAGGTTAAATAAACCAATAAAACGGGTTGAATATCTGAGTATGCGGCATATATGATTATTTCGCTACCTTCAGGGGGAAGACTTTCACAATATAGGTAAAATCTGGTGTATAATGTGGTGGCAGAGAATCCTAAATCACGTGATATAAACGCTGATGCATCCTCTATTTCAAACCGCGCGCTGTTTCCATGATATCCATCACTAATTATTGAAACTAACCCTGAGGTTTGATCCCACCAATCAAAGCCGCTATTAAAATCATCGCATTCCTGCGACCATGGGGGAGTTGTTGTTGAGGTGGAGGTGGAGGTGGTTGTCTGAGGTTCATCTGTAACCCTCACATCATCATAGAGAACATAAATAAGAGGCTCCCCATCAATCTCTATGTTATCCCAGAAAACTGGATTTGTAGTTGTTAGAGGACTATCAGAGATTTTAACGTCGTCGTAGAGAACATAAATAAGAGGATCCCCATCAATCTCTATGTTATCCCAGAAGATGGGGTTGGTGCTTGTACTCGTGGAGGTTGAGGTGGAGGTGGATGTTGAAGTCAATGTTTTATGTCTCCGTCAACCAAAGGATATCGCTAGTTCTACTATGACTGTTAGCTCTATAAATATTAACCTACGGCCACCCTACGGGTTATATTTTATGTACATTTTAGCAGCATTAATCTTCGTGAAGGTGTTCAATATCGCTGAAACATCTATGGTTTTCCACGTGGGAAACACACTGGG
>Ga0315284_10004889_pt1 | contig 19059 bp, 24 predicted proteins | sample YL17G09_16_MG_FD_203696 | JGI IMG/M metagenome (GOLD analysis project Ga0315284, IMG submission 203696) | Sediment microbial communities from Yellowstone Lake, YNP, Wyoming, USA - YL17G09_16 | ecosystem: Environmental > Aquatic > Freshwater > Lake > Sediment | place: USA: Wyoming | collected... | reverse complement strand
GGGCCTCCATCGAAGTCCCTGACGAGGACTGGGCTCTGCATGCCCCTTCCTATCTCCGACTCATGAAGCTGGGCGCCTTGTCCACCTCTGAGCCCGCAGCAGCCCCAGGTCCGGCCTTGGTCGACCTTGGGTGGAAGAAGAAGAAGAAGGACGAGCCCTCTTCGGAGGGGTAAGCCATGTCGCTACAGGGAATTCCCGGAGTCGGTCCTTCTACGGCGTACTTCGTACAGCTTGTACGGGGCTACCTTCGGGACTTCCCTGAGCTCAATCGTATCGTGTCGGGGCAGGAGTCGAGTGACCGGCAGATCTTGTGGGCGATCTTCGATGCCCTCAGTGACTTCAACGGCACCCCTCCTTTCCTCGGTGACATCTCCATGGACGACATGCTGGCGAAGAGTCAGCACGCCCTACTCCTGAGGATGACCACCATCTCTCTGATAGAGAGCGTAGGATTGCTGCAGACGCGCAATCACATCAACTACTCGAACGGCGGAATCTCTGTGGGAGTCAACGACAAGACACCCATGCTCATGAACTGGCTTCAGTACTTCAAGTCCACCACGGAACAGATGAAGCAGAGAGTGAAGGTCTCGATGAACATCGAGGGTATCCTCGGCGCTACGAACCGCGGTGTGAACAGTGAGTACTGGAGCGTGAACGGCACTTACGCCGCGTACTAAGAGGAAGCTATGGCTGTCAACAAGGTCTACAAGTTCAAAGACATCGACGAGGCAGAGCTCTTCCTCAATGGCGCCATCTTCGGAGGAGATCTCCGGAAGGGTGTGCAGAACCTTGTCGGCAAGAAGATCAAGTTCACGCTGCCCACAGCGGTTGAGTACACCTTCGTTGCTGGGCCGGGGCCTGACCCGTACACGCTGTCCCTCGCCTCCATCAAGAGTCAGCTCGAAGCCGGCGTCACTGGTCTTCGTGTTCGTTCTTTCGATGGCCGCCTAGTGCTGATGGAGATCACTCCGGCTGGCGGCGTCATCCTCATCGCGGCCACCAGCAACGACGCTAGAGCCGCTCTTGGGTTTGACCCCGCTGCAACCACGACCAGCAAGGTCTACACACCGGCCATCGTGACTCCGACAGCCCCGTGCTGGACGGCCATCGCTGCCGATGACAAGAACATGCACATCATCTACGTGTGGGAGTAAGCCATGAACTCAATCGAGAAAGGGCTTTGCCCGGAGATCCCCCTCGAGGAAGCTGCCACCTTCTTCCTCAAGCTGAAGTACGGCTCGGCGGGTCCTGACGGACACAAGCTCGCTCAGATGCAGAGCAAGCTTCGGGAGAAGTGTTCTGAGGGCGCCATGGGTGCAGCACCGCTGACCCCCGCTGCCATGGGCACGCCTCCTCCAGGCGGAGCTCCTCCTCCGGCACCGCCTCTTCCCGCAACAGGCATGGGGAAGAATGCTGCCATCGGGCTTCTCCTCGATGTCGGTAACCTCGGAGTACCCTCGGCCATCGGCTACCACATGGGTAAGTCGGAGGGTCGGGAGAGGGCAGTGGAGGGGAAAGGTCCTGGCGACTTCTCCTATCTGCACAGCCTGCTTGTCCCCGGCTACTTGGGCTACCACGCCGGCAAAGCCGAGGGCCACAGGAGCCGCTCTGAGGCGATGGCCAAGGAGCCCTCCAAGACCGCCGCAGCGCTCAGCATGAGCAAGGTCAAACGGCTGGCAGCACACCTGCCGGCGGTAGTGGCTGCACCGAAAAAGAGCATCGGCAAGAAGGCTCTTATGGTTGCGGGTGGCGTGGCCCTTGGGGGCGCCACAGCCGCAGGGGTTCATCACGCCCACAAGAAGACGGCCGAAGCGTTCCGCAAGGCTGCCTCCGACATGTTCGGTGACGGCATGGTCTCCGGTGGTTCTGTCGCCCCGCAGGTCGACATGCACCAGTACCTGGCGATGGAGGAGATGGGCGGCCAGGCTGAGGAGTCGAACCACGCCGACTTCCTCCGTCAGAAGCTGCAGGACGCCCATGAGCAGCTCCAAGCTGCTCAGGACCAGGCTTCGCAGTCAGCACAGCAGACGCAGCAGCTACAGCAGCAGCAGACGCAGCATGAGCAGCAGCTTCAGGCCGCTCAGCAGCAGTCGCAGCTCGCCACTCAGGCGGCGATGCAGAACGTCGATCAGGCACATCAGCTTGCGATGCAGGCAACGACCTCGGCTCTCCAGGCGAAGGACGATGCGATCGGTACCCATGCACTGGCTGCCAAGATGCGCATGTCTTACCAGGACCTGCGCGGGCAGATCATGGATGCAGTCGCCCAGGATGCTGGAGCTCCGGTGGGCGAAGCCATCAAGGCTCAAGGTGCTCTCGCTCAGACTCCCCCTCCGGGGATGGAGCAGCCTGGGGCAGAGCAGGGGGCGGACCCGAATGCCGTTCCCGCCGAGGAGGGTGCCGCTGGAGAGGCTCCCGGTGCAGAGGCCGCCCCTACGGCAGCCCCAGTCGATGGAGGCCCCCAGGCGGCTGGTGGTGGCGCCGGCGCCACTCCTCCCGGTCCTCCCGGAGGCGAGCCTGCCCCAACAGCCGATGTCGGGGGCCCTGGCCAGGGACCTCCCGCAGAGATGAAGCAGGCAGGTGTCGCGGGTCAGCTGCTTGGGCAGGCCGGGCAGTACCTGAAGGCCAAGGCTCCCTATGCTGCCGCCGGCGCAGCCCTGGGCGGGGGTCTGACGGCCCTAGAGTCCCACACGGGACTTGGCGGCCAAGGGCTTCGCGATGATGTGTCACGTTTGCAGGGCCAGCCTGGTAGCTTTGGTCAGGCACTTCGCCTTGCCGCAGCGCAGGCCCGCTTGTCGACACACGAGGCTATCCAGAAGCATCCTGTGGCTGGAACATTGGCAGGTGCTGCGATCGGTGCCGGAGCGGGCATGGCTATGGGTCCTGGCATTGCGCAGGGCTTCGCCAATCTCCCGGAACATCTTCGCGAGTTCACGGGAAAGTAAGGGGTCAACATGCTTGATGAAGCGCTCGCCGTAGCCTATCGCCGCAGCCAGGTTGAGCAGGAGAAGGTGGCTGTTGCTGCCCTGCTCGACCAGCTTCCTCTCGAGGTCCTTCGGGAGATCGCCGAGACGGGGGAGATCAAGCTTGCGTTCGGGGTGTGCAGCCCGGACGGTGGCTCCAACGGCTGGCTCGAACAGTTCAAGGGCACCCCGTTCTTCCAGCAGGCCATCCAGCTGGAGCAGGAGGACCTCCAGACACAGACCGCAAACCAGCAGGCGAGCTCCGTGGAAAATCAGAAGAGCCAGCAGCGGTACGCGGTCTCGGACCAGGTGCGTTTGAAGAAGAAGCTCCTCGAACTCCAGAAGGCGCAGAACGAGGCCCAGGTCCTCAACAGTTCACAGGGGCCTGCGGACATGACGGGATCGAACACAGCGCCTCCTCCGACGGAGAACCCGACACTACCGGCGGAGACCACGGGTGGAACGCAGGGGGGAACGCCGAAGCTGGCGGGTTTGAGGCGTCTCCAGCGCATTGGGGAGTCAGGTATTCGTAAGCTCCGCTCTGAGGGCCTCGATGGGATGTCCTCTGGACTAGCCGCGGCGGGAGAGAGTGCCGGCCTGAAGGTAGATCGACGTGCCAGGGCAGCTCCCGGAGGAAGGGACGCGTGGATAACTCATCACGGTCTCAGTCCTGACCGGCCGCCTCCGGGGACCAGCTCTAAGGCCGAAGCTTTTCAGCTGCTGTCCCCGCCAGGAGTAGGCATGCCAAAGTCCGCCTCGGTTGTCGACGGTTGGGCCCGTGAGATGGCCCGCAACGACATGGCCAAGGTGGCTCACGCCAAGGAGTCTTTCTCCATCGCGGATGCTGCCGGCCGCATGATGGCGAAGACATCTTCCGTTGCTGGTGCTGTGGCTGGTGCGGCGGAGAAGACCTTGGGTGCGAAGGTTCTTGAGCACATCACCAAGCATCCCGAGCATCTCACTGGTGCCGTAGGAGCTCTTGGCGGGGCGTACGAAGGGGCGAGTGGCCCAGACGGAAGCCTTCTCAAGGGTGTTGCGGGCGGTGTCGCTGGTGGCGGAGCAGGCTACGGCGCCGGTCTCATGGGCAAGAACCTACTCAAGGGACACAGCCTTGGGGACTCGGCAACGCGTTCGCTGGCGAGCGCCAGAACTGACGCCCGGAAGGTTGGCATCATTGGAAAGACGGAGGCTCCGAAGAAGCTCCGTGTTGCTGACGACGTTGAGAGCGGATGACTGTCGGCCTTGAAATCAAGGACCTCCGGGTACGTTCGCTCGACGTAGACTTCCACGAGATCTCCTGGAAGCTCCTCGACACAAGTGAGGACGTGCTCGACTACACGTTCCAGGTGCTCAGGAGTGAGTCACCTAGCGGTCCCTTCGATCCGCTGAGTGTTCCTTTCGATGACCGCTATGTCTTCATCGACAAGCAGGTACAGATTGCGCACCGCTGGAGGAAGTACTTCTACAGCGTTCGTGTGACCAAGAAGTCGGACGGAAAGACCGAGGACTTCGGGCCCGTCGCGCATGAGCCTGACCCCGATCTCATCGCACAAGAACTGCGTCGTCACATGCAGCTGCTCTTCAATGAGTTTGCTGGACGAAAGCTTTGGGCCTTGGTGCGAAGAACCTTCGGTCAGCGCTGCGAGTGCTGGGATGTCTTCTTGAAGAAGCAGACAAGGTCGGGCTGCCGAACTTGCTACGACACTGGCTTCGTTCGTGGCTACATGTCCCCGATCGAAGTGTTCGGACAGATCGATCCGTCGGTGAAGTCTGAGCAGCCTACCAACGTAGGTAAGCAGCAGCAGTCGAACACTACGGGCCGCATCGGTTACTACCCACCGCTCAAGCCCGACGACCTACTCATCGAGGCAGAGAACCGTAGGTGGCGTGTGAGCTCAGTCAACTTTACTGAGCAGGGGCGTGCTGTCGTGCATCAAGAGGTCAACCTGCACGAGGTGCCCAAGACAGACATAGAGTTCTACGTTCCTCTTCGGATGGACGAGGCGTTGAGAGATCTCTGGGCCACGCCCAAGAGAAACTTCACCAACCCGCAGAACCTCGATACGTTCGAGGAGCAGGACATCCCGAACATCATCTCCCTCTACAGACCTAGGACACCGTGATGAGTCTCCCCTCTATCTTCGATTACCTACCTGCCGAACAAGCGTGTCGTCTTGTTCGACAAGACAATGAGAAGACTGCTGGAGCGGGCAAGGCGCTCAAGGTTGTAGGAAAGGGGTTGCTGGGCTTTGGTGTCGGAACGGCAGCAGGTTATGGTCTCGCCGAGCTCGGAAACAAAGTCTTCCAGGCCTCGACTGGGAAAAGTCTGCCGTCCAATCTTCTTGTTCCTGCGGCTGGCTTGGTGGGCGCTGGGCTTGGACTGGCGTACTCTATGTACAAGTCGAAGGAACAGGAGGAACTGCACGATGCCCTCAAGACTCACAAGCACAAATCCGTTGGGGGCGATTCCGGGAAGTAGCTTCAAGTACACGCCGCTGCAGCATCTGCGGTGGCTCTACTGTCGCTTCATCCAAGGTCTCTTCTTCGGCGCTCCTCGAGGCGCTTATCACTGGGAGCCCAGTGAGGACATGACGGAGATCTGGATCTCCGACGAGAACACTCTCGACGCAGAGAAGGTCGGCATGCGTCCGGCCATCACTATCACTCGAGGTCCGATTCAGTTCGTGACTCTCGGGTTTGACGACATGCTTGGCTACAGCTTCGAGAGTGGACAGAAGCGTAAGGGCGTTCTTGTGCCCGGCACAATGAGCATCAACTGCAGCTCTAGGAATGATCTCGAGAGTGAGAATCTGGCGTGGATCGTCGCAGAGAATCTCTGGATGAATCGCGACATGCTCATGCAGTATGGCTTCTTCGAGGTCGGACGCTCACCCTCTATCGGATCGCCGTCGGCAGCGGGAAGTCTTGTGCAGAACGACAACGGCAAGGAGTGGTACGTCACTACCGTAACTTGCCCCTTCCAGTTCTACAGAACTGGTCAGCTCACTCCGTTGGGGCAGCAGATCGTCGCAGGCATCGAGACACACCTCACTACTGGGAGCCCTCCCGTCGGCTCTACTGGCTACCCCTATGACCCCAGCGGCATACCCTATGGGATAGAAGGACAACGTCCGCCAGCATTCTCCCCAGCATCGGATGCCTACGGAGGTACACCACGTCCAGGGGCAGAGCCTCCAGCACTTCCTACTGTTCCGCACCCACTCAATCCTGCGCAGCAGGTAACAGTACGAAGAGTTCTACCGTTTCAAACGGGGCGACGCTGACCTGGTTTGCGGGTGGCCTATTCCCATAACAACGGCTCGCGTGGAAGAATCACCTTCGTCGGTTGATGTGTCAAGCACGGACAAGATGTGATGAAAGGAGCCGCTGATGGGCGCTGAGCTTCCCCGCCCGGGAGTAGAAGTCATTCAGGTGTTCCGGTCGACATCCCCGACCGTGATCACCCCCACCCTGGTTCCGTGCGTCGTTGGCGTATGTCGTCAGGTCGTCGATGTGTTGATCGCATCTGCGGGCGGTGGGACGGTCCTCAACAGTGACGCACTGGTGCCGCTTCCGGCTCAGTTCATCGCTGCTGTTGCACCGGGTGGTCTCTACACCGGTCTCGACGGTCTTCTGCTTGTTGTCTCTATCGACAACAACCCACCTCTCACGATCACGTTCGTTGGAGCCTCGCTCTCGCCTGCTCAGGTGGTGTCGCAGGTTCTTCAGGCGTTCTCGGACGAGGGGGTCACGGCAGCAACGGCAGAAGTCGTTGGAACCGACCGTTGGATCATGCGGACAGTGGCCTCGGGCCAGTTCGAGTCCATCGAAGTCCTCTGCGGCGTAGGCCAGACCTCCACTGCGGTGAAGTCCGCCTTCGGCATCGGACCCCGCCTCTACTCGGGGCACGACGGCTACGACCAGCACGGCTTCACGCTGTCTCCGGCCAGCTTCCCCGACCCCCGCTCGAACCTGAGCCAGCTCGCCATCGAGAACGACTCGATCCGTGCCTTCCTCTACCTCGGCGGCTCGAGCCCTCAACTCAAGGAGCTCCTGCGTACGCAGAGCTTCCTGCGTCGTGGCGACGCTACGGCAGCGGTGCAGACCTTCACGGGAGACCTTTCCGTCGCCCTCACGGTCACTACCCTCAACGGGCAGACACTCAGCCTCGTCATCAACGGCGGAACTCCGCTTGTGACAACCTTCGCTGTTCCCCTCGTTGCTGCAGACGTCGTCTCGCAGATCAATGCGGTTCTCGGCGCAGTAGCAACCGCAAGCCTCAGCATCACCAACCGTCTCGTCATCACCACGACCAAGCTGGGTCCCGCAGCAACCATCGGCATCCCCACGGGCTCCGGTGTTGGCTTGGGCTTTCCGGTTACGGCAGCTGTCGGCCTCACGGCTGCACTGACGGTCACTCCCGGCAACGGCCAGGCAGTGAGTTCGATCCTCCAGTTCCCCGGCCAGGACTTCACGGCTGTGGCCGACGTAGGCTCTCTGCTCGGCTCGGTGAACATCCCCGGCGGCGGTGTCGCGGATGGGCAGACGCTCATCCTCGATGACGGCCAGACGGTTCAGACGGTCACCTTCCTCAGCGCAACGACTCCGGCACTCGTTGTGTCGCAGATCAATGCTGTTGTGGGAGCAGCCGCCGGCGGTCAGATGCTTGCGGCGATCTCCACGCTCAAGCTGCTCCTCACCAGCACGGACCTCGGCCTCGACGGCATCGTCAAGGTGGTGGGAGGAACTGCGGCAGCCACGCTCGGGTTCACCGCAGGTCAGTATGACCTCGGCGCTCCGTTCCCGGTCAAGGCCGGTGACGACCTCTACATCGATGGCGTCCTCTACGCTACGGTCTCCCAGGTCGCTCCCGGTGCGGCAGTGGACAAGCTCAAGATCAACAAGAGCGTTCCGCTCAACACCGATCTCGGCCAGAGCTTCTACATCAACGCGAAGAACCTCACGGACTCCTCGCTCTTCGGTGTCTCTCGCCCCGCCCCCAACCTCCAGGTCGACCTTGAGGGACAGCCCATCTTCAAGCCGGATGTTCTCCGGGACACGACGGGCAACTCCATCCCGACGGGCCTCGCCACTGTCTACCTCTCGTACAGCGCTGTTCGTCAGGATGTCTCGCCCATCGGAGACAACCCCGGCCTGCTCCGCTACAACGACACGACGACGCTGAACAACGACCTCGCACCGCTCAGCACGGTGAACCCCCTCGCCCTCGGTCTGTACTTCGCGCTGCTCAACAGCCCGGGTGTCCAGGTCACGGGCATCGGTGTCGATGCCATCAGCGCCAATACCCCCAACGGAACTGTCGAGGCGTTCACTCGAGCAGCAGAGTTCCTCGAGGCCTTCGAGGTCTACGCCATCGCTCCGATGACGCATGACCAGACGGTCGGGCAGATTTTCAACACGCACGTCAGTGTGATGAGCGCTCCGACCCAGAAGGGTGAGCGTATCTGCCTCTTCAATCCGGACAAGCCGACGCACAAGAACGACAAGCTCGTCACCTCGGCAGTCACGGGTAACTCAACCCAGACGACCAACCAGTTCGACACCGGCATCCAGAACCTAGGAGCTCTGCTTCTGGGTCAGGGAGTCAACCCGGTCGGCCCCATCCTGGTGTCCTCGGGTGTGTACCTCGCCGTCGCCTCTGAGGACGGGAAGTACGCAGTCATCGCAGTCAGCGGCTCTGTCGTCACGGTGAAGACCACGGGCTTCACAGGCGGAGACAACGACGACGGCTACTACGCCACCACCACGTTGCCCACCACCCTCATCAACGAAGCCTTCGCTGTCCGCATCCGTGGCGCATCGCTGGCTACGGTGAGTGGTGTGCCGGACAAGGACGGCATTGCCGACACCTACGCCGGCATGGCGGCCACGTTCCTGAACCGCCGGTTCTGGCACGTTGTCCCGGACAAGTGCGCGGCCACCATCAATGGGCTCGAGCAGTCCATTGAGGGCTTCTACATGTGCGCGGCCATTGCAGGCATGATCGGACAGCAGCCCCCGCAGCAGTCGTTCACCAACTTCCCCATGACCGGGTTCACCCGTGTCATTGGGTCGAACGACTTCTTCACGGAGTCGCAGCTCAACCGGATGGCCGGCGGCGGCAACTACGTCGTGGTGCAGGACGCTCAGGGAGCTCCCCTCATCGCCCGCATGGCGCTCACGACGGACCTCACGTCCATCGAGACCCGTACGGACTCCATCACCAAGATCGTCGACTACTGCGCCAAGTTCCTGCGCCGTGGTCTGAAGAACTTCATCGGGCGATTCAACATCACCCAGGGGTTCCTCGACTCTCTCGGTCACGTCATCCAGGGCCTCCTCGGGTTCCTCGCCGACACCGGTGTTCTCATCGGGTCCAATCTCAACAACATCGTGCAGGATGAGTCGGCCCCGGACACGGTCCTCGTCGACATCACCCTCGATGTTCCGTTCCCCTGCAACTACATCCGCCTCACGCTGGTTGTGTGATGGCTACGGTCATTAGGAGCACGTCGGAGGGTATGAACAATGGCCGGTAATTTCTCGGACTGGGCGCCGTACACTTCCTACGTCCAGGCAGGACTGGTGGATGGTGCCTACGCCAACGCTGGGTACACGATGCTTGCGGCGGGTCCGCCTCGCCTCGCTAACATCGGCGGGGCTGCGGCCATTGCCGGTGCGGTGTCAGGTAACGGTCAGGCCGCAAACCAGATCGTCTACCCCATCGGCATCGTCCAGAACTTCAACCTCTCGCACACGCGAAACTTCTCCCGCATCTTCGAGATCGGGTCGGAGCGTAGCTACTTCATCGCGGGTCGTACGGTCGGACAGATCGGCCTTGGCCGCCTGTACTACCACGGCTCGTCGCTCCTCAGGATCCTGTACGCCTACTACCAGGACCTGATCCCGCCGACCCTCGTGCCGGCGATGTTCCCGAACGCTGGCGCTGCCGTGATGTCGAACCCCCACGACGTCATCATCCCCGCCGGCTACGAGAACATCTACCTCAACCTCGCCTCCGACCTCTTCGCCCAGCCCATCGGCTTGCTGATGTACATCCGTGACATCAACCTGCACACGCTCGGCGCGGTCTACTTCGAGGCCTGCTACCTGCCGAACCACTCGCTCGGCATGGACGCTCAGGGAGTCCTCATCCAGGAGTCCGTGTCTGTCCAGTTCGAGCGCGCTGTTCCGGTGGCTGTGGCTGCCCTCACCCTCATCTCCAACTCGACAGCCTCGAACGCCGGCGGTGCGAACGCTACGTTCCCCGGCGTCACTCCGGGCTGATAGATGACCACCCCGTTCGCCTTCGCTGGTTCATTCCAGCTCCCTCCGGACTCGGGGTCTCCGGCAGACCCCATCGCGTTCAACATGTCGAGCCAGTTCGACTCGCTGAACGAGCAGGTTCTCAACCTTACGGGGTCGGGAACAAAGGTCATTCCCTTCGGCACTGTTCCCGCCGCCGGGCTCAAAGGTCTTCTACTCAAGGTAGATGCCAACCCCACTGGAACTCCTGTTACGGTAGCTGTCAACGGAGGCACTCCTTTCGAGGTGTCTCCGGGTGGCTTCGTAGCCCTGGGCTCCCCCGCTCCAGTGGCGGGGGTAACGGCTATCTCGGTCACCCACACCAGCGCGAACAAAGTGCGAGTGTGGGCTCTGGGTTGAACATGATGCTCTTGGAGGTTCAGTGGACCTGGCGACGATCGCAGAGAAGTTTGCTGCACCCGTACTCACAGGAGTAACTGGGTTCGTCGGAGCTGCGCTCAACTTCAAACGACGCATCGATGATCTAGAGAAGGAATTCAAGACGCACCAAGACACCGTCAAGACTGAGCTCGCCAACCTGAAGTCCGCTTGGAGGTTGGAGATCGATGACTTGAAGGAAGAGTTGACCGCGAAGATCAAGGAACTCACCACAGAACTGAAGGAGCTCGACAGCACTTTCGAGAGGTTCTGCCGGGCAAGTAACGCAGACTTTGCGAACGCCGACGAGATGAGGGCTTTCATCGAGGAGCAGGGGCGCCAATGGCAGCAGATCCAAAGAACACTGGGGCAAATCGAAGGACTGATGGAGCGGGCGAATCAGCAAGCCCCGCCACGGCCTCTGAAGAGGTGACCGAAGAGATCTTGGACGTCCCCGCCCCACCCACTGTTCCGACTGGATCAGACCCGAAGAAGATGCTTCAGAGGAGAGCCTCTGGAACGAATTTGCAGGCCATCAATGTTCTTGCTCTTCTGCGCAAGAGCTCGAGACCGCCGCCGTGAAGACCCCCAACATCTCCCTCATGCGTGAGTACGGTACCGACGCCTCTTTCCGAGCGAAGACGGCGAACGTGCAGCCGATTGCTCAACGTATGGCGCAGATTGTTCTGGGTAGGCAGATCCTCCAGCGGCTTCAACAAGTTCGGGGGCCGGAAGTCCGTCACACCGCTCAGGCGGAGATGATGAACACCACCTTCCGAATGCTTGAGCTCGCACGCATGGAGCAGGCTATCGACAACGCGAACCACACGATCGCTCCGATCATCCTTCCCGCTGGGTACCAAGATGACATGCCCATCGGCATGACCGAAGGCATGATTCGTATGGCCTCCGTCATCGGCGGCAACCTGGCCAAAACTGCCGGTGTCATGCGCCAGCCGTATCGGGCCCCGGCTGTCCTAGATGCTCCAGCTGCGGTACCCGCCCAAGTCTCTGCACCAACAGCAAGTGTTGCTAGTCCTGCTGCCGGCCACGGTGGAGGCTTCAATGCCGGTAAGTTCTGGGATCGCACCGGCCTCTCGAAGGGCAGAGCGAAGTGGAAGATACCCGCTCTCCTAGGTGCGGCCGGTCTCACGTACGCTGCCGTCAAGGGCACCGAAAAGGTATTGGATTGGGGCAAGAAGGAACAGCCAGAACCTGTCTACGGCAGGGGCTTTGGCAACCTGGAGCTTGCTCCAGGACTCAACCAATATGACCAGCCCCAGGGTTTGGCAGCTGGCTACTAACTGAAGGAGAATTCTCATGAGTGGTTCTGGTCTTTTCGCAAACAAGAACGCCATCAAGGCTCACCTCATGCAGCAGACCGGCGGTCTTGCTGCGGAAGTCAAAGACCTACGTGACGACATCCTCGCCGAGCTGGCGCCGATGGCCGCCATCGCTGTCGATGAGTACACCAACCCGGTCGCCGCTGCGGCAGCCGGTCTCGAGGCAGCTACAGCAACCACGGTTGCTCCCCGCACTGTCCTCGCTGCGGGCCTTCTGGCTCCCGGCAAGGCGGCGCTCCTGGCCTACGGCCGCAACGTGACCTTCACCACCGCCGGCGCTACGCCTGCGGATGCTCCGGCGACGGCGCTCGTCACGGGTACGGGCATGGACGGCCTGCCCCTGACGGAGACTGTCACGCTCGCTCAGACGGCCACCATCGCCAACGGCGTGAAGGCCTTCAAGACGATCGTGTCGGTCGCCTACGCGGCAGCAGACGGAACGGCAGCCACGGTATCCATCGGCTTCGGCCTGAGCCTCGGTCTTGGTCGCAAGGCGAAGTCTCGTGCAGGCCTCACGTCGGCCATCCGGGAGATCGCCGTAGGCGTTCTCGTCACTACGGGCGTCCTCGATGCCACGAACCGTACGTACACCCCGTCAGCAGCTCCGGATGGCGTGAAGGACTACGCCGTCTATTACGAGTACGACCCGACGGTAGCCTGAGCTACAGCCACCAGTAGGGCCTGGCCTCTGCACCTGGGGGCAGGTCTGCGAGAGGGTCAGGTCTCGCTGGTGGATCTACGATGCGGTCTTCAGCTGGGAGCCTCGACGGAAGCGTCGGGGCTTTTTGCTTTTGTATTGTCTGCGGACGGTACTGGTAGAACTCCAGGGAGCCCGTGTTCAAGAGGGCCGCCTCCTCGGGGGTCAGGTCTTCTACCTTTCTGCGGAGCTCGGCCAGGTCCGTGGCCAACCGTACGAACTCCGAAGAGTAGCGATCCGGGAAGGTGACAGCGTCCTGGATGAGGGCGTCAGGCTGCCCCCCGAACAAGTCCCAGAAGATCCCCTTGTGCTTGGGTGTGTCAGCGACGGCCGGACTTCCTGCGGCTATCTGCTCGAGGGTTGGGAACGACGGGGGCAAGGGCGGACTCGGAGGCTTCGGATAGTCCAAGACCTCGGGGACCGGAAACTTGAAGGGCGATGCCGAGGTGCTTCTGGAGTTCGAGCGAGGCATGTTCCCCCATGATCTCCGATCTGTGGGCTAGAAGAAAGCGCGTCAGTATGGCGCCAACTACCTGCCCTTTACACACCCGAGGCAACTGCTGCTTCTTGAGCCGCTTGTTGATCAGGCGCATGTAGTGCTCGAGTAGGCCCCACAAGGCAGGGTCTATCTCGACATCGCTAATAGTGTGTCGCTCCACAGCTGGTCAAGTATGGCACAGGGCTCAAGCAAGAAGTCCCCCACTTGCGGTAAAAGCATTGTGGAGGCCAGGCTCGCCATGAAATTCAAGAACTTTCTGTACGTTGTCTCGAGCTCAACTCCCTCACCCACGGGCAGGGGGACTGCGGTAGAACACCTCAAGCACTACAAGCTCTCCTCTGAGGATGAGGTCTTCATCCCCTGGACAGATGCCAGCGTGCCGTTGCAGGGAGACCTGCTCTGGATGCAGGTGGACAACAAGGTCATTGCCTACGTCGAGATTGGTCGCGTGGTAGAGGATGTGATGAACGGGAGGCTTGAGCTTTGGTTCGACGGCAAGAACATCAACAACACCAAGGAGGGTGGAATCTCGAGTGATTGGCTGAAGGGGTCCGCGCCTATCTCTGACGAGCGTGCCGCACGTTGGATCGATCAGCTACACATCGTTGACTCACGTAATCTTCCCTTGCTATGAGTAAGGGAAAGACTATCTTGGTTGTTCCGCCCTTGGAGAAGTTCATGGAGCATAATCGCCCCGTCTCTCAACAGGACCACGAGATCCTCGTTCTCCTGCAGAGAAGTGTGGGTCGTGTTGTTCTCACAGCGGTCTTCCACAACGGGGAACCCAGGCAGGCCTTCGCCATTCTCGAAGAGAACGAAGAAGGGATCTACCTGCGCATCATCGGCATCGCCCTCAACCCCAGCGACATCACGCAAGACAAGCTGGGTCACGCAGCAGCTTTCCATCCTCCGATGGGAAAAACTGCACTCAACTGAAAACAAGTGTTCCATCAATCTGGGCGTGATACCAACGACGCCCAACCCCACAGGAGACAGTCATGGCAAACTACGAGAAGTTGACCCCCGAGAAGTTCACCGAGAGGCTCAAGGCTTCGAGCTACGACAGCCTGACCGGCGCACGCCGTGCGATCGGCAAGGCTTCTTGGCCCGAGACAGCCAAGGCGACAGCACGCACTCAGGCGGAGAAGTACTTCGGCCTCGGCGGTCTCGCCAAGGTCAAGGCGAAGTCGGTCAAGGCTGCAAAGCCGGCGAAGGTCGCCAAGAAGGTCATCGCCAAGACAGCGGAGCCGAAGGTGGTCGTGAGCTCCAAGAAGATCTTCAAGAAGACCGAGGGCACGAGCGACAAGCAGGCTACCTTCGCGGTCGCAGGCAAGCAGCTCACGCTGGCAGACGTCCGGAAGAACCCCTTCCAGGTCATCCAGCTCGCCGAGCACTGCGTCGCCAGCGGTACGAGCGTCCTCAACGCACTCACCGAGATGCGCAAGCAGAACCCGAACCTCGATGTCACGGAGCCCACGGCAACGGCTGTGAAGACGATCCAGAACGGTCTGGACCTCGCCTCTCGTGTCATCCTCAGCCTCGCCAACGGCATGGACGCCGGCAAGGCGATCGATGAGGTTCTCTCCAACGGCTCGCAACCGCATGTCGAGGACGTGATGCCTGGCGAGCCGGTCTACACGGCACCTGGCGCCGAGGCGTAGGCCTCTTTCGTAGCCCCAAGAATTCGGGGATAAGAATTCTGAGAGTAAACTAGACGCTTCGTAGGTGGGTGCGGCCCGCTTACGACTGCGTCTAGTTCTCTTTCTGGACCAGGCCCAACGAGTCTTCGTTGTCCTTCGTCTGCGTCTTGCCGAGCACAAGGATGTCCGCACTTCGCTCAATGGGAATCGTCCAGGTGCGTGTCCCCTTAGGAGTCTCGAGGATGGCCACGACGCGCTTCGGCTCCTGCCAGAACACGAAGATGCCGTAGGGCGAGATGCGCGCGGCTAGCTTACGCAGCAGGTCATTGTGCTTCTCACGCTCTGGCGGGAGCTGCATCCTCACGACGCTGTTGATCATCTGCCCATCGTCCGCAGGTACATCGGTCGACGGCCAAGCCAGTACGCCGGGGTCAATCCTCCGGTCCTGCCGCCAGAGGTCGTAGAACTCTTGAACTACGCCGCTACATCGCAGCATGATGTCGTCGTGTATGAATTGCCCTGAGGCTAGATACTTCCGGGTCGACGGCCGCACGGGTAGGATGCTCCCTCTTCGCCACCCAGACTGCAAGTGAGATACTTCCGGCATGTCCACATTTACGTTGACCCAGGAACAGTACGAGGCCCTGATCGCCTATGCCCAGGCTGGGGCAGCGGGTGATTCCATCGCTGTGCTGGACGCCTTTCTGCGGGACATCGAGAAGGCGAACAATGTTGTTCGCTCACTCGTATGGATCCAGTGGCAGGAACAAGACCAGCCGCTTCCGCCGACGACGAACTTCCCAGCAGTCTGGCCCCCGCAGCTTCGCTACCGACTCGAGCTCCTCTCCCGCCCAGTCAACAAGGCGGATGTTGAGGAGGTCTTGCGCCTACGTGCTCGGAAGCCCGTCACAGTTCTTCTGACGAAGGACCCGGCAGCCACCATCGGTTGGACCAAGCTCGAAGACTTCTTCACCCAGTAACGCATCACCTGGAGGTGTCCGCACCAAACACCATGTCACCATCAGTACCGCCCACAGATCTCGTGACGGTAACCATCGAGACTACTCTCGGTGCCCGCTATGAGTTCCCAGACATGTCCAGGCGCATCGTGGAAGGCCTGATCACCGACGAGCTCGCCCTTCTAGGCAACCTCACGTTGGTCAACGTCAGCCAAGCTGTCCTGGTCATACCGCTTCGGATTGTGAAAGTCCTCGCCATCAACGGCGAGGTGAAATGGAGAGGCATTGCTTTCGTGCATGAACTGCAAAAACCCGGTTAGCGATAGCCAGGCCAAGGTGATCTTCAAGGTGTTCGTCTGCCCAACGTGTTTCACGGTGGCGGAGGCGATCTATCGGAGGAGTGAGCAGGGCGTACAACACGCCTTGATCATTCTGAAGGACATCCTGCACCAGCAGCTAGTGGACGGAAAACTGCAGCTCCCTGAAAAGCAGCCGGAGATCATGTCGCATACCGAAGTGATGCGGATGATCGTTCGACTGCAGGAGGCATACGATGTTGCACGTAGTAATTCGCTCCCTGGCTCTGCTCCTGATTCTTCTGTTCGCCACCCCAGCAACGGCCCAGAGCGTCAGCTCCCCGCTGTCACGGTGGATCCTGGACTCGATGATCCGCGCACAGCCAGAAGCTCCCTGGAGGGACACGTACCCCCAGACAGCGGAGACCTTCGCCAAGGTGGCGACTGACTCCCCTCTGTTCAGCGGCGAGGATGGTCCTCGAAAGACGGCAGCTTGGCTCGTCTCAACGGCCTGGTTCGAGGGGCGCTTTGACCCCAAGGCCAAGGGCGATGGCAAGTGCCTCGACAGTGAGCCCGTCACGGTAGCGCAGCTGGAGGCAGCCATCAATTCGCCCCCAGGCACGCCCATGCGGCCGAAGCTGCGGTGCAAGAAGAAGGGACCGCCGCAGTCCTTCTGCATGTTCCAGGTCGGGAAGTCGAACTTCGAGTTCCTGAAGACCTCCGAGGAGGAGATCATGGGCAGTGTCGAGGTCTGCACTCGACACGCTGTCACGATGATGAAGTCCAGCATCTCCCTCTGCAGAAGCCATCCTCAAGACGAGTGGCTCGCTCAGTACGCAAGCGGCGGCGGGGAGTGTGGCGGAAGGGTCCTGCCCAACGGAGAGAAGGCAGGACTTCTCGAGAGCCGACACCGCGTGAACAAGGCCAAATGGCTCTTCACGAACGTCAAAGCCAAGGAGTAGTCTTGGCCCATGCCTGACGAGTTCAACCCCCGGACCAACCCACTATTCCAGAACTACCAGCTGGAGTGCAGCTACGTAGAATCGAACGGTGTGTTGTGTCTGGGGAAGTTGCGACTTGTGGAAGCCCCCTCAGCGGGTCTACAACTGGGAGACATCGTGCCGGAAGATCCTTCCGATTACCGCCGAGCACGGTGCCCCAGGTGTCAGCGATGCAGGATGAAGGTAGTAACGGTACCGCCGCAGCCGGCGCCCGCTCCGCCGGTGGGCTTCACAAGAATCCCTACCGAGTAACGGTAAAGTCAGATGGGCGTGTATCGACGATCGGTCGGTGCACGCCTGTTCGTTCTTCCGAGGTAGTGTCCTGGGCCCCCGAGGCGAGCCGTCAGGTGCGCTGGCTGAGGTATGACATCGAGCGCCTGTTGTTCTCTCAGACAGGTACCTTGCTGGTCCTTCAGGGTCTTCCCTTGATGAAGTTCTTTGAGGGGGTGTTTTTCGATAGCCCCAACTTCTCCTTGCGAGGGACTTTCGTGTTCTTGCGGGGTGAGCTCAGCTCCGTCGCAAGGCCGCCTATGACGATGTCGAACATCGTGTTGGGGCGCATCTTGGACGCCCCTGAGAGTCTTGAGCACTCTGAGGTGCTCGCAGCGTTGCTTCAAGACGTTCTTTCTCAGGGGGCTTCCCCTAGTCAGTAGACCCTGTTACCCATGGATGTGGGCGCACACCGTGTGGCCACTTAGGAGCGAGATGGCAAAACGAGAGAACCCGGGATTCGGGCCTCCGCAAGTTTCCCCCGGCTTGGCGGTAGACCCACGCGTGACAGCGTACCGAGAAGGTGCGGAGCAGCGACGAGTCCCCAACCCGCTGCCCAAGTACAACGAGCCTGTGGCGGGTGGTCCAACGCCACCTATCCCGCACCTCGAGGCTCCATCCAGGGAGGGCCTGTCGATGGCGGACCAGGCGATTCAACAGCGGATGCCTCAAGGAGGCGGTGCAATCATGCAGCCGTCGCTTCAGGATGGCGTCCTAGCGGGCGATCTCCTTCCGAACGAAGCAAGGCAGGACAAGGAGTTCCGAGACGGTCCTGGGGCCATGTACGCGGCCCACCAGGTCAATCTGGCCAAGAAGTACGGCGTCATCCGTAACGGGCGCCAGATCCCCGCTCAGCAGCTTTTTGCTCCCCCCTCGAACGTCGGCGGAGCTCTCAAGTCTTCTACGGTTGAGGGGCTCGAGGCACTGGCCAAGTTCAACGAGCAGCGCAAGAAGTCGGAGAGCGGAGACCAGAAGGCGGAGGATGACTCGGCGGCAGGCGCCGCAGGGATGGCCGCCTCCATCGCCAACGGCCCTGGGGACCGCGATGTGAAGCCCGTGGATGTTGCGGCCATCAAGCAGCAGATCAAGGAGATGGACGATTTCGACTTCGCAGCCTTCAGGCAGGCGATGTTGAAGGACCTCCTCAACAACGATGACCAGAGAAAGATCATCGAGGACCGTCTTCCGCCTCTTGATCTGACAGACCTCATCATGACCGGCTGGGTCTCGCAAGTGGTGCCGATCGTGGTCGACAAGTTCGAGCCCGAGTTCCAGTCGATGTCCACCGAGGAGGATCTAGCCCTCAAGCGCATCGTCATGGAAGAGACTCGCAGCCTTGCGGCTACGGAGCAGTACATGCTCGACAAGTTTTCTGTCATGGCCGTGGCCTGCGGCACCAGGTCGATCAACAAGAAGCAGCTCCCGGACCACCGTGACAAGGACGGCAACTTCGACGACGCCCTCTTCAAGAAGAAGTTCAACCTGGTTGTGAAGTACCCGTTCCACATGATCGCCTCTCTAGGCGTCAACTGGTTCTGGTTTGATGTGCGGGTCCGAAAGCTCTTCGTAGCCGAGAAAATAAAAAATGGCTGAACACCCCCGAGGGGTGGGCGCGGGCAAACATCCTGCTTGCGACACTCAAGGAGCCGCCCCCGAGGGGGTCACCTCGGGAGGTTCTCCTTCTACTTCTGTGGCTTCAGAAGGA
>Ga0315284_10004888_pt1 | contig 19060 bp, 11 predicted proteins | sample YL17G09_16_MG_FD_203696 | JGI IMG/M metagenome (GOLD analysis project Ga0315284, IMG submission 203696) | Sediment microbial communities from Yellowstone Lake, YNP, Wyoming, USA - YL17G09_16 | ecosystem: Environmental > Aquatic > Freshwater > Lake > Sediment | place: USA: Wyoming | collected... | reverse complement strand
TACCTGTTCCTGCTGGACGGCGGGACTTGGGCGACGGTGCAAAAGCTGGAGCCGGGCTCGGTTCTGCGTACCATGGACGCAACGGTGCGCGTGGCCGCGGTGCTCGAACTGGCGGAGCCTTACATTGGGACTGTGTACAACCTGAAGATCAAGAACTCGGATCGGTACCTCATCGGCCGGGCCGGTGTCGTCGCGCGTGATTATTGACCCCGGATCCGGGCCATGCGGCGGAGAATGAGGTTTGTCAGATGATTGGCTTGAGGGAAACCTTTTCTTTTCGAGGTGCAGGCGGCCCCGGTGGGCACTTCTCGGGGCCGCCTTGTGCCTTGCAGCGTGCTCTTTGAAAGACATCCAGCCAGTGAGATATATGAAATCGTGGGACTGGCGAGTGACACGCCGGCGGAGTCTTCCGGTGGGGCAGCGTTTGCCCTGCGGACCTGCCGTCCCGGCCTGACGCGCCCCCGCGCTGTACGGCATTCATCGAAATACCATTCTCCTGTGCCGGGAGACGGTGACGCCCGCCGGTCTCACACAAATGGAAAGGATAGGAATATGAAAACGAAAAGGGGTTTCACACTGGTGGAGCTGTTGGTCGTGATTGCGATCATCGCTCTGCTGATGGGCATTCTGATGCCGGCACTGTCGCGTGTGCGTCAGTTGGCATTCCGAATGACCTGCGGCACGAACCTGTCGGGCATTGGCAAGGCCATGCTGATCTATGCCAATGACTATGAGGATGAGCTTCCTCGCGCCGGCGGGCGGAACAGCACCTGGAGCGGCATGTCCGCGACGGGTTGGACCCAGCCGGATCGCCGTCTGGCGTTCGGTCTGAACACCGATGGCAGCGCCGGCTCGGCCTCGATCAGCTCGTGCTTCTACCTGCTGGTCAAGTACGCCGAGGTAACGCCGAAGTCGTTCATCTGCAAGGGCGATGCCGGCACGACCGAGTTCAAGCTGTCGGAGTTGACGGGCCTTCGGACGAACTTCGAGTTGATCGATGCCTGGGACTTTGGCCCTCCGGGGGAGTCGTGGAAGCATTGCAGCTACACGTACCATGTTCCGTTCGGGCTGTATGCGTTGACGACGTCGAATGAGCCGGGTTTTGCCGTGGCGGCGGATCGCAACCCGTGGATCACCAGCCCGGCAGCCGCCCCTGCAAACTGGACGGCGTTCAAGCCCGACGTGACGTATGCCGGCGGTACCGCGGGCACCAGCGATCAGGCCAAGGCGGGCAATGCGATTGCCCATCAGGGCGACGGTCAGAACGTGCTGTTCCTGGACAGCCACGTGGAGTTCGCCAAGAGGGCGTATTGCTCGGTCGAGGATGACAACATCTACACGATCTCGCGGGATACAACGACGGGTAAGGGAGACATTTACGGGAACGGCATCCCTGTGCCCGGCACGACCTGCATACCGGCCAACCGCAAGGACTCCGTCCTGGTCCATGACCCGGATGCCTTCGGCGGCACTCCCAAGACGCCGCCGCCTCGCTAATCGTCTCGATGTGTGGCTTATCTTCGAAAGGCGGCCCCGCGACGCGGAGCGCGGGGCTGCCGCTTCTTCCGCTCTCCAGCCAATGTATGGGCGCAACGCACGCCGGCGCCCGATCCACGGGTCGTGCCGCGATGTCCGCCAAAATCGGCCACACCCCCTGTTCGACGGGCCCGTTTTCGGGTACTATGACTGCTCCATGGATTCGTAAAGATGAAATAGCAGTGATAGAGCTTTGAACGAAGGAGTACGTGGTCATGGCACAAGCAGACATAGGCCTGATCGGCCTGGCGGTCATGGGAGAGAACCTCATCCTGAACATGGAGAGCAAAGGGTTTACAGTCGCCTGTTTCAATCGCACGGTCTCCAAGGTGGACGATTTCATCAACGGCCGCGCCCAGGGCAAAAATATCGTCGGCTGTCATTCCATCGAGGAGTTGGTCGGCGTCCTGAAGAGACCGCGAAAGATCATGCTCATGGTCAAGGCGGGCAAGCCCGTGGACGAGTTCATCGACCAGTTGCTGCCGCACCTGGAGAATGGCGATATCCTCATCGACGGCGGCAACAGCAACTACCAGGACACGATCCGCCGGACGCAGCACGTCGAGAGCCAGGGCAAGCTCTACATCGGCACCGGCGTCTCCGGCGGCGAGGAAGGCGCCCTGCTCGGCCCGGCCATCATGCCCGGCGGCTCGCCGGCGGCCTGGGAGCACGTCAAAGCCATCTTCCAGAAGATCGCCGCCAAGGCCCCCGACGGCTCGCCCTGCTGCGAGTGGATGGGCGAGAACGGGGCCGGCCACTTCGTCAAGATGGTGCACAACGGTATCGAGTACGGCGACATGCAGATGATCTGCGAGACCTACCAACTCATGAAGGAAGGTCTCGGCTTGAGCAATGACGAGATGCACCGGGCCTTCGCCGAGTGGGACAAGGAGGAGCTCGATTCCTACCTGGTCGAGATCACCACCGACATCCTGCAGATGAAAGATCAGGACGGCAATTATGTGATCGACCTGATCCTCGACACCGCCGGCCAGAAGGGCACGGGCAAATGGACCGTGATCGAGGCGCTGGACGTCGGCCAGCCCCTGACGCTTATCGCGGAAGCTGTCTTTGCCCGCTGCCTGTCGGCCCTGAAGGAGGAGCGCGTCGAGGCGTCGAAGGCGCTCACCGGCCCGAAGGCGTCCTTCCGGGGCAAGAAGGACAACATGCTCCACGATCTGCGCCAGGCCCTGTATGCCTCGAAGATCGCCAGTTACGCCCAGGGCTTCATGCTGATGCGGGCTGCGGCGAAGGAGCACAAGTGGAACCTGAATTACGGCGCCATCGCCTCGATCTGGCGGGGCGGCTGCATCATTCGCTCGGTCTTCCTCGGCAAGATCAAGGAGGCCTATGACCACAACACTGCGATGGAGAACCTGCTGCTGGACCCGTTCTTCAAGACGGCAGTCCTCAAGGCCCAGGGCGGCTGGCGGCGGGTCGTCACCACGGCGATCAAACTGGGCATCCCTGTGCCGACGATCGGCTCGGCCCTGTCGTTCTATGACGGCTATCGCCACGAGCGTCTGCCGGCCAACCTGCTCCAGGCCCAGCGCGACTACTTCGGCGCCCACACGTACGAGCGCGTGGACAAACCGCGAGGCCAGTTCTTCCATACGAACTGGACCGGCCGTGGCGGCACAACCTCCGCTTCAACCTATACCGTTTGATCGCGGAGACTGAATTGATGTGTGACGGGTGGCATCGTCAAGCGAAGCTTGGCGATGGTCCTACGCACGTGCGATAGAGCCATCGCCAAGGCCTGCGGCCTTGACGATGCCACCCGGTTTGTTTCTACTGGCTTACGATCCTATCGTAAAGAACCTGAGTTGGAGACTGAATTGATGTACGACAGCCTCCGGATGCGGGCTGTGCAGACGCCGATCATCCCGGTCGTCGGGGAGTTGATTCGCGCCAATCCCGGCACGATCTCCCTCGGCCAGGGCGTCGCCTGGTACGGGCCGCCGCCGGAGGCTGCCGAGTATATCCAAAAGTTCCTCGCCGACCCGCAGAATCATAAGTACAAGCTCGTGCAGGGCATCCCCGAGCTGCTGGAGGCCATCGAGAAGAAGCTTGCCGGCGAGAACGGCATGCGGCTTGGCGACGATCAGCGGATCGTCGTGACGGCAGGGGCCAACATGGGCTTCGTCAACGCCGTCCTGGCAATCACCGATCCGGGCGATGAGATCATTCTGAACCTGCCGTACTACTTCAATCATGAGATGGCGGTCACGATGGCCGACTGCAAGGCGGTCTGCGTACCGACCGATGCGAATTACCAGTTACAGCCGGACCTCATCGACCGCGTCATCACCAGCCGCACGCGGGCCGTGGTCACGATTTCTCCAAACAATCCCACAGGCGCCGTGTATCCCGAAGAATCGCTGCGGCGGGTTAACGAGATCTGTCGCGAGCACGGCCTGTACCACATTTCCGATGAGGCCTATGAGTATTTCACCTACGACGGCGCCAGGCACTTCTCGCCCGGGGCCATCGACGGCAGCTCGCAACACACGATGTCCCTGTTCTCCCTCTCGAAGGCTTACGGCTTTGCGAGCTGGCGGATCGGCTGGATGGTCATCCCCGAGCGGCTGTTCATGCCCGTCCGCAAGATCCAGGACACCGTCCTGATCTGCCCGCCCGTGATCTCCCAATGGGCCGCTGTTGGTGCCATGCACGCGGGAAGAGCATACTGCGAAACGAAGCTGTGTGTCACTCGCGAGGTGCGCCGACTCGTGCTTGAGAAGCTGCACGAGGTGAGCGATCTTGTCACCGTCCCCCGCGCGGATGGCGCATTCTACTTCCTGTTGCGCATCCGCACCGACACGGACCCTATGCGCCTTACGCAACGGCTGATTGAGGAGCACAAGGTCGCCGTCATCCCCGGCACGACTTTCGGCGTTCAGGACCGCTGTCTCCTCCGCGTCGGGTACGGCGCCTTGGAGGAGGAGAGTGCCTGCGAGGGGGTCGGCCGGCTGGTGCGGGGCCTGCGGCAGATTCTCGCCCCTTAGCGTCGTGTTACCGCAAGAGGGCCAGAGCACAGATTGGTCAAGTGATGTCAAGGCTGGCGTCATCCGCACTGAGACCTTGAAAGGTGTCGGAGCCAGGAAGGATCGAGTGGTCTGTGGGCCACGACTTCAACGGCAGGGGGGCGAAGAGGGGTAGGCACGGGTGGAGACGCAAGATGTGGCGTCTCTACGATCATCGGTTCAGGATGTTGCCGGCGGCTTCGATAAGCTCCGTCTGCTCCTGCCTGTCCAGCGACCGGCCCTCCTCCAGGGCGCGGATCATGCTCGCAATCCCCGGATCGCTCTCCAGTTGTGCGAGCTTCTCGTTCTGCTCGGCGGCGAGGCGGTCGATCTCGCCCAGGTCGAAATCCCATCCGAGCATCAAGCTCAGCAGCGAGAAAGCCGCTTTGACGGATTGAAAGTCCTCGTAATCGGACAGGTAGAACGGCACTTGCGTCCACAGGCTGACCCCAGGCAAATGCCGTCGGCCGGCGAGCCACAGCAGGTAGGTGCTCACGTGCGGCGGGCCCTTCCAGTTCGCGTCGGCCGGCACGAGCGGCTGAAGCTTTCTCTGCGTGGCGGTGTCATTGAAGACCCCGAACACGCGACGCGGACTCGTATGAGCGGTTAAAGCGGCGATGCCGTTGATCGTGAACAGGGTCTCGGCCCGACTGGGCTCGCGGAGGTCCGCTTTGCCGTAATGCTCCGCCAGATCAAGCACGGCGTTGAGAAACTCGTACCTGTTGGATTGCGGCTCATCCGCCCGAAGGATCACGACGGGCTTTTGCTCGCTGGAAAAGAACCGGCTTTGCGGGAACCGGGCCACGTCGTCGATGACGGTCACGCCGCCCACGGGATAGAAGTCCGCCGGCTCGATCTGGCAAAAGTCGCTGCCGCCCCACGCCTTGATCAGATAGTCCGCCGCCAGTGGGCTGACGGCGCCGATATCCTTCGTCCAGCCGATCACGAAAGAGGACTTTTTCGGCCGCGGCTCGGACGTGAAGCGAAACAGCTTGGCCCGCCGGAGAGACGCGAAACCTTGCGTCTGGCCCTGCATGGGTGCGTCCATCGCCGCCCGATTGACATCAGGATTCATTGCCGGTTTCGCCTTTGAAGAGGTCATCGATATGCTCCAGTATCTCGCGCTTCTCCTGTTCCGTGATGGGCCCGATATCGGGCGGCTTGCCTTTCCTGAGCCGCTCTATCTCCGTTTTCACTTGTTCGGGCAGCTCCTCGGCGGCGGCCAGGGCATCGAGGGTCTGTTCGATATTCACCTCCACCTTGGCGGCCATCTCGTGCAACTCGCTCAGGTCCAGTTGCATCCCCAGGATGCTGCCGAGCACCTCGAGCACGGAAATGGAGGCCTTCGGATACGGCCACGGGGCCGCCTGCAGGTAGTAGGGCACCTCTCCCATCAGGCAGACCGCCTCGACCCCTCGGTTCTTGGCCACGCCGAGCAGGATGCCGTTCAAGCCGGAGATGAGTCCGTCGCCGTTCTTGCCACCAACCTCGGACATCAGGATGGTGTTGCCGTACTTGCGGACCTCGGTAAGCAGGGCCGGCGTATTCGGCACCGCCCAGACCCTCGGCCTGGCCGTGTGATGAGTCGTCGTTACGCTCGCCGCCGATGTATAGATTCTTCGGCAGCCCAGCCTCTCGGCCACATCGAGGACTTCGCTCGCCATCTCGTAGGCTTTGTGCTCGTCCATTGGCTGCTGCTCGCCCACCAACAGCAGCAGGTCTCTGTCCGCGAGCCGATGACTATAGAACCTCGTGGTGGGAAATCGCATCTCTTTAATCAGCCCGTTTCTGACGACGACCCTGGACGGCTCGAAGTACCCATGGGGCTCGATCTCCCCGAACGGCTGCGCCCGCACGAGCCGTCGCAGCGTGCCGACAGCGGTCAGCCCGACACTGCCAATCCCCGCCCAGCCGCATAATAGCACCGGGCTTTGCCGGGCCGATGTGTACGAGCGGGCTTCAAGACCGCTCCTGTGTTCTCCATAAAGCTTCGCGCTCATAACCACTAGTACCGGTCGAGCGGCAGCAGAGTTCACGATTCTGAGACACAGTAGGGGCAAACCCCCGTGGTTGCCCGGGCGGACACAGGGGGAGTGCCCCTGCAGTGGCGGCCTCCAGCCTATTGCAATGGTGGACTACTCGCGCAGCAGACGTTTGATCCAGGCATTGAGCTCGTCACGCTTGGGTGAGATTCTCAGGATGCCCTTCTTGTCGATCAAGTAGAGCGCGGGCGTGGCCTTGACATCGTAGAGCGAGTACATGGCCCCGTTGCCCAAGGCCTTCTCGCCCACCAGATCGCGGACCATGTCGACGGGAGCATCGATCGCGAATGGAAAAGTGACCCCCCGCGCAGCAACGAACGCGCGCAAATCGTCTTCCGTGACCTTTCCCGCCCAGCTTATGTCCAGCCGCTGATGAATGGCTATCACCTGGAGCCCTTGTGGGCCATATTCGTTGAGCAGCGTCTCCATGCGCTTGAGCTCCACCGCGTCTTTCGGCAGCAGCACGCCGAGTTGCAGCAGGACCACTTTGCCTCGATACTGCTCCAGGGTCACGTTCTCGGCGTTGATCCACTTATCCACAAACAGGCCCGGCGCCGGCTTGTTGAGCAGATCCCAGCCCTGGGGAAGCAACCTGATGTCAAGGTCGTTCCCATCGATGGTGGCTTGGAAGGTCGTGTGGCCGTACCCGTCGGCGTACACACTGCCCGAGATTTTCTTGCCGCGGGGCAGACCCTTCAGAGCATACCGGCCCTTGAGGTCCGTGGTGTCCTCGAACCGCTGTGTTCCGATACTTGTGTGTACTATCAGGCCGACCATCGGCTCATTGACTTCGTTGATCACTCGCCCGGACAACGTGCCGGTCCATTCCATCGTGCCGTCATTGAAGCCGTAAAGAGGATTCAAGACCACATTGCCTACATCGATCGTGCTGCCCTGCACAAGGTCCGGCAGGTTGACGCCGCCCTGACAGCCGGGTTTCTCCACGAAGACCTTCATCGGCAGCCCCGCCGGCACGCCCGTGAATCGAAAGCCGCCGTCTTTCTGCACCGCAACAGTCCAGAGATTGTTCCTTGCGCTCTGCCAGTGCCCCTGTCCCAATTCGATGTCCAGTTCTGGCTCGACGCCACTGATGCCAACGCCTTTTGCATCGACGATCCGGCCTGTAATTGACAGGAGCGGCTCGGCCACGATCTCCAGGGCATTCGGCTCGCCGCCCGGCCTCCAGAAAAAGGCTCGTCCCAGCGTAGCCGTCTCGTCGAAGGTGTAACCGACCATGACATCGCCAGGCGACCACCAGGGCTCCGGACAGGCGAAAGCCCCGTCCTTGCTCGTTTGGAGGGACCCTTCGAACCCGATCACCACCGTGCCGCGCAGAGGCTTGTGGCCGCTGTCCACGAGCCAGCCGCGAATGAATGGCCGGGCGGCAATCTCCATCGGTACGCTGAGCTCTTTCGTATTGGCGGGAACGGTGACATCCTTCCAGAACTGGGCCCATTTGCCGTCGCGCCAGCCCCGGGCGCCGAACTTGTACTGTCCGGCAGACAACCTGACCACGCACCGGCCTTGTTCGTCGGTTCGCGCCGAGGCGAAGGTCGTACTTGCCGTCGCTGCGACCTCCTCATCGCCGACAGGCTCGCCGCTCTTCGTGTCAACTAATGTCACGGTCACTGGCGTCCCTTCTTCAAGGTGCAGCTTGATAGTCTGTACAGCGGCCCCGTCTTTGACTTCCAGGCCAGCGACAAAATGGCAGCAGAGACCTTCTCTGGCGATGCTTTCATACTCCACGGCCACCGTGTATCGGCCCGGGGCCAGGTCCGTCATCTCGAATTGGCCTTTGGCGTCGGTCCGGGCCGCGCTGCCGTATCCCCTCTCCTCCTCCGCAGTGATGCCAAGGCCCGCCTTCTCGTATGGCTGGCCGTGGAAGAAGAGCTGACCTCGGAGGATCGCTCCGGGCGTCAGCTCCACCTGGACATCCTGGCCGGGCCGCATCGGGTACATGTCGCCCTGGAAGTCCTCCCGACTGGAATAGTGGATGTAGCCGCTCTTCGAGACGCGAAGGTGCAGCCGCGTGCCGGTTGGAATCTTCTGGAGAGAGAACTCGCCCGCCGCGTCGCTCCTCACCGCATATCCGTTCAGCCGCGTCATATCAAAGTAGAAGAACTGCCTTGGAATGCTCAATTGCAGCTCGCCCTCCACGATGGCCCCTTTGATCGGCTCGCCATTCGGGTCCACGACCGTTCCAGAGAACGCCGTCGGCTCCAAGAGCAGGATTTCGAGCTTTCTCGGGTCCACCCTGCGGTTCTCGCTCCAACTGGGGCTGAACCATCCGATGGCGTACTTCGGATGCTCGAAAACAAGCGTCCGCAACTGGTCTTTTCGCGGATCAGTGACAGGCAGCGGGCCGATCTCGAATCGGCCGTCGCGGTCTGTCGTGCCGACCAGCTCCCAACCCTCGAATTGGATCTGCCCGGGCCGCCATCGCCAGCTTCGCACGGCCACCCCTTCGATTGGCTCACCCGCCTGGCTGCGCACCGTCCCTGCGTAGGTGATCGTTTCAGCGGGCACAATAGGCGCATTCGGCTCGCGTTCCTTCTGAACCGCTGTCTTCTCCTTCGGCGGCGTGAGCCTCGCCTGAATCTCTGTCATGGCGGCGGCGAACGGATTGTTCGAGTCCTCGCCGCCGTAAGTGTCACGGAGCTGTTGCAGCACGTCGAGGACGCGCGCATCGCCGATCTTCGCGAGGTAGTTCGCTGCGGCGATCTGTGCCTTCGGCGTGCCGCGTGCCAGCAGGTCCATCAATCCATCCACATTGCGCGCGGCGAACATTCTGTCGGCCATCGCCAATTCCATCTCCTGGGGCGGCGCCGGCGGGCTGGGCACGAAATGCGTGGGTGCCTGATCGTGTTCAACGACGACCTGATCGCTCGGCTCCTTGCCGGTTTGCCGCTTGGACAGAACGCTGACCGCAAAGACAACGGCAATGATGATGGCCGCCGCTGCCGCGAGGATTCCAAGCCGCCGCAGGATAATTCGCGTGCCGGTGTGAGAGGAATGGGCTTGCGGCTTGAGCGTTGCGAAGCGGCGGAGAATATCGTCCTGCACAGTCTGTCCCCGTCGGCCGATGGCGTCGAAGGCCGAGGTGATCGCCTGCTCTTCCTTCATCATGGAGTCGTATAACCTGCGGCAGCCTTCGCATTGCGCGAGGTGCTGCCGCAGCGCATCCGCCTCGGGCTTGCGTAGCTCGCCCAGCACCAGGGCGGCGATGGCTTCGTGACGATTCGCACATGCAGCTTCCAGGGTCATGGTTCATCCTCCCGGAGTATCTGATGAAGTTGCAGCCGCGCCCGGCTCAGTCGGCTTCGGACGGCGGTCTCGCTGATGCCGAGGGTCTGTGCTACGCCGCGACAATCCCGCCCATCCAGGTAGAACAGGATGATCGGCTCGCGGTAATTGTCAGGCAGTTGGGAGATTGCCTTGTGAATACGAAGCACCCGCTTGTCCTTGACGGGTCTCTCGGCGGGCATGTTCTGGACAGCCTGATGTTCCGACGCCCGGCCCCGGTGAAAGTCGATGCAGGCCCTGCGGGCGATCTGGAGCAGCCAGCCGCGCACTCGCCCCGGGTCCTTCAGGGTGTGCAGCTTCGTGAATGCCTTGATGAACACGTCCTGCATGATATCCTCGCTGTCGTGGATGTTGCGTGTGTGCGCCAGGCACACGCCCCAGACGGCGGACGCATGTTGGCGCACCATGGCCTCGGGCGTCGGAGCTTCTGTCGCGTCGCCTCTGGTACTACGCTGGTTGTCCATGGGCGCAGGAACGCAGGGTTCTACGTCTGGCCCGAAATCTGGCCCGGCCATTGAACTTTCCCTTTCTCCCCAACAGGACGGTAAGACTGCCCGATTGTGGCAGCCGCCTATACATTTTTCCAGCCAATTTCACGACCGATGCTGGGCCAGGATTGTCCGGACGGTCCTTGAATACTCGGGGCTTGGCGGGTAACATAGAGGTGATCGTGGACTTGGCAGAGACGCAGAATTTTGCGTCTGATGTGAATGGATGCCCTCGTTGACGCCGGTGGTGATGAAATGAGAACATTCCATAGGGCCTGCATTTGCGCGTATGTCACATTCCTCATCTCCATTTATGCCCGGCCGGGGGCCTGCGGCGACATGGTTCTCGACGTGGTCAACGAGGTCTCCGTGGACCAGTATCGGGCCTACCAGGTGGATATCGAGAACATGGGGCTGGGCCTGTATGGCGGGCCGGCGTATAACCAGGGCGCTCGCAATCGCGACGGCTGGCGCGGGGGCGGCACCCTGGGCAACCAGGAGGCCAGCCTCTATTTGGCCGACCAGTTCCTTGCCATGGGCCTGACCACCACCATTCAGGGCGACTTTCGAAACGTCATAGCCGAGCTGCGGGGCGTCCGAACGCCGGAGAATATCTACATCGTTGGCGGCCACTATGACACCACCAGCAGCGGCGAGTTCCCCGGCGGCGATGACAACGCCTCGGGCACCGCCGCAGTGCTCGAGGCGGCGCGGGTGTTGAGCCGGCGCCGGTTCAACGCCACCCTGCGATTCATCGGCTTCAACGCGGAAGAGGATTGGATGTGGGGAAGTCAGGATTATGTGGACAAGGTCCTTGTGCCGAACGGAGAGAATGTCCTTGGTGTGATCAATCTCGATATGATCCTGCGGCCCGCTTGGGACAGTGATCCGTTGCGGCCGATCGACCTGGAACTGGAGACAGGCACTTCGGCGCGTGGGTTCGCCTGGGTGAATGTTTTCAAGAAGGCGGCCGCCATGTACGCCCCATCCCTTGTCATCGATCCGGCGGCGCCGTTCACCGACTATTGGGACGCCGGCGACCAGGGGCCGTTCATCGCCGCGGGTTATCCCACGTTGCTGGCGATCGATAACTCGGCGATGGAAATCTGGTCCGGCCAGGCCAACGCCTACTACCACACCTCGCGGGACGCCAGCGACAAGCTGGCCAACAGCCCCGCCAGCCCGAGCGGCGTCACGTACGATTATGATTTTGCCGCCGACGTCGTCCGGGCAACCGTCGCCACGCTGGCCGGGCAGGCGGGAATCGTCGAGAGGCGAATCCCCGGCTTTCGTGAGCACCAGATCCTTTCCACAGAGGCAGGCGAGGACCTGGAGTTCTTCACATTGGGAGGCGACCACTACCTTGTGGCCACAAACATGCACGATGAACGCACGTACAACGTGGATTCAAAGGTCTACAAATGGGATGGCACAAGCTTCGTCGAATACCAGTCGATCCCCGCCTACGGTGCAAGTGACGCGGAATTCTTCTCGCTTGGCGACGACTCCTACTTGGCCATCGCCAACATGTACGACGGCACGACGCACAACATCGACTCGAAGCTCTACAAATGGGACGGGACCCGCTTCGTCGAGTTCCAGTCCATCCCAACCCACGGCGCCAGCGCCTTGAAGTTCTTCATGATTGAGGACATCGCGTACTTAGCGGCCGCCAATATGTACGACGATGTGACACACAATATCGATTCCCGGGTTTATAAATGGGATGGGACGGGCTTCAGCGAGTTTCAGATCATCTCCACCAATACGGCCGCCGACTGGGAATTCTTCGTGATCGACGGCACAGCCTACCTGGCGGTCGCCAACGCATGCAACGGCGTGACGTACAACGTGGACTCGAGAATCTACAAGTGGAGCGGCTCTCGTTTCACGGGCTTTCAGTCCATTCCCACCAGCGGGGCGAGCGACTGGCAATTCTTCACTCTGGCCGGCGAGTCGTTCCTGGCCGTCGCCAACGGGTACGACGGCGTGACGCACGACGTGAATTCGAGAATCTACAAATGGAACGGCGTGAACTTCGTTCCCTACCAGTCCATCCCCACCCATGGAGCCAGCGACTGGGAATTCTTTACTGTCGCGGGTGACTCCTGCCTGGCGGCGGCCAACGCGGGCGGCAACGCCCCTCAGAGCGCGGATTCCAGGGTCTACCGGTGGAATGGGGTGCGTTTCGTGGAATTCGCCTCCATGCCCTCTCACGGGGTGCGCGACTGGGCGTCTTTCACCCTCGGCGACACTCTCTATCTGGCGGCGGGCGGTGCTGTCGGCGGCGCGACATCGATTCTCTACCAGTACCATGGCCCCTATACGGGCAATCTCGACGGCGATGGCGACTTGGACCTGTACGATTATGCGATGTTTGCCGCCGCGTGGCGGGCCCGCCTGGGACAATCTCGTTGGAACGAGGGCTGTGACATAAGCATCCCGGCCGACAACGTCATTGACCTGCAGGATTTGGCCGTTCTTGCGGACAATTGGCTCAAGAAGCCCACTATGGCAAAGTCCATCGTATTGCCCCCGACGCCACAGCCCAAGAGCCCTTACCCGAAGAGGTGACACGAATCCCCTCTACGGAAGAGGAGATTCCTCTTGACAGTTATCGGTCCTGCGGCTACAATGTGAAAGATACTGACGCCCGATGCCGAAGTGTCGAAGATGAGAGATGCCGTCATTGTATCTCCCTGTGTGGGTGAGGTGTTACACTTTCATGTTTCTTTGGAGGGTCATGCGATGAAACGGTTGAGAATTGCAGCAGTGGCTCTTGTGATTGTGGGTGTTTCCTCCATCGCATGGGCGCAGGATTTCACGGAGAACTTTGACTCTTATGCCGCGGGCAGCGCCATGCACGGCCAGGGGGGCTGGAAAGGCTGGGACAACGCCGCGGGCGCCGGCGCCCCGGTGTCCAGCAAGTATGCCTTCAGCGGCAAGAACTCGGTCGAGGTCCTCGGCACTTCCGACCTCGTGCACGAGTTCAACATCACCGGTGGCCGATGCATCTTCTCCGCCATGCAGTACATCCCCAGCGGCCTCACCGGCGACACCTATTTCATCCTGCTGAACCAGTACCGGGACGGTGGCCCGGATGACTGGTCCGTACAGACCGTATTCAACCTGAGTACCGGGGCCATCACGCCCTGGCACACGGGTGCCTCGGCAACCATCCTGTTCGACAAGTGGGTCGAGGTGAAATTCGTTATCGACCTGGTCGCGAACACGGTTGACGAGTACTACAACGGCGTGCTGATCTTCACCGATACCTGGGACGACAACGTGCATGGGACGTTGCAGGCCATCGACCTCTATGGCAACAACGCGGCGTCGGTCTTTTACGATGACATCAAGCTCGAGCGATACTACATCTACAAGGCTCAGAGCCCCGAGCCGGCGGACGGCGCCACGGGCGTGGTCATGCCGCTGATGAAGTGGGTCAAGGGCGACAAGGCCGTGTTTCATGACGTGTACTTCGGCACCAGTCCGGAATTGACGGCCGCCGACCTCAAGCCGCCCCGTCAGGCCTTCGAAATGTACTTCTATCCTATGGGAGCGACGCCCGGCGCGACGTACTACTGGCGCATCGATGAGATCATGGCTGATGGCACGGTCACGACCGGCGATGTCTGGAGTTACACCATCGCCCCGAACACCGCCTACAACCCCAGCCCCCGCAACGGCGACAAGTGGATCGATCCGAATACGACCCTGACGTGGTACCCGGGCCAGAATGGGGTCAATCACGAGCTGTACTTCGGCACCGATCAGGCCGCCGTGGCCGCACGGGATCCCAGCGTGTTCGAGGGTACATTGAACGTAACGAGTTTTGAGCCCGGAACCCTGGCGAAAGACACTGCCTATTATTGGGTGGTCGATGAGCTCAACGACGCCAAGTATCCGGGCGACGTGTGGAGTTTCACCACGGCCGGCGGTCCCGGCGGCGGCGTCAAGGCGGAATACTTCCGCAATACGAGCGTGTCGGGTGCTCCGTTTCTGACACAGATCGAGTCGGCCATCGATCATAGCTGGGGCGATCCCGGTGGCCCGGCCCCCAGCGTGGTGGACCAGTTCTCGGCTCGCTGGACGGCCGACCTGGAGATCGCCGTGGCTGATACCTACACCTTCATCACCAACAGCGACGATGGCGTGCGGCTGTGGCTCGACGACAAGCGGATCATCAATAACTGGACCGATCACGCCCCGACGAATAACCTGAGCAGGCCCATCAAGCTCAATCCGGGGATCTACTCGCTGCGGATGGAGTACTATGAGGCCGGCGGCGGCGCCACGGCCCAATTGTCGTGGCAGACACCGACTGTGGCTCGCCAGATTATTCCGGCCGGTCCGCTGCAGCCTCCGGTCCGCGCCAGGGCATTCTACCCGGCCAATGGAGACGTCAATGTCCCGAAGAGTGTGACGTTGACATGGACAGCGGGCAACGACGCCGTCACGCATGACGTGTACTTCGGCACGGATCAGGCCGCCGTCGCAGCGGCTACGCAGGCCGATGCAGGCGTCTATCAGGGCAGCCAGATGCTGGAGAACACCAGTCTCAGCCCAGGTCCACTGGAAGGCGGCATGACCTACTACTGGCGCGTCGACGAGGTCAATGATGCCGCAGAAGGCAGCCCGTGGAAGGGGATGGTCTGGGGTTTCACCACGGCTACGTTCCTCGTCGTCGACAACTTCGAAAGCTATACCAACGACTCGCCGAATCGGCTGTTCCAGGCATGGGTCGATGGTATGGGCTTCTCCGAGGACGACTACTTCCCGACCGGCAACCCCGGCAACGGCAGCAGCAGCGCCGTCGGGCATGACATCTGGAGCCCGGGCACGACCTACAACACGATTGTGGAGACAGAGATCGTTCACGGCGGCAGGCAGTCCATGCCTGTGGATTACAACAACCTGAATGCCCCGTACTACTCCGAGGCCGTGCGGACCTGGAAGACCGCTCAGAATTGGACGGCCGATGGCGACGACACCCTGGTGCTCCATGCCCAGGGCAAGAGCGCCAACCAGGCGGCCAGGCTGTATGTCGCGCTGGAGGACAGCGGCGGCAAGATCGCCGTCGTGACCTACGCGGATGACACGGCCGTGACCTCACCCAACTGGATCGAGTGGAAGATCCCATTGAGCAGCTTCACCGGCGTCAAGGCCACTGCGATCAAGAAGGTGTACATCGGCGTCGGTAACCGCGACATGCCCGCCAAGGGCGGCGCCGGCACGATCTTCGTCGATGACATCAAGGTGATCAAAGCGCAGTGACAACACGCCGGCCTCACAAGCAGGCTGTGCAATAGACCCATCGCCTCAAACCGGCGATTGACCCGTACAACAAGGGCTGCAGGCACCCGCTTGCAGCCCTTTCTCTATGTCCGGCAGAGGTTGACCCGGCGGGGGGATTGGGGTAAGATACGCCAAGGTGTGGGTGTAAAGGATGAACCAAGTCTCGGGTCCGAAGGATAGACGCCATGTACAAGATATTCATGATTATCGGCCTGATTGTGGTGGCGGGGGGGTGGGTCGCGTACGCCATCTGGGACTACAAGATGCGGCAGGAGGAAAAGAAGCAGCCGCCGAAGAAGTCGGAGCGGCTGCAGAAGACCCAAGGCGAGATCGCCGACTGGGCCAAGCAGATGGCGCAGTTCAAAAAGCCCGTCCAGAAGCGGCAAGCCGAAGGCGATGAGCAGGACAAGTGAGCACAGTCGCTGTTATTTCGAGGAATGCAATGCCCGAGCAATTTCTGACGGAGGATTTCCTGCTTCACACGAAGACAGCGAGGGCCCTCTACCACGAGCACGCGGCGAAGATGCCGATCTACGACTACCACTGTCACCTGCCGGCCCAGCAGATCGCTGCCGACCACCGTTTCGAGAACCTGACGCAGGCGTGGCTGGCCGGCGATCACTACAAGTGGCGGGCGATGCGCACCAATGGCGTGCCGGAGCGGTATGTCACGGGCGAGGCCGGCGACTACGAGAAATTCGAGAAGTGGGCCCAAACCGTCCCCGCTTGCCTGGGCAACCCGCTGTACCACTGGACCCATCTGGAGCTTCGCCGGCCGTTCGGGATTACCGGCAAGCTGCTCGGACCCAAGACGGCCAAAGAGATCTACGAGAGCTGCAGCGAGATGCTCCGCTCGCCGCAGTTCAGCGTGCGCAACATCATGCGGAAGATGAACGTCAAGCTCGTCTGCACGACCGATGGGCCGCTCGACACTCTTGAGCACCATCGCAAGATTCGCCAGGACGGCTTCGAGGTCAAGGTCCACGCGGCGTGGCGGCCGGACCAGGCAATGGCGGTCGAAGACCTCCAAAAAGTGAATGCCTTCATCGACAAGCTCGGCGAGCTGTGCAACAAGGAGATCGCCGGCTTCGATGATTACATCGAGGCCCTGCGCCGGCGGCACGGCTACTTCCACGAGCACGGCTGCCGGCTGTCCGACCACGGGCTCGAGACCGCCTACGCGGAGGACTACACGAGCAGCGAAATCAAGTCGATCTTCTCCAAGGTTCGGTCGGGCAAGCCGCTGAACGCACGTGAGGTCCTGCAATTCAAATCCGCGATGATGGTCGAGTTCGGCCTGATGGACGCGGAACGCGGCTGGGTGCAGCAGCTTCACCTTGGCGCGATGCGGAACAACTCGACCCGGCTCTTCCGCAAGCTCGGCCCGGACATCGGCTGCGACTCCATCGGGGATCTTGAGGTCGCCAAACCCCTGTCGAAGTTCCTGGACCGGCTGGACTCGCAGGACAAGCTGCCCAAGACGATCCTCTATAACCTCAACCCGCGGGACAATGCCCTGCTGGCGACGATGGCCGGCAACTTCCAGGACGGCTCCGTCCCCGGCAAGCTGCAACACGGCTCGGCCTGGTGGTTCCTCGACCAAAAGGACGGCATGGCGGACCAGATGCGCACCCTGGCCAACATGGGCCTGCTCAGGCGGTTCGTCGGCATGCTGACCGATTCGCGAAGTTTCCTGTCCTATCCGCGGCACGAGTACTTCCGCCGGGTCCTGTGCAACATGCTCGGCGGCGACGTCGAGGCCGGCCTGCTGCCCAACGACCTCGCCCTGCTCGGAAAAATGGTCGAGGACATCAGCTACAACAACGCCCGCGCCTACTTCCCGATGGAATGCGACTGATCCGCCGGGATCATGGCGTCCGCCAAATTGGCTTTGTTTCGCACAATCGCTTGTACCCTGTGGCGAGGCCATTCCCCGCCTTCGCGGGGACAGGCTCTGGCCTTGTCCTGCCGCGCGAATTGGCTTTGTTTTGCATGGTGGCCGCCCATGCTACTTCGCAGGGTGGGCCATGTCCCCATCCACCGCCGCGTCCATGCAGTGCCCATACCCTTTTCCCGTCCGCTAGGAAATTGGCTTTGTTTTCGCACGCGCGTAGTGCCTGTCTTTTTATCGTAACCCCTTTCCTGAGCAGAAGTTAGCCTTCACTTGGGCGGTGCCGAATTGGCTTTGTTTCGCACGATGGCCCCTCTGCTTATTCCTGTCATTGCCAGGAGGCCGTAGAGCCTGCCCTGAGCGAAGGCGAATGGGCCGACGAAGCAATCTCGGCCCTGGAAATTGGCTTTGTTTTACATGATCGGCTGTGGCCGCGTGGCGAGGCCATCTTGGCCTTGTCTTCCCCCGTGAATTGGCTTTGTTTTGCACGATGGGGCCTTCCGCTCCAGGGTGGCGGGGCGGGAAATTGGCTTTGTTTTGCATGATCGGCCCTCCAGTCCCGACAGGCCCCCCGAAATTGGGTTTGTTTCGCACGGCAGACCCTGTTTGTAGTGACGCCGTAAGGCGTTTCTGTGGCGAGGCCATCCCCCGCCTTCGCGAGGGCAAGCTCTGGCCTTGTCTTGTTCTCCACGGGCGCTCGCGCCCTCGCCACGCTCCTACGGGCACACTACGAGCCCGGGAGGGTAAATTGGCTTTGTTTTGCATAATCGGTCATCCGGCCCCGGCCAACAGACCCTGGGAATTGGCTTTGTTTTGCATAATCGCCCCCGCCGAAACCGATGGACTTGTCGGCGTCACGGCAGTTGGTGAGGATTGGTGCTTCGCTGCCAATGACTAGACCCCCCCCGATTCACTATTTACCCGCATTTCCCACGAGACGCATAGGGGTTGACTCATTCGGGTTTCAAATTTGTCTCGGACTTCGACCTTGGGATTTGTTGGCCTCCCATGATTCCGTATTCAGTTGTTTCAGCATCATACAGGAGCCCCAATTCGCCGTCAAGTGAAATCTTGGCGTGGCAGGGTTTCTTCTTGCCGCTGACGGGCGCGATAAGATCTTATGAGACAAGGAGTTACAACTGACCACTGACGACCGGCCGCTGTTTTTCGACACGGATTTACACGAGATGCACCCAGGCCGGCCTCCGGCCGGAACCAAAATCAACTCACACAAAGGCACGAAGCCACAAAGAAGAGACTGCATCAACGGGTATTCCGCACTTCGTGATCTTAGTGGCTTCGTGTGAGATTAAATCCTTTTGGCGTAGGGACTTATGCTGCGCGGGCGGAATGATCTGGAAATCCTTTTCAGTTGTCGCGAGTTTGTAGCACGGATTCATGTAGGGCCTGCCGCACACCGAATTCCTTGTCAGCAGAAGCAGGCCGGGGCTTGCCCCACCGATTCTTCTGAGAACC
>Ga0315284_10004887_pt1 | contig 19061 bp, 26 predicted proteins | sample YL17G09_16_MG_FD_203696 | JGI IMG/M metagenome (GOLD analysis project Ga0315284, IMG submission 203696) | Sediment microbial communities from Yellowstone Lake, YNP, Wyoming, USA - YL17G09_16 | ecosystem: Environmental > Aquatic > Freshwater > Lake > Sediment | place: USA: Wyoming | collected... | reverse complement strand
CTAATCATACGATCTTTGATGTCTTTAAACCCCTTATTTGTTGGATCTGTCAGTGTTTTTAGATCTAAAGATAATAGGAGCGCATTACAGGTAAAGTCTCTACTGTACATCTCTTTTTGCATACTGGTCGGCTCTTTAATTCCTTTCGCTGCCAATAGTGTATCTATATTGGGAGCATTAAAATTTGAAGAGAAGTCCATTTTAAATGTTCCAATAAAAATAGTGCTATGACCATCTGTCATGGTTTTGCGCGTTACATTATAGTTTTTTTTTAATTCTACTGCGAATTCTTGAGAAAGATAATTTATACTTTTTTCTCCATTAGTCAGGTCTAAATCCGATATATTTTCTAAATGTCCAAGATATCGGTCACGACACGTTCCGCCGCATATATATGTTGTAGGTACGCCAATACGGTGCTGCGTTTCAACAAGCTGTTGTAATAGTTCGCGAAGCTTCATATTATGAATGCCCTAATAATAATTGTTTCCAGTCAGCTTCCCAAATAGAAATAATATTATATCCAGCTTCTTTTAAAATATTTTCTCTAATAATTGTTGCAGAATATAATTCGCCAAATTTTCTTTTATTTGATACGTTAATATCTTCTTGATTATATATTTTAGGATTACCATGCCAATCCGCATGTATATTGATTGCATTAATGATGAAATTATCTCTCGCCGTTTTATTTTTACTAATAGAGCTTTTAATTGATCCACATTCAAAACAACCAAATCCAGATAAATGATTTGATGGCGTTTGATGAAATTGCCCGTGCTCAGGGCATATTATATATACTTTTGATTTGGCTCCACAATAATTTACCAAACTATAATTATATTTATTATAGTGAATTAGTTTTGCTTTTTCAACGAAACGCTTGGTTGTTTTCATTTTTTATTTATACTGGTAATGGCGCAGGTTTAGCTACTGGTGCCGGTGCTGATGGTCCTGCTAAATCTTCTTCAATCTCTATTTCTGGAGTTTCTTTATCTTTGCCCTCTAAATCAGCAATTTCTTGATCTTTTCTTTGTTGTTTGCGAGCTTTTTCTTTTTCGGACTCATTTTTTAATTTGCTTTTTATGCCGGCAACATCCGGTCTATCAGTATCGTTTCCCTGAAGATCTATTTCTTCTGTGTCCATAGCTCCGCGTAATTTAGAAAGAATATCTTCTACGCGAGTAGAAATATAGTTATTAGATTCTAATGATTTATTGGTAGCTTCGGCTAATGAAGGGAAGTATGAAGCTATCCCTAAACTATCTAACATCATATCTACGATGCCCAATTGTCTTGGGGCTTCTCTTGTTTTATAGAATTTAGCTAGTACTTCTAGTTTTGCAACAACATCTGCTATTGTTATTCCTGCAAAAATTTCGTCAACCTTCTTATCAAAATTACTAGATTCGTGATGCACTACTTCTGGTTTTTTAACAATATCATTTTCTGTTACTTCCAGCGGCTCATCACTTAATGGTTTTGATGGAGATTTGCCTGATGGTTTACTTGGTGGTTTAGTAAATGTTGGATCAAGATCCGTTTCTTTAAGCTTAGCGGGCATAGGAGAATCAGTCATAGGTACATCTTCTAATGCTGCTGGTGGTGGAGCTACTTGAGCCTCAGTTACTAATAAATCATCACTATCATTAACTTCCAATGAGTCGTCTACTTTTGATTTATCTACTGGATCTAATGCGCCTAAAAACTCACTAATCCCTTTTGGAATAGTAACTGTTGGAGCGGACATTTCATTTGGTCCGGTTTCTGGAGCACTTGCTGACGGTGCGTTTTGTGGCATGCCAGGTCCCATAGATGGTAGCCCTCCTGGTGCGCCAGGATGCCCTGCACCGGAAGGATCGCCAGGGGACGTTGCTGGTGGTAGATCAACCTTATCAGTATTTTTAACATTGTCCTTAGGGTCACCCTGCACTGCATCAGACTGTCCTGGTGTTTGTGCAACCGAATGCAATATTTCTGCAGCCTTTATAAATCCCCTTTTATGAAGTATATTCGCTTCGCGAACAATCATATCATCATAAAGCCTTGTAGATGTACTAACTTTATTAACTAAATGAATTTTCTTTTTTAATTGGTAAATTGTCTCAAGAAGAGATTCAAATTCTTTGCCAGAAAACATTTGACCATCTGGTGATCTCAATAATTTTTCAGCAGAATCTAATCTGCCAATAATCTTATTTCTTTGTTTTTCAATAAGATCTTTACGCTCTTTTTTAGTTAACTCTTCTGCCACTGCATCGCGAGCAAAATCAATATCTTTTCCTGACGCATGTTGGACTTCCACTTTTTGTAGATCAGGTTTAATCGGAATGGCTAATCCTGGTTCATCAATACTTTCATACCACATTCCTGCAAATTTATATTTCAAATGTTCCCCCGCTTCATGAAACTTAAGCCAATTTAAAAAATCAAAAGTTTCCATAACGTTCCATCCAGAAGTAGCCTTACGAATAGCGAAAACTCTACTATTACCTTCTTTTTCTTTACTATAAATATCTCTAACCGCCTGAAGCCACTTTTGCGTATTGTGTTGTCCAGGAATATTTATATAATCATCATAATTTGGATAAGCTGTCGATTCAAGATCTAATTTTGGTAAATTAAAAGGCTTATCAGATTTGCCAAAAAATTCCATTAACTTATCAACTTCTTCTTGTACAGAAGGGGTTATTTCTATATCATATTTACTATTCATAAACTCTTCAAGTTGTTCTTTTGAAGGCATATCTATGATTGGTTTTTTGTTAAAATTTGGTTTAGTCATTATTTAACTTTTGGTTTATAGTTTCATTGAGAAGTTTAGTTTCAGCAAGTTTCATTTCAGTAGATGGTAAACTGTCTTTTTCTATCATCTTTAATTTCGCCATTTCTTGCGCAAATACTTCCATAAAATACAAAGATGTCTCTACGTCCATCTGAGATAAAACTTTCTTTATTACATCATGAAATGCAGAAATATGCTGATCTATAACCTGTAAAGTTACATTATGCTGAACAACTTGGTTAACTGGAACCTCTGTAAATTTATGAAATTTATCTAATAAGCCGCCAAGGGTATCGGCATACTCAATTAGCAGCCTATCTACCCTAGTATTTATATTGCGTGGGTCCTCTTGTATTTCATCAAAAATTTGCACTATACGAGCCTCTATATTAAAAGCTAATGTTGCAATAATTTGTCTAATATCTAATTCGCCTTTAGCCATTTTAAGCATGGCGCTTCTATATGCAGAATTGCCCTTTACTGCTAACTCTAATTGATCTTCATTGGAAACGGCAATAGCAGTTTTAGTTTTTGATAAATCTTGTTGAATATCATTATAAAAATCTAAATAAGTTGATTGAAATGATTTAATAATCTTTTCAGAAATAATAAATTTGGGCTCATTTATGCTGGTATATTTGTCTTTTAACCATTCATTAATATCTTTTGAAGATATTCCCATTACTAATTTTGAAATTATCTCTTCTCGGTCCGGATGTTCTAGAATCTTTTTATATGTAGGCTTATTCATTTAAAATCACTTTCCCACATAGATACTAAATTATAACCCGCTTCTTTTATTAGTTTTTCACGATCTAGGGTTGCTAAATATAGCTCACCAAATGTTTTTTTATTAGCCACATTTATATCATCTAACTTATATATATTAGGATTGCCATGCCAAAAATCACCATAAAACTCATATATTGTATTGGTTTTAGGATCAAAAGCATCTGGCTTAATCCTATTATTATTTATTTTTAGTGATGCTTTTATATTTAAAATTGTGAATAAAATTCGCTTGCTCAATAAATATCTGTGTCGTTAATTTTTTACTCACATTATTTATATATCAATGATTACGCGTTGTTATAGCCGAGACGTCCCTCTCTGGTATCAAAGACAGAATGTGTTGGTACGCTAATGCCTTGCGTTTGTTGTTCTACGGATCCCCCTGGAACTTTAACACCGTTATTTAGAGTGTATCCGGTTTCATAATCATAAGTCTTTTTGTCCATCTCACACTGCCACATATGCTCTCCCACTCGCGCTATTTGTACGCCGGGATGATCTGGGCACGTTCTTGCTGATAGTGGAGCCTCTAATATTGTATATTTCTTGGTCATTTCACTTTTATCAATTGCTTTTTCAGAATCGGCAATTTTATTAGTTTCATGCAGTTCTTTACGAGGTTGCTCGTATTTTTTCTTTAAATCTTCAATTCTTCTATCTTGAAGATCTTGGCGCATAGCATAAGCATTTGGTGGAGCCGCAATTGATAAAAGAAGCTCATCAAGAACTGATGCTTGCTTCTTTAATGCAGGATCGCCTGAAGCGTCTAGAGCCGAAGCTAAATTAGCTAATTCTTCAATTGATTCATCAGTAATTTTAGACTCTTCTGGTGGCTCCATATCGCTCACTTGTTCGGCTGCATTTTTCAATAATGCGGCGGCGAGAATACAATTCTCTGCAACTACCCTCATGCTGTCATCATGATATTCAGCAAGCAATAATGCTTCATTATTTGGGCTCTCTAGCCAAGATGCCATTGCCTGTAACATTTCTGAAATTCTCATAAGTACCTCTTCTTAAATATCTGTTTAAGCATATAGCTTCCATATTTAGCCTTTTCAGCTTCTTCTTTTTGTCTTTTATCTTCTAGATTTTTTAGATGCGCGGGCTCTCTTTGATCTATTTTTTCTTGTAATGCTTGTTGGGATTCGTCAGCCTCAGATTGCTCACCTCTTTCTAATTGGGCGCGCTCCTTGCCTAATAAAGCCTTCTGTTGAATAATATCAACTGGGTCTTTAAATTCAGTTTGTTGACGGATCGCCTCTTCTTCTGGAGCATCAAAATATGGCTGATTGCTGTCTCTGCTCCATATTTCTAACATCTCTTTAACTGCAGCTTCAACTGCTGGTCCACTTATTGGCTGTTTAGCTCTTTTTGTGGCGCGAATAAGACTACTGATTCGATCTTTCATATCTGGATCTGACCATAATCTTGACCAAATTTCTGGATTATTTAATCCATATTTGTGAGCGGCTATAGTCATCCTGAAATCTGTGAGCTCTTTATCTGTAGGTTCTTTAGCTATTGTTTCTATAGTTTCATCAAATATAGGAGTGGCAATGCCGGCGAGATTTTTTAATTTTTTAGCCTGAGTAACTAACATTGGTTTTATTTTTTTAAATACAACCTGTTCAAATTTGCTCTTAGCTATTTCTCTTTCAGCCTTATCTGGCTCTCTGCGAATTTTCCACAATTCATGAATGCTAGTTCTCATATCATGACGTTTAGATCCGGCTAATTCTTGAATATCTTCTAGAAAATCATTTATAAATGTAAAAAGAGCTGCAACACTAAATGAATCAATATGCTTGCGCAAATAAATCATTTTACTAACAATTTTTTGAGCATAACGTTCATTATAATTTTGAACCAATAATGGTAAAATATTATATGCCTTAGTCGCCGTAGCGCCATTAATATACATATTATAAGCGTCTACAACCTCTCTCTTAATATCTCCTCTAATTTTAATTTCTTCTGGAGATGAAGCATTTGATTGTAGATTATATTTATGCTCAAATAATTTGGCTAACGTAAATATTTTCATATTTATCCAAATATTTTAGCATTAATAAACGTAGCGCCTTCGTAGGTCTCATCCATTCCTCTTCTGTAAAGGGGGCGACAATTTCCTTGCTTATCTTGATATACCTTGTGAATTGGTAATCCTGTATGACCGCAAATTACGTGCTCACTGGTCTTATTTTTAAGAGTCATGGAGCAGGTGTGCTCAGAAACTTCTGCTTTTTTGCCAGAAAGTCCAGTCATATAAATTTGGAATCCAGTAGCATAAGCCTTCTCATCACCAGCAGTAGCTAATACATTCAAAGCATCTTCTGCTTTTTCAAGATTACCTTCAGTTAGTGCGTCTCTAATGCTATTTATTACATCACTTGGCTTACTTTCAAATAGTGGCGAGGCTGCGGCGGCTGCCTTAAAATCAGTTGAATTACTAACATATAATTCATTGATCCCTTCTTTGTTAAATGAAGATACCGAACCATTACATAACATTAGCGTTGGTTTTGAGATTTTTCCATCAGCAATTTTAACTGGAACTGTAAATCCAACTCTGCCAGCATCTAATGCAACGCTATAGATAATAGTGTTAGTATCAGATTTAGTTACGATTACTTGTGGATTTTTGTGCCCATATCCAACTAATTCTCTAACGATATGATCTCTTGCAATTTTAACTTTTTCTGCACCAAATTGGAATGCAGCTTGTCCACTTGCAGAAGTAAATTCCTTCTCAAATGAAACAAATTCATCAGATTTTTGAAGCTCAACTTCTTTTTCCGAAGCTTCAGCAATTTTCTGTCCAACAATTGAATTTTGGAAAAATTCAGATTTGCCCTGTCTTGAAGCAGTTAATCTTGTTAATGCAACTTCAGCGGCGCTAACTTCTCTATTTTCAGAAGATGCAGTGGTTAAAACGCCTAAAATATTAGCTCCGCTAATATTGAGGCGAGTTCCTGCATAAGTGGTTAGATATGTTTTAAGTGATGCATGATTTAACTCTTGTGGTCCAGTATTACCCATAAATATAGAGGCATCTACAATCTTGTTTTTTTGTACTTCTACGGGCACAAAGAAACTGGTAATACCTTTTGGAGTCTCATAATCAGCCTTAATAACTAAAAACTTATCATTTCCAGCGCTAACTTCAATGGAATTTGGTGTTAAGTTCCAGGCATCTAAAGTTGATGCGACTGATGATTGTGCTTTATTAGCTAAAACCTGAGAATACATTTTAACTGGTATTGAGCCGTCAAATACGCTGGTTAATGCATTGGCAAGAACCTGATCTCCAACTTCATAAGGATTAATTTCCTCAGTTACCTCGTCTCTATTATAAGTTGTTGCGCCTGACAAATTTTCAACGGTACCCATTTCGTCTTGAAATAGTTCCGCAAATTTTGTATTGCGAGAATAAAGCTTATTATATAAAGATTTTAAATCGGCTTTGCGAATAAATAAAGTATTATTCGATGCCATTTTGCTAATAACTCTGGACATTGCGCCAATTGTTTGGTCACCTGGGTTGGTGACTAAGCATTTAGCTAACTTTGCTGCAAGAATTGGAGTAGCGACTTTTTCGTTGTCGTCCACTGATTTTGCCAGAGAACCTACTAATTGTTTTATTTTATCGAGGCTCATATACACACCTATTCTGTAATGTTAAACCAACTCAGGGTACTTCTTTAATACCTCTTTTTTAGCTGATTCTTGCAACTCATTTAATAGAGCTTTGACTAATTTCTTATTTTCAGCTAATTTAGAGGGTAAATATTCTGGAACTTTATGAACTTCAGATGCTGGAACACCTAATTTGCTAGAAGCAATTCTAACAATAGGGTCCCCTTTATAAGAAATTTGTAAATTGCCGGCAGTCTTGCTAACCGTAACGTCCCAAAGAGCAGCAGTCTTTTCTTCCTCATCTGGCTGATACATCGCAACGATATAGTCTCCGTCATCGGCGCTTTGAACTTGCCAAAGATCTGCGGACTTATCGGAATCTTTGAATCGTACAATATCAAATCCTATAACCTCTAAACGGTCTTTAACGTCAGCGAGCCTATATATTGTTTTATTTAGACGACTATCTAATTCATTATAATTTATATTATCTTTTTTCATCGAGCCTCTCCAATATTATAGTTAATGCTACAAAATACATATAATTCATAAATCATTATTTTAACCTTTTAAAAGTTCTAGAAATAACAGATTTACTTACTCCATATTTTGCGCCTAATTTTTCAAGAGTTATATCGGGGTTTGAATTATATTCTTCTAATAATTGTTTAGCCTGTTCATCAGAAAAAAACCTTTTTTTACCTTGCTTGCCGATATGAGCAATAGACATTTTTTTTATTGTTTCTGGCGATGCCTTATTTCCTTTATTTGGAGATGGTTTGCCTTTATTAGCTGGTTTCCAATTTTCACGAGCCTCTTTAGACTGTTTTTTACCAGTATTAGATATAGATGTTTTTCTTCTTGTTTCTTCCGAAACTATTCGCCCATAAGTCCCATCACCACCATAAGTACTATTTGTAAGGCTGCATCCTATATATTTATAATATGCAATCATTTCAATCTCTGCTTGTGGCAACTCTTCTTGTGTATCATAAGTTTCTAACACTATCACATATGGCTTTTGCCCAAGTTTTATAAGAGAATTTATCCAATTATTTTTGTGAGTTATTTTTTTTAAATTGCATGGGTTACAATGTGCCCGCATTCTTCTTTGCAAATTATTCGAATAACCTATATATCTTAATTCTTTTGTATTAGGATCAATGAGCCCATAAATTACATTACTCATTGACATTCTATCTCCAGTTAAACAAAACGCGCCCTACCATTAATAAAGAAATATTGGTAGTATTATTGGATATAATTCATATAAAAACTTTATTTATACCATTTTTAAGGATAAGTCTATCAAGATTTTGTCTAGTACGCTTTATTTTATCTTGTAAATCATAATGGCGAGAGCCTCCATAGCATCCTGGGCAGCATACCGCGCCAGCTAAACTACACCAATCATCATTCATTTGATTTAATTCATATTCATATCTTTTTAATGCAGATTGATTGCGAGCTATCTCTACTTCTAATTTGGACATGCCAAACTCTGAAATAGTTCGCAATATCAATCTGATTTTCTTAATAACTTTCATATTACCTTTATCGAATTTTTACCATTTTTCATCCCTAACGTCATTAATCTTTTGCAATATATCTTTAATGGCAGTATCGTTTTCAATTATCTTTCTAATCTTTTTTCTGGCTCCGCCATAAACACGTTTGCCGTGTTTATAATCTACATTACCATTTAATGATTTTGTAATGCTACTTTGATTGACATTAAGCATCTTGGCAATCTCCATTTGAGTGTAGCCATCTGCATAAAGTCTAATAACCTCCCTTTGTCTCGGTGTAAGTAAAGTATCTACCACTCTCCAAAACTCCACCTTTAATTGATCTTCTAAATCAATAAGAGTTTCATCATAAGCGAATCCTCCGGCTAATCTGTTGTATATAGAGTCTTCATTACAAAATGCAGACATCATATCATTTGAACATACCGTTTCGAGCAATATCCATTGATAACTATCACTGCGATTTCTTCTTTTTTCCATTTAAACTCCATTATAGTTTAATATTATTTCTTAATAATATTTCTTTAATTGTAGTTTTACCACAATTAAATTGTTTAGCTAATGCGCTTCTACTTATATTGCCCAACGAATATATCTTGCACACTTCTTTTTCTTCATCTATTGTAAATATATTTTTTCCATTAGAGTGTCCAGTATAATTTGATTGCCTCATAATAATATTATTTCTATTTAATAGAGATATTATTAGACTTCCACTACAATTAAATTGATTTTTTAACCAATAAGTAGATTTTTCCTCTTCACAATATAATCTACATATTTCTTTTTCTATTTCTTCTGAAAACCTTCTTTTTAATTTGCGATCTTTACCAGATTGAGATTTTGATATTTTTATCCTCCACTCATTATTAAAGGTCTTTCCAGTATTAGTCCCATCTTTACCAATAGACGCTTTAGAAATATTGTCTTTCCACTCTTCAGTCAATACTTTACCTTTCATATGACTTTCATGTGTTTCATAAAATTTATTAATACCTTCAGATATCTTTTTTAAAATCTCTTCGGTACGTGGTGTAGTGTTTCCTCCAGCGGCTACATTATATCCATTTATAGGGTTACAACTATCATATTGTGCAATAATTATCTCTTCTAACTTATCGGCATCATCTTTAGTTAAACAACTTGCTATTACTTCAAATTCAAAATTATTTGCACCATATTTGGTAATTGCTCGTGTAATAACTTGCGTCCCCCTATTATATTTAGCGTTAGATTTGTGTTGAGACCAGCGTAAATCGGGGTTATTTGTTTGCCCGATATAGCTTTTATTATTGACTATATTTGTGATTTTATAGATATAATGCATCAATCTTTCACTATAAATGATAATGATTCATAACTGTTATTAGATAGATATTCATCAATATCTTTAAACCCATCCGGTAAATAAAAATTACGAATATTCGCAAGTTTATCAAACTTACTTACAATGCGTTTTCTCCCCTTTTCGCCTGCTTCGTCATTGTCTAATAACAAAAATATGTTATCTGTGTATCTGCTAATGACTGAAAATTGATAGATTGTCATATCTGCGCTACCTAAAGCCACAATATTCCTAAAGCCGCACTCTACCGCTTTAATAACATCAAATTGCCCCTCAACTACATAGACGCAATCTTGTTCTAAAATATATTTTTTGTTCTCATAAAGTCCAAAAACAAAATTTCCTTTAGAAAAAACTGTATTTTTATACTTTGAAATTTTCTTTATTTTTCTTTCTTCATCATTGAGCAATGATCTTCCTACAATAGCTGCAACATTGCCATAAGCATCTTTAAATGGAAGAACCAGCGGATAGTCTTCGAAATAACAAAAGTTAATAGTCCTATAACATAATGAGTCTTCTATATCTTTAGAGTATAAAAGGCGCGCTTCTTTTAATTTATTCTCATCTACTAGTGATGTTAACGCTGTTAAGTTGTTAATATTAGGAAAATAACCAAATTGAAATAGTTCTTGACTATCTTTAGTTAGCCTACTATCTAAATATGACAAGCATTCCTGTGCATCATGAAAATTATTGAGAAGGAATCGGCATGATTCCGTTATTTGATTTAACATATGCTGTCTTTCTTAAACGTCTTTATCTGTTGTTTTTAATTTTTCTTTTAGCATATTTTTAAATATAGGCGTCAAACTATCAAGAGACTTTAAACAAATCCCGCAAACCACGTCATCTTTAACTAATTTGGGGCGCTCTTCTCTTCCGCACTTATTACATTTGACGGAAAATGGCTTTGCAGATTTTTGTTTATACTGTTTTAATTGTTTCATTTGTACTTTAACAAAATAAGTTATATTAACTAATTCGCCATCACATAATGAGCAATAAACTTTATCAGCTTTAGGATCAATATATGGCTCCATTAATTTTGAACAACCTTTATTTGAACACTGTATTGAGAATGCCATAATTTTTCCTTTACGAAAGCGCACTTACTAAACTAGATATATCTTCTGGATACTGAACTTCTAATATTACGCGCTGATTTCCCTCTCTATTTACGCCTAATTTGGGAACAATAACTTCTTCTTTATTTTTAGATAGCGGTTTAACTTCTACCTCTTTCTCGCCATCAATTGTTTTAACGGTCTTTTTACACCCATTAATGGCGTCCAATAAAGATATGTTTAAATTTGTGACAACATGCATGCCATCTAAAAATAAATCTTTTTCTGCAGTTACGGTAATGTGTAGGTGTGCGTCTGTGTTTTGCTCAAATGGTCCAAATGCCCCAAAATAATGTCCCATGCCGGCTAATCTTAAAATGTCTCCATTTTGTCTGCCAGGAATAATATTCACCTCTATAGAGGCTTGTGAGTCTACAAAACCATTATTTTTACAAGTGGAGCAAGATTTTGTTTCACTTTTTCCAAAACATGAGTCGCACGTCTGTGCAAAAACCATATTTCCATTTTTACCAATTATTTGTCCGCGACCGCCGCACTTTTTACACCCGTTATTAAGTGTAATCTCTCCTTGACCATTACAAGCTTTACACTTTATATTGCGATTAAACTTTAGTTCTTTTTTACATCCCAAAACTGCATCTTTGAATGATATGGTGCAAAAAAGATCTATATTCTCTGCCATATGTACTTGATGTTGATTTCCAAATGGATTAAATCCTGATTGGCGTTGCCACTGTAATGGCTCTTTGTCTGTACCTTTACCGGAAGAAACTATCTGATATGCCTCATTGATCTTTTTAAATTTATCTTCGGCGCCTGGATCTTTATTTACGTCTGGGTGGAATTTTTTAGTTAAATCTCGATACTTTTTCTTAGCCTCCTCAGGAGTTGATGTCTGAGGAATTTCTAATATTGAATATGCTTGTTGTAAATTCATTTTTTTACCTTACGCTTGACGACTTTTATCTTCTTAGTTTTCTTTACAATTTTTCCAGTCAAAATAAAAGAATAATATAGCGCCACCGCCAGCCCATCTGCCATATCTTCATTTTCTACTTTAATTTTACCTTTTTTACTATACTCATAGGGAAATGTAATGCCCAAATGTTTTGCTGTCAATTCTGCAATTTCTTCTTTTTTAGGAAAAATATTATTTATTTTTATACCGTGGCGAATGGAAAGAACATTAAATAGCTCTGGTGGTTTTTTTAAAAAATCATAAGATAATAATCCTGCCATCCTATTAAAAGTTGCCAACATAATGATGCTATTAGCAGAACTTTTCCCTTTCATAAATTTTACAATCTCTTCAATCCCAATATAATCTGGTTTATATTTCAATATGACTTCTTGTAATCTATTTCTTGTATCTACGAGTCTTTCTATAATAGTGCCATCTTTAATTGGTTTAATATAACTTACGCTAATAAACTTAATATTATTTTTATTGTCAATTTCCAATACGCCCAGACCTATTGTTGAGCTAGAGCAATCTATTCCAAGCACTGTTTTCATAGAATGATATATAACTATAAAATGGAAAAGGGCGCAAGATTTAACTTGCGCCCTTTTTGTGTTCACATCTTCATATGAAAATTAGCCTTGGTGTGCAGGAAATTCCTCATCCATAGAATCTTCATCAGTCATGCTTACTGGGGCTACGACTGCTGGTGAATCTACATCTGCCTTGGTTGGTGGCGTCCAATCAAAACCCTTAATGTTGCTAACTCTCTTGATAACAGATGCTGCATCAAATGGAGTTGTTTTGCGCTTTAGCTCATTAAGATCTAAATCATTATCTCTGATCTTTTGATCAGCTGCTGATAATGGTGATTTCTCAATTGGCTGAACTGAATAATAACCGGTGGCGCCGCCTGCCTTATCAACTATGATATCAATATCATACTTGGTTGGATCTCCCCAACGACCAGCATTAAGCTTTTTAATTGCGTTAAAAACCTGAGAAGAAATATCAAGAATCTGATATGTCTGCGTTGCACGACTAATTACGCCAAGTAGCCAGCGTGCTTTAGGGGTATCGTCAGCGTCACATAATGGGCAGCTACCATGAATAGCTGAGCAAGAAACTTTTTGCCCAAAATCTTTTTTATCGTTTTCGTCTTTCTTAACCTTATGAACCAAATATTGGTGTGCTAGAGTGAGAATTCTCACTTCATTAGATCCTGGATTCAATCTAAGCCAAATATCTTTTCCAGCCCCTTTTTTAGTACCTGGCGCGTCATCTTCCCACTTAACTTCTCCGAATGCTATTGTCATATCTATCTCCTAATGTTATTTTCTATTGTACAAATGTACTTTTCTTTTAACTATCTACTTTTTTGCACATTAGCGTGCAAATTTAACGAAACGTGTACGCGTATGATCTGTAGTGCGTCCAAACTTAACGCCGATACCTCTGTTACGCAATCTATTTATAACTCTGTTAATTACTAACCTTAAAGCGCTTGGTGAGCCTGGTAACATTTTTCTTTGAGTTTTACTAACAACTTTGTTGAGAGCAGAAGTCAATTCTGTCATCGTGCCAATCCAATTGCTATCCTTAACCGAGTGTCTTTCAACAACCGTATAAATGCCGTCAAAAACTATGTTATTCACGTCAGTCATACGATCACTTTTCTTACCATTTAATGCCATTTTATGCTCACTTTCTATTATTATTTTCTATCAATTATCGAATCAAAGTTGACGGTTTGTGAGCATTAAAAACAAGATTTCTAATGCTACAAATTTTGTGTACCGGAAACATAATGTCTATTATAGACTCTTTGGGCGTGGAAGTCAATACGTCTACAAATTTAGATAATATTTCGTCCTCACTCAAATCACAAAAAATTCCTTTTACCTGAACAAAATTTCCTAATAAATCAGGCTTGTCCATTGCAATAAATCTAAGATATTTATTAGATTTGCTGGCGCCTACTGGCGGGTCTAGTGTCACCAAATAACATGGTTTTTTGGGCATAGCGCCAACCGATGGCGCCGACGTAATACCAATAACAAAATCTTTTTCACTCATTACTTACTGCCTTTCTTACTTTTTTTAGTGGAGTCTTCGTCTGAAGAAGATAATACCACTTCTTGAAACTTTAAAGTTTTATTCTTTTGGTCTAAAATCTTTTGTTGCCTCTTTTGCTCTCTTGCTTCCCCAATTTTAATCATCAATTCATCAGCTAATGCTAAATCACTTCTGATTGCTTCACAATATTTTGGAAAACCAACCCACTTTTTGTCACCATATTCATGGGATACTGTGGTTGGTTTAGATACAACTCCATAATCTAATGCTAATTGAGCTATTTCCTCTTCTCTATCTATAATTCCAACTCCAAAATTAACTTTAAATTCACATTTTCTTGGCCAAGGACCAAATTTAGATTTTTCGATAGTTGCTCTTAATGGATGACCAACCTTATTTTCTTTTTCATCAACAATCATTGAGTCTTTTCTTTGAATTGCTTCAAAATAAACGTTGGCGCTTAATGTATGAGAATAGGTATTACCACCAGAGAATGTGTGGTCTCCCTTATAAATATCAAATGAGTCGCGCTTATGATTTATAATAATAAATGGTACCTGAGCCTTATTAACCTCTAATGTAAGCTTCCTGAACGTGGTTGTCAAGAACCTCGCTAATAAAGACATATTCATTTTGCCGATGGCAGAAGTATCCTCTCCTGGTGGAATAATTGATCCTAATGAATCTAGAACTATCATATTAACATTAAATTCTTTATTGGCAATTTTATCCAAGAAGCCTTCTTTAGATTTACCTTTAAGGATATGCTTTAAATCCTCTTTAGGCACGCCAAGGAGCATTTCAAAACATTTACGACCGTTAACAGCCGTATCGCCATCAACATGAATAACTCTTGAAGTATCAACGCCAAGCGATTCTGCCCAGTTGGCATCGAAAGTCTGCTCCGCATCAATAAACATTTGTTGTGCAGTTGGATCAGCTTTCTGAGCCTCTGCCATGGCAATCATTGCCATCAGGGTCTTGCCAGAGCCTGGAGGACCGTAATACTGAATTAACCTACCAAGGGGTAGTCCGCCGCTCGATAGGGCGTCATCTAGAGCTACTGAGCCGGTAGAAATTACTGGCACTCGTTCTCCAACTGTCTCGTGAGCCATTTTATAATCTAATTGATCTTCTGAGTCTGAATACCCTTTAAAAAAGGCATCTAATAATTTATTTGACATTTTATCTCCATAATTTTCGGCTTCACCAGATTGTTAGTACCTAACTTATATCCGAAGCCCTAATTCTACTATTTATTTATATATTGTTCGTATTTTTTATATTTATTTTAATATCAATCCCATCCTGGGGCTGATTTTTCGCTAGGCGCATATCCCAAAACTGTTCTACGTAATCCTGAAGCAATTTCTTTATAGTGATGATGCGACTTGACCATTAGATCGAATTTATGCTCTAAATACATTTTAGATGCCTTTGCTGACGCTAATCTAATTTGAACCGCTTCTACTTCTGGCGAAGAGTTGCCTGCCCAAATTTTCATGTCAGTTGTTGTTCTTGTTCCTTCTGGTGCCTGATATTCTAAACATACTCTATTTTTTACACTATTTACTTTTGTTTCTAAATAACCAACTGTCTTTACTATTTTTGCTAAAAACTCTGTAATTATATCTGCACCTCTTAATGCTTGTTGTTGCAAATATTCTGCATGTGACAAATCAATTGCATCCGTATTTGCAAGAGCGTCTAACACTAGCTGAACGCTAGTTAAATCAAAATCTGCAAACTTCTCTTCTGATTGCGATCCTAAACAATCCCCTAATGTTATCTGTTTTACCATAACTTACTCTTCTTTCTTTAATATAAAATAACTAACTTTTTCTCGACAAATGAATTACTTGACAGATTTATTTTTATCATCAAGTTCCTGCATTTTATCTTTCATTTGTTTGCAGATATCATCAACTTGCGCATACATAAGCCTAGTATGTTGGTGCTGAAACAAACTCATTAAAAATAAAAATACTTCAAAACTTGTTTGACGCTTAGATGGCGGCTTTAAAAAAAGAATAATGCCATTTTCATCGGTTTCAAAAAGATCTATAAATAGATCTTCGCCTTTATTTGAACTTGTAGTATATGAGGCTACAATTTTTTGATATACGGCAAATTCATCTGCCGTCATATCAAGCCTTTTATTATCAACAACTCTAATGGACATTACTTACTTTCCTTTTCATCCGCTTCTTGAAAACCCGCCGCCTTTGCCACCACGATTTTCACCAGATTCAAAACTATCTTTAGAATGTTGCAATCTAGATTGCATCTGCTGCAACTTTAACATATCAGATGCTTTTGCGCTGGCGCCGCCGCCCTTAGCCATGGCTAATACTGCTGCTGGTATATCATCATCGTCAGATGTAGTTAATGATGATGAAATCATATTTCCATCAGAAATTAAAGACTGCATCTCTGCAACTGCTTCTGGATCAGCCTGATCAATCATTTCTGGAGTAATAAGGCTAACTGAACCAGATTCATTTACTGCCGCAGTGCCAGCTTTCTTTATTTGCTTTGTTAAATTCTTAAAGTGTTGAGTTTTATCTGTTATGTTTTTGAATTCACCATTCGCCTTAGTTGTCTCGGCTCTTTTGAAAAAAGCGTCAGTACTTTCTTCTGATTGAATTTTGTTAACTTCTACTTCTTCTTCACCATTTTCAGTTTTCACTTTTACCATATGCTTTTGCTGAGATTTTTTCTCTTGAAATTCTTTATCAAGAGCTGCTTTTTTAATCTCATCAAGCATATCTTTGGGCATAAAATCAGCAATTTGTGGAGAGTCAGTTTTAATATAATTATGATTAGATAACATCCAGTCATCTAATTGTGCAGAATAAGATTTTAATCCATCCATTGTTGTGCGCAATGAAGCAAATAAATTCTTAAGAAGCTCTAACATTATTGGTTCGCCACAAAATGGGCACACGTTAATATCTATGGCATGAGTCCATTTTGGATCTATTTGAATTTTACATGATATACATTGCATAATTATCTCACTTTTCTCCAAAAACATCCTCTGTCACAGTACTTATAACTAGCAGTTTTAATAAAGTTTTTGGAAGCCTTTTTTTCTAAATATTCTTTAAATTGAACAGTCTCTATTGCGCTAAAATACTCATCAAATGCTAATTTGAATTCTGCAACCTGGCTGCCTGGTCTAGAACTTATATCAGCAACTATTTTTCTTAATTTATAAGCGCTGAGTGGTAGTGCATTTTTATCAGAAATATAATCGGTAGTAATAAACCCAAGTGAGCGCAATAAATCTTGATCATTATTTTTCTCTGCATATTCATATAGATTTTTTAATTTAATCTCTATATCTTCTGCCGGTCCGGCAGGAATATCGCCAGCAGCAAGATCTTTAAGAGATCCCCTGTCGGAATATTGTTTTGAAGGTCTCGTTGTCATTTTTTTACACGCTTGTGGGTGACGCTCTTTTTAGCGGCTTTCTTTAATTTAGTAAGTTGTTTTGATATCTTAGGCGCTTTAACATCTAAAATAGCAAGCTCATCTAGAATGGATTGCGCTTTATCCTTTATTACTAACTCTTTCTCCGCACATACGGTATCACCAGGTAAACAGTCTAAATTGGAAAGATCAGTTAATTTATTAAAACTTTCCTCTGAAACATTTAATTTTGCGCGAGTTTTCTCAAGTGCTCTTTTAACCCAAGCATCATGCAAATCAAAATTAGTATTATCCTTGCTCTCATTTTCAAAAAGAAATTTTAATGCTTTTTCAAGGTCGCCTCTATATTTATCGCCTGGCTCAGTTTTAAGATCAATTCCTTGAATGGTTAATAAATGTTCCATTACTTTATTCAAGATATTTCCGACTTTATTTGTAAGGAAAGTTCCTAATTTAATATAATTGGATAATAATGATGGGCGTGATTTTAATAAATCATATAAAAAATTCATTTGCTGTTCCTCTTATCTTTTCTGGTACGTTTAGTTTTGACTGGTAATGATTGTTGCTCTAGTTCTTTTTTTGTAAGCTTAAAATTTACTGGGAATTCAATATCCGCATCGCTACTGGCAAAAGAACAAGAATCGTCAGGGGAACTATTAGGAGCAGTATAGTTGAATTGTGGAGCTAAATTATCGCTCCTAACAACTCCCCCGACGATTTCGGAATGTTTAAGATCTTTTATAAGATCCATAACTTCTGGCAATTCTTTCAAATCAGTATCAGATGAAAATCCACCTTCATCTTTAATTATATTAATTTCATTAAGAAGTTCTTGGGTTGTAATATCATTGGACTGAGCCATTAAGTCGCCCATCTCGTCTTCTGTGGCAACAAACATATTCGATTTTGGCTTCTCTCCCTTTGGAATGAACTGTTTAAAATGATTTTGGACATCTCCTGATTTTGGTTTCATTTTAGAATATATTGGAGCCTCAGGAGCATTCAATTTTAATGTAAAATTAGACAAAATCCACGCCGCAAAATCTTCTACACCAGAATCGCTTTTACTTAATTCTACCGTTTTCCTTAATACGAGAGACATAATATCATTAGATTTCTGGGTATTTATCATCAAAGTTTTCATCGATTGCTCCGGTTGGTCAAAACTTTCATCTTTAATTAGAATTGTGCCAGATTGCGTCTGATATGCCTCTACCGGAAGTGTACCAGCTTTAAACCACCTATACGCCGTTAAATATTTAACACCAGCTTTTTCTGACCATTCTTTGAGTTTCATTTATATTTACTTTCTGCGGTATCGCATATAAATATATCACGGTATTAGTAGATTTTATTATCGCCTATATCATTTTTAATTTAAAAATGATTTTATTATCAGCCATATCAT
>Ga0315284_10004884_pt1 | contig 19064 bp, 21 predicted proteins | sample YL17G09_16_MG_FD_203696 | JGI IMG/M metagenome (GOLD analysis project Ga0315284, IMG submission 203696) | Sediment microbial communities from Yellowstone Lake, YNP, Wyoming, USA - YL17G09_16 | ecosystem: Environmental > Aquatic > Freshwater > Lake > Sediment | place: USA: Wyoming | collected... | reverse complement strand
CCCGTCCTTTGTATCGATGCGAACAACTTCCAGCATGTAGTCGCAGAAATGTTTTAATGCCCTGCCGTCTGGAACGAGATATGGATTATTCATCTTTTTGAACTCATCCATCTCCTCATACACCTGTTGAACAAGTGCGGTAGTAATGTTATATTTGCGGATAACAGGAAGAATGCCTTTAAGGGCAGATCCTAGGTAAGATGCACCACCACCACCCATAGTTAGTTTAGTGGACTTCTCTTTAATATCCTTAGGATAACGGATGGATTTAACAGAATCGATAGTCATACCAACAACAGGACAACCATCTTGAAGTAGGACCTGAAGGTCTTTCTCGATGTAGTCGAAGATCTCAAGAGGATCATTTGTCTGCTTAACGATGAGGCGATCTAGATCGCCACCAAGCTTAGCAAACCACTCTGTGTTGAATGAGAACTCAGCATCGAACCAGATGCAGATACCTTCTGGGAAATCCTTCTGAAGCTGAATCATTAGAAGTTGCGCGAGAAAGCTCTTACCGCCAGATTCAGGACCGTAGAAGCAGACTGCTTTTCCAAGTGTGATACCACCATTGCCAACAACCCAGTTAAGGGATGGCGATGGTAGCTTTACCACGTGATCTGAGGGTTTTGGAAGGTCCGCGGCTGCTTGAGCCACACCCTTCGTTAGTTGGGACATCCATTTATTCTTAGACATGGTTTCTCCAAAAAACTACTGTAGTTTGTAGTTTCGGACCACCTTTTTTAACACTTGGAAGTTTGGCCTTTTTAACATCATTACCTGTGATATATACTCCACGACAGTCGCCATACACTGTTCCAATAACACTAACAGTTTTACCATCAGTGGTTGTGAAATCGATTCTTAGTTTTTCATGTGGAATAAATTTAACATCACCGCGCTTATCAACTAGCTTAAGGCAAACACCTTTTTCCTTGTATGTATTTTTTGTGAAAAACACACCGACACTAAAACTATTCTCTTCATTCTCCATAACAATCTCCTTTTACGTCCGTAGACAAGCGCCGCAGCGCGGTTTGTTATGAGGGAATACTACATTCCCTCATTTGGTGAATCATTACCATACTCATTAGAGTATGCAATCTTCTTAACGTCGTCGTGTGCCAGACGGAATTCCTGCAGTTTGTTCCGCAGGAATACCATCATTGATTCTGCTTGTGCTTTGACTTTATCAGCGTGAATCACACCTGGATCCATTGCGATGTATCTTTTTCGAGCTGCGTCAGTATCCTTAACACCTTTTCCTTGAAGGTATTCTGGAGCATTCTCGAAATATGCAATCGCCTCTGCTGTCTTCTGTGCAGATTCAGCAATACCGTGCATTCTCATCGAAGATGCATACATGGTATTTGTAAAGTCGTAAGCCATGATGAAGTCGCGAAGATAGACAGGGGCCAACATGGTGTTGAACCCCTTAGAGATATCCTCGATCTTCTTAGTGAATTCAGCTAAGCGATCGAGACGAAGGGACCGAAGTCCCTCCTCGACCTTAACAAGGTCTGAAGACATTTTAGTCCCCTAAGATTTCGGCAGTTAGTGCGCTCAATTCATCATCATCGAACGATTGTGCTGGAGCAATAGTCTTCTTAGCGGGCTGCGGAGCCGGTGTGGAGCGTTGAACGACAGGTGCTGCAGCCTTACGAGCTGGAGCTGGAGCCTCATCTTCGCTATCATCGAGATTCAGCATTACTTTAGCAGTACCCTTTTTAGCAACCGGTGCGGCTTCTTCAGTTTTCCTAACAGCTGCTGGTGCAACTTGGGTCTCAACACCTTCAACTTCATATCCTGCGAATGCTGCTTCTGGTACTTCTTCTGCAAGAAGAGCGATGTTGAACATCAGGATGGCTTTGAGCTCGTCATAGTTCTTACGGGTGTAGATACTATTCAAGTCATATGCCAATGATTCGTAATTAGCGACAACGTTCTCAGGAAGAGCTGTGCGGTCATCGATCTTAACGAGCTGACCATTCATCTTCTGACGAGTCTGGTGAAAGGCAACACCATATTCAGTATCTTTGCCCTTACCTTCTTTAGAGATATTAAACCAGACGCCTGAATCAGTCTCTTCAGATCCAAGAGATGTAGGATCTTGTCCGTAATCCTTGATGTACTGATTCATCATCTTCTTCATGGCTTTGTGGCCGGTAGATTTAAGCTCTAACAGACCAACAGAACCAGATTGGTCACATGCGTTGTACGCATATACGTGCTGAAGGCGCATGTTCCACTGAACACTGCGAAGACCTTCAATTGCAGCCTTGATATCTCCATCAGAGTATCCATCTGACTTCAAGGTGTGAATGCGAGCTTCAATATGCTTATTGAGCGCATCGTTGTACTCTTGGACAGGGCAGGTTTCGCCTTCGGTGAGAGGCGTTGCGAAGGGCTTGCGCTTGCCAGACTTAGGGTCTTGCAACCAAGACACTGACCAGCGGCGGTACGGATAGTTGTTGTGAATGCTTGGGTCGCCGAAGGGCGGAAGAATCCGGTAGATGTTAGAGCCGTCGTTGATCTTGTGACGTACCCAATCGCGACCAGACTTGAGGGAATCCATGTTGATAGTAATCTTAGCCATTTCCATTCTCCTTGTTTGCCTATTAGGCAGTTTGTTACATAAATGTCAATTATTGACAATTCTATTATACACCATTATGTATTTAACAGGGCCGCATTTTCTGCAGTAATAGCGGGTTTTCCCACTATTTTCTTGGGCTTACCTGATCTATCAGCGTCAAATTCTTTTTGACTTACCTGCTCCCAACCCGACTCTACCAACTTAGTAGAGTAGCGAGGATTGCCAGTATAGTAAATGAGGTTTGTTCCACTAGGACGCTGTTTAAAGCTATGTTGTACATATGCCAATAACAGGTTTGGGCACTGGTTTTCAAACGCTTTAACAAGAACATCGTGAACCTCTTTATCTGTGCCGCAGGGTACTCCTACGAACCTGCTAACGTTAATTGCTCGCAGAGCATCGAACTCTTGACCAAGGTATTTCTGACCCACTGCTGCAACTACCTCTCGTAGGTAGTTGATGGTCATCTGAGAAGACTTGGGCTTCTTTGCTTTGCACTGGTTGATCTGCTCATAGAAGTCAGGTCCACCAATCACATATTCATGTTCCTGTAAGTCCGCTGGCGGATTCTTCGCTACTAAGAATTTTGACATCGATTATTTTCTCCATTTCTGCTACTGTTAGTCTTACAGAGCCTTTCCAGCCCTCAGACAATTTGCCCTTAACAAACACTATACTGTTCTTGGGCCATTTTAAGGCTTTCTCCTGATCCCACCAGGTGCACTCGATTGTAGTGCTTCCGTCGGATAGATCTACCTTGACGAAATTATACTCGCGTTTGGTTTTCTTGGAAATACCGCTTTTGTGTGTTGATCCCTCATATAAAAGGACCATTCCTACGTGTTTATCATACTCTTTGGATGCTAGACCATGGGCGATTTTTGCACCAGATAGAATCGGAAGATTGCGACCCATATAGAAAGGAATACCTGTGCGGTGAGTTGCCGCGAATCCTGGCATGGTTTTCTGTATGAGAGCCTGTATTGCCTCGTCTTCTATGATAGTCTTATTGAAGCACTTGTTGTATTCTCGCTCCATTAGGAATATGTAGACTGGATTAGTCTCATTTAGCTCTGCTGATTCGCGCTTGATCTTACGTAGTTTAACATAGTCTGCAAACAATTTCTTTCTTGCTTCACCATAGGGTAATGCTGGATCCATAAAAGAATCGGCCGCTCTTGCGTGAATGAGAGCAACAAAATGCCCAACGTTTACCTTATTATGGGCAACCTTAGCAACATAATCACCTAGATCCGAGAACGGTCCTTTTGTCACTAGCTCAAGAACAGATGTCGGACCGACCTTCTTGACAGCAGATAATGGTGCAACAATCTTGCTACCGACTATTGCAAACCTGTCGGTAGGAATAGCAAGTGATGGTGGGCTTATCGTTGCCCCTAGAAGATGCATAAAGTTACGCAGCTTGTCTTCTTTATCGGTGTTGTTTAAAACTGCTGCCCACCACTCTAGCTTATGGTGGTGCTTTAGATACATTGTGATGTATCCGAGTTCAGCATAACACCTAGAGTGAGATCTGTTAAAGGAGTAACGTGAGAATGCTTCAACCTGTTCGCAAGCAATATTGGCCTGTTCTGACGTCCACCCAAGCTTAGCTGTTGCTGTCCTAATTCTTTCAAAGGCAGCCAACATCACCTCGCGCTTTTTCTTAGCGATTGCCGCACGAACCTGATCGGCTTCTTCTAGGGTCCATCCACAATATTCCAAGAACTTCATAACCTCTTCTTGGTAGACGAACACACCATTTGATGTACAGGATGCTAGATCTGGATGGAGGTAGCTGAGGGTTCTCTTGCCGCCACGAACATCCATGTAATACTGAGCTGCGCTTATACCATCTGTTTTCTTGATTTCATCGTTCACCATTGGCGCATCGAGAGTACCAGGACGACATAGTGCTGTCAAAGCTGAGAGATGCTCTCTACTGGTAGGACAGAACTGCTGAATATACCCCTTAATCAGGGATGTATTGAACTGAAACGCAGAGTCAGTTTTCTTCTGATAGAAGTCCGCATATACGCTTGAATCATCGGGTAAACGGTAGATTAGGGCTACGCCCTTCTTATCTTCTTCTAGGTAATCTATACCAGTTCGCTCTTTTACCAGCTTAAGACATTGAGATACCATGCTGATAGTTGTAACACCCAAGATATCTGCCTTTACAAGACCGCATGCTTCGACCATCGGTGCCTCATACTGGGTCACCTGAATCATCTCTCCAGTGTTCTTATCCCACATGCGCATCGTAGGGACGCGGTTGGAAGACAGATCGATCGTTGATACAACGAAAGCTGATGCATGGCGTCCCCAGCCTCTCGGGATGCCGATCAGGCGCTTCACCATCTCCTCGACCTGTCGATACTGCTCAAAGAATTTTGCAATCTCCGGAACAGTCTCGACCACGCCTGGATGTGCCACGCCCTCTTTGTCTACGTGGCCATAGATGAAGTCATATTCATCCAGGCCTTGCGGAGAGTCTGGGATCAACTCGCACAGGTTCTTGATCTCAAAGTCTTCGCGATTTCTACCGTATAGAGCCCACATTGCATCTTTTATAGCATTCTTGGTCTTCATCTTCTGAAGGGTACAGATTTGGGCAAAGCCTAGACCATACTTCTTCTCAAGATAACGGAGAATCTCCGTACGATCGCCGAAGTCGCAATCGATATCGGGAAACGATTTGGCTCGAATACGGGCATGCGACAAGAAGCGTTCGAAGGGCAGATCTGCCTTGATGGGATCGATATGAATGATCTTGAGGTAGTAGGATAGGAGACTTCCGCCTGCACTACCACGACCGATGTTCTGAAGCACCCCAATTGATCTGGCATACGAGCAGATATCCTCGAATAGGAGGAAGTATGGCAGGAAGTTTGTTGCCTCATTCTTAACGATAACGTCGATCTCTTTCTTGAATCGAGCAGTGTAGACCGGATCATCACTCCAGCGACCGTGCTTCTTGCACAACTCGATAGCGAACATCAGAGTCTGTTTGTTGTAGTCATCTGTCTTCTCTTGGATGTGAGCAGGGATCTCAATATGGGGCAAGTTATAGCTAAACTTGATCTCTATGCTTCTGGCAGCTTCCATGATCTTATGCGTGTTATCAATCCAGGATGCGAACATGTCTTCGTTTAGCCAGTCGTTTAGCTGATGCTTTAGCTCTTTGTACAGCTGCTGCGCCGTCTTGGCATGATATGACTCAATGTAGCACTTACCACTATCAAATGAGTTTCGAGAGATACATTCTTGTAGAAGCTTATCTCCGGGTGCAATAAAGTGAGCTCCACTAACAGGCACACATTTTAGATTGTGTAGATCAACCATTTCTGATAAGAATAGGTTGTATGCCTTATTCCAATCGCCATCCACGATCTCTTGGTTCTTCTTTATCTTTTGAAAACCGCTTTTAGTGGTGAATGTTTCTCTGATTGAGACAGGGTTGAATTCCACAAGCATCTGGTCTTTGAAATTATCCAGGTAGACATCGAATCTCTTAACAGCCTTTGCCTTGTTTCCCTCAAGGATTGCTTGGCCGACAGGACCGTATACGTCAGCAATGCCGAAGGCTAAACCAGCTTTGTATTGGTGTACAATTCCTACTTTCAATTTCGGATAGGTCACACCATCTAATACGACTTGCTCATCATAACCAAGCGATGCCAACTTCATGAGGTTGAAGTAGCCCTCATTGTTGGTTGCCCACACATTCATGGGGTACAGCAGATCTGGCTCTGCGTCTAGATACATATATATCCCGACGCCAGGAATGCCGACGACGTCTGGTTCTTCTAGTCTCGTCATATGGTACATAGAAACGGCAGGACCATGATCTACGATGCTGAAACCTGGTGTTTTGGTCTTCTTACACCATTCCACCCATTCCTCAATGGAAGGAACAGATTCGGCCATACCATACATGGAGTGCAAGTGTAGTTGCGCTGGTTCTTTAAACTCTACATTTAGTAAGATATCCTTACGAACCTCTACAACTTCTTCAGTGAAGGCTTCTTCGCCTAATAGGCCACCAACCTCACGATCCACTTTGATAGTGGCAGCGATGTCAGACATCGCTTCGTGGGCATTAATATCTATCTTGAAATGCTTAGCGAGTGTGCCAAGTTTAAGGTTCTCAGTTTTAAGAAGAGTCTTGACCTTTTGTGCGCGAGTGTAGGTGTCGTGGACTTGCAGCTCAAACAGTTCGAAGAACTCGTTCGCCCTGCCGTGACGGGTAAAGAATGAGCTTAGAAATCTCTTATCAAATCCCACATTGTAACCAGCGATCACAAACTTGCACCTGAATGATCTTAGATAGGTAATAAACTTATCGAGCATAATCTCAGGAGCTTGAAATGTCCGCATTCTGTCTCTGGTGATGCCGTGGGCACGGATAGCACCATCATCTATCTTGTCCCAATTTACAGGTTGGCAAAACTCATTAAAGGTTTCGCCTTCTTTACCTAAGATAATTGGAATACATGCAAGCTGAACTATATCGTTCTTTTCTGGATATAGTCCGGTTGTTTCTGTGTCCGCCCATAAAAAATTCATTCTGTTCTCCCATGAACATGTGCACGTCCATTGTACAGAATACAAATAAAAAGGCGCCACAGAGATGTGACGCCTTAGTCGCGGAATGGAAGTATGTTAGAAGGAGAATTTAAGGTCGATTGTCGTACTCAGGTTGTCTGCTGTATTTAGCGCAACAGTAACTTCATTACCCATAATGTCTTGGCCTGCAAGTCCTTGTTCTACGCCAGTCTTGAAGGCCTCCCAGAGAGGTCCAAGCAGTCGCAGATCAGAAGGCTGATATGAAACGCTGTAGTTCAACGTGAACTTCTTTTGGCCCTTGTTGGCGGCATCAGTAAGTCCAGTATTGATAGCGGCTAAGTTGGTAGTTAGAATAAAGGTAGATCCCGCAGCTCTAGCTTCTGCTAGCTTGGTATCTAAGGCCCCAGTATATGTTGTTCTAAATGACATATGTCAATCTCCGAGTTAGGATGATACAGAACTATTGTATCATCCTCTTAACTCAAACACTAGCTGTAGGATTGACCGATCCTGACTGGATCTCTTCGATCTTTGCCAGCAAATACTGGATCTTAGCTTCTTCATATTTGATGGCATTATTATAACCAGTCTTAAGATCTTTGGTGATTTGAATTGCAGCGGCTAGCTTTTCATCAGAGGCCATCTCTTCACGTAGGGCCTTGATCTGCATCTCTGACTTCACCACCATCGCAGCAGCATCGTCTTCGCTCACGCTATCATTATTCTCTAGAAACGCCTGACTCAAGATCTTCTTAGCTTTTCCAAGGTCAACTGCCATATTATTCTCCTTAAATTAGAAATCGTTGGCGAGACGATTTTACCTGTTTTCAGATTCTTTAAGGTGTTTGCACCGCTTTGGCGGTTCATCGTTTAGTTTATGCCATTTTTCTATATCTTTAGGATCAATGATCGTTTGGCCGTTCTCGTAGCGCGAGATTTCTTTTTCTACAATCCGTCTTTCTTTAGCTATGCGCTTCTCTTCATTGGTTTTTTTCTCATGACAAGACTTACAGAGTACAGCTAGGTTGGCTACATCACAGAACAATCTATCTATAAAGGTATTCCAATCTTTAAAGCCCATATTGGGATCTACAACAGGTTCTATATGGTCTACCTGAATATTCTTCCCCATGTGCCACTCACTACAAGAGGAGCACATATACTCTACTCTTGGTTTAGCAGCTTGGGAGCCATCGCTCTTAAACCAAGGACGCTCTCGTCTAACTTTCATCATGACTTCGCGTACCATAGGGGAACGTGAGAAAGTCCTGCGAACTGCGGACCTTATGGCTGAGTTAGCATTATATTTGGGGCGCTTCTTAGTCTTCATAAATCAGTTATACTAACTGATTTATTCTTCCAAAGACCACTGACCATTCTTATCTAGTTTAATCATATCGTTAATGCCATCTTTATTCCAAAGGTTCACACCTTTAGCGGATGGAGCAGTTCCTTGTAATTCTTTATTAGCTAGATATGAATCGCCAGTTTTAAGACCTGTTATATGTTCAGATTTAACACCTGAACCCTTTAATTCATTAACTATTGCTTTTGCATGTGCAGGACTGTGGTCTTTACCTACCAGTTCGATACTGTGTGTCAGTGAAGAACTTTTACGTTCTTGATTGCCTGACATAGAAGATCTGGGTACTAATTTCGTTGTTACTTTATATGGACCATAGGTACGCTCATTAAGAGTTGACTTATCCGTTGCACTTTGATCTAGGTGTTGATATTTTGTTGTATCTGGCGTACTTGGTACTGCAGGTGCAGCACCAGCTTTCATTGGAGCAAATAGAGCAGATCCAGCAATTGCTGCTCCAGCTAATGTAGATTTTATACCCTTCTCTACAAGCTCTTCATCCAAGGACCATTGCCCATTCTTAGCGAGCTTGAGTTTAGCTTTGGCCTCACTCATTGCTTGATCTTTGGTCTCAGGATCTTTAATCTGCTGGGCCTGCTTAGACGGGTCTTTCTTAGATCCAGGTGTGAGATCTGGCTGCTTGGGCATAGTAGGTGCTGCCGTATCTAGTTTTGGTGCCGATGGCATTTTAGGGGCTTTTGGGGAAGGCAGTTCTGGAACCTTGACAGACGGAATTTTAGTAGCCTTTTCAAGGGCTTCTCTTAACTCCAGTAATTTTGATATAGCTTTATCCATACCCATATGATATCAAGCAATGAGTGAGACGCCATCTTTCTTCTCGACCTTAACGATAGTAGAGAACATAGACTTGCTTTCGCTCGTATGATCAACTATCCAGATCTGTCTATCTACAGAAAGTGTCTCTAGGATCTCAATAACGCGCTCCTTATTCAAGGAATCCAGCGATTCGAATGGTTCATCAAGGATGATTGGGTTGATAGAGATACCGAATGTGGTCTCTACAACATCAATCACCGCAAAATCTACAGCGAGAGATAGACAGCGTAACTCTCCGCCAGATAGGCTGCCAATAGATCTTTCCACACCCTGTATAGCCAGCTTATCGCTGAATTTGGCCTTTATGTCGCCAGACTTGTTCTCCTTGTAGGATTGAAGGCTATACGAGGCGTTTGGCCACACCAGGGACACGTACTGTGACACCTTGTCATTGAACTGATCAATAACAGAATCTACAACATATGCTGGAGCCCCAGTGGGGGATAGAGCTGTCGACACCGCTTCGTAAACTAAAATCTCATCTTTAAGATCCGAAATCTTCACCAGTAAACCAGACAGCAGTTTCTTAGCACTAGCAATCTTTGCTGTAATCTCGGCTTGCTTCTCGAGCTTCTCATTGAGAGAAGCTATCGTACGTTTGCGAGTATCTATAGCGTTCTTTAATTCAATATTGGCTGCAGAAACATTATTATATTGAGACAGAGACTCTGATCTTTTTACCTTTAGTTTATTCAGCTTATCTATTAGAGATGTCTTCTCTAAAACAGTTTGTGACAATGTGTTGACATCATCAACGTACGTTGCGCGCTCATGAACCAGGTGTTGCTTTGTCATTGGGCCATCTGTTCCTAAGACGAATGACTCATTACAGTGTGGGCAATTAACACTATTATTATCCATAGAAGCTAAGGTGTTATCAAGCTTTCTAATCATTGTGTGGGCGTTAGCAATGGTTGCTTCTGCAGAGCGCATATTCATTAATTTATTGGTTAGTGTTGATTCTAGTAGGTCAAACTTAGACATATCAGGTTTTTCAAGACTGGATCGTAGTACTAGCTTCTTCTCTAACTCAGAAGTATCCAACTCCTTAATCCTGTCACCTATATCCTCAACATCTATCAAACTCTCGCTATAGGCAGAAATTCTAGCGTCAACCTTACCCAGGGACGATTCGAATTCGTTTAGTTCTGTTGTCTTAGTCTTGATTACTGAATCTACATACTTCTTGCGCTCGGCAAAATCCTCTAGACTCAGTAGACGCAGAAAAAAGTCTTTTTTAGATCCATCGTTTAAAGTGATGAGCTTAACGGACTCAGTTTGAGCTGAGTACATGCAGATCAAGAACTGGTCATAGGTGAGGCCTATCAGTGCCTCCAACTGCTCCTGCGACATCTCTGGAATCAACTGCTTGTTCTTAAGAATTACTAGACCGTTAGGGCGAGAGCGCTTTATATCAAATTCATCCCTCCCTATATCAACGACTACACGCGCAAACCCTGTCTTGCACCCCTTGCGAACTATCTCTGACGCTGTGACTTTTCGAGGAAGCTTGTTGTAGATTGCGAAGGCTAGAGCATTGAATATAGAGGTTTTGCCGGCACCGTTATGAGAGTTGTCGTCATGGTTCCATCCATCGAGAAGTACCAAACCAGAGTTTCCAAAGGAAATGTTTATGTGGCCGATACTTAAGATGTTCTCAGCCTCTAATTCCTTAACTCTCATCTTTATCTCTTGTCTGGTGGCTTGTTTACGTGTATCTTGCCGGCGTCGTCCACGTAGATCCACTGATTCTCTAACATGGTTTCCAGGCTATAGATACCGGAGTTTACAAGGCGTGGTACTTCAACAGTCCAGTAGTAGTTCTCTTTGCGATCCTGAACCATTTCCTGTTGTCCGTCAGTCCATGTTGTACCGGTGTTTTTATTAACAACTTCTCGCACGTTAGCAGGACCATTAAGCGTTGGCATCTGGCGATCCATAGTTCCCTGGCAGGTCTTACAGGGTATGTCCTTAACTAGGGGAGGAACATATATCTGCGCAGATGACTCGCATTTCTGACATTGAAATGTATATTTGGGCATTAGAGTTCCAAGCCAAGTCCTAGTTGAACTTCACCAAACTTTGTCTTGTTAGCACTAGCACCACCGCCGATAAAAACTGGACCTACGATCGGATATGAAAGGTGCAGGTATCCTAGAAGGTCATCACCGTTGTAGGCTGCCCCAATCTCTGGACGCAGCTTCTTCTTGTTCACCTCGACAATCTTCTCTTTTTCAACGATCTTCTCAACAACCTTCTGCTCGCTCTTAACCTTTTCAACATCTTGGTCAAACTTCTTCTTGAGTTCGACAATGCGCTCCTCGTGAACCTTCTTCCACTTCTCCTCGATAGACTTCACTTTGTTAGTGAACTCTTCCTTAATGGACGTAACTACGCTAGAAACTTCTTCAGAGTTGGACTGCTCCATCTCTTTCTCGATGATCGTGCCATCTGGCTTGACGAGCTTGAACTTCTGCTTCTTGCTGGACTGCTTCAAACTCTTGTTCTCTTGCGTGAGCGATTCCACCTTCTTGGTTGTTTCAATCTCGAGAGTCTTGCGCGCAGACTCCTCTGACTCAACGCGGTTTTGAAGAGTCTTAGTTTCTTCAGCATGCGTTTTCTGAATGTCAGAAATCTTCAGATCATATGTCTCTCTCAACTTAGAGGTCTCACGCTCGGTGATAGTCTTAGAGGGATAGAACACGACTCCGATTGCAGCTCCTAAAAGTAGAGCCGATGTGATCTTAAACCAGTCGTACTGCCAGAGTTGCTTTAACTTATCAATCATTTACTGTCTCCATCATTGATTTGAATGCTGCTTGTGCTAGTTCGGCCTGTCCTTCCATCCCAAGATCTCTCGGAACGACAATAATTCCTCCCAGCGTAGTTAGGAGTGAGGCTACAGAGAGTGCATTACCGATACTTACCCGTACTACCTTAGCAGGCTCTATAATACCTGTCTTCATTGGATCTACCATCTTATGTAAGTTGGCATCAAAGATACTAGTAGGAAGTTTCTGTCTATTGGCGCCCTCTAGGATATAGAGGCTCGTGTCTCTATGAATCTCATCGTATTCTTCACCGCAATTTTTAAGCAAAAGCCTAAATGGCGCTTGCAGTGCTTCTGCTAAGATACTCCAAGCTTCTGCACTATCCGGATGGTGACTGTCTAGCAGTCTAGCTAGTATTAGATGAACGCTACATCCACCAGTGACGATACCCTCTGCGATTGCTGAGCGAACAGCTTCAACAGCATCTTCAACACGAGCTTTCTTCTCACGTATCTCAAGATCTGAGGCTCCGCCAACGTGGATTGTGGATACGCCACCAGTAAGTTTAGCAATGGCAGCTCTTAAGAACGATCTGTCTAGTTCTCCCATTGCAGCTTCAGCGATTGCCTTAAGCTCGCCTACACGAGAGGTTACGGCGTCCCCGTCTGGAGTTGCAGTAAGAAACACCTCGTATAGGGTAACTCTGGCGCTGTCGAAATTGCCTAAACCCTCATCATCAAACTCTTCCACGTTTCCAGGGTTGAACACTGTTGCTCCTGTGTAAGCAGCCATGTCTTCCAGGAACATAGATGCTCCATTGGGAAGACCTGAGCGCGGCGTCTTGATAGGAACAACAGTGAGGCCACCCTTTGTTGTCTTGGCGAACTTATCAAGTACGCTATCCGCGAAGCTATGGGCAAACACGATGATGGGAGTTCCATCAGAGAACCCTCCATCATCAGCAACAGCATCCTGAATCAACCCAGGCACCTTCAGATCGTTCATTGAGCCATCATACAATACCACGTATCCCTTATCCATCTTGACCTGCTGATTCCCTTTATCGTTGATAAAGGACGGGCCGATCTGTCCTAGATCCTTAAGGCCTGTAGTGACGATATATCCTTCGCTCACCTCAACATAGGTCTTTCCGCCCTGACTCTCATTTATGAGAACCGTACCGTCATCCCCTGCGTCCATGAAAGCCTTAACAACTACATCAGCAATCTCTTTATCACCGTTTGATGATATTGTTGCTACGAACTTAAGCTGTTCTTCACCACTTACCTTAACCGCAACATCCCGCAGAAATGGAACCACAACACGGGTGTATGCATCGTTTAGCTCATTGATCATTCTCTGTGGATTATATTTAGGACGTGTAGACAGGAATTTCTGTCCTTCTTTAACTAGGGCGTCAGCAAGAACGATAGCAGTAGTCGTTCCGTCACCGGCTTCTTTCGCAGTATTCAAACAGATTTCTTTTGCGGCCTCAACAATCGTATTAGCAGCTGCATCAGTGACTCCAATATTCTTAGCTACAGTTACACCATCTTTACTCACCAGTACAGATAAGCCATCGCGCTCAATAAGAACTGGTCGTCCGCCAGGACCGAGTGTTGTGCCTACGATAGCGGCCATGTTGCTCATAGTTTCATTAACTAATTTAATTATTTGAGCCTGATCATGAATAATGGTTTTTGCTTTAGTTTTATAAAACGACATATTGACCTCTATCAGAGATGGTTTTCTTGTAATGATCTTTATTCCAAATAGGTTGCAAGTTAGTATAGTGAGAAACTTTTACTAACTGATCATCTTTAGTTAAATCTACAGAACAAAATGCAATAATATGATCGATCTGCCATTCTTTACCATAGTTATCCCAAGTCATTCCAGTCTGAAACTTAGATTGTAAATACTCTTTTAACTCACCTATAGTACATCCTAGTGTTTTAGTGAAAGAACCTTTTACCCAATTTTCTCGCATAGCTTTTTTAAAACGAGATCTAAGTGACTTTTTAAACTTAAATTCAGAATCAGTATGCCATCGAATTTTTTCTCGTTGAGCTCGTTTGGTGTTTATAGATTTCTTATTTTTATGATAAACTTCATTATAGTGTTGATTTATTTTATCTCTATTTTTTGAATAAAAACCCAAATCATAACATGATTTACATAAACCAGTCTTAGAGCCAGCATAAATTAATTCTTCACAAGAATTGCATTTTTTACGCCAGTTACCGCGATGACTAGTGCAATAACCAGTTTTATTACGCTGCTCTAATTCTAGGTTGCACGTAACACAAAAACTCATTATTTACTTGCCTCTTTTACTATTTTTTCATAACGTGCCATGCGCTTCGGATCTTGTTCAAAACCGTAGAAGCTGTGTCCGAGTTTTAAAGCTGCAAGTAGGGTTGAACTGTTGCCTAAGAATGGATCAAAGACTATGGAGCCAGGAAGTGAGTCTGTCATGCGGAGAAGGAGTTCAGCTAGGTCTGCGGGAATGGATTCATCCAGGGATCCTGTCTCGACTTTCCACGTATTTCCCGGACAGGAAATATCTGGATTAGTTCCGAGATATTGTCGGATAGGAAGTCGGTCTAGGTTCCACACTTCGCCGTTGCAGAAGTACAGGACATACTCGTGGGAGTTTACGAGGTTGATCTCAGAGCGCTTGCCCGGATACCAGGTCTTCTGTATCACGATGTTGTCGATGTGGTTGAAGCCGGCATCTATCATATACTTGGCAACTTGGAATGGCCTAGCCTTAGCCTCAACCGGGGCATAGCAGATCAGAAACACGATCCCGTTCTTCACCATGTTATTCTTGAGCTTGAGAGCTAGTTCTTGCATCATGCCGTCATCATACCCGTCCCTCTTACGGATAGGCACTCTGGTTATGCACAGCTCTATATTTGCCGGCCAGATAGCATCTGTATGGAACGGCTTCAGGTTGGAGATCCTGATATTTGAAGTGAAGAGTTTGGCCAGATTATCGCTCACATATCCTCCTTGGTACTATGTGAGCATTATACTCATAGACCGGAAGATCCAAAACCACCTGTTGAACGCGATGTGTCTGTATCCACCTTGTCGACCTGTACCATGAAGTACTCACTAGAATGCGGGTGCATCGTGATCTGCGCTAGCTTCTCGCCCTTCTTAACTAAGATTGGCTTAACATCTGGCTCTTCACCGACCATGGCGGTTTTATCACCCTCTGTCTTCCAGGTAAATCCCCAGTTTAGATTGGTCGCGATAACATGCGGAATACCGCGATAGCCTTCATCGACTACGCCTGCGTACACAAGCATACCTTTAGATCCAAGACCGCTCTTCGTCTGAATCTCGGCCCAAGATCCCGCTGGAAGCTTCATGCGAATGTTTAATGGATGCTTGATAATGTTGCCCGGATAGATTGCGACGTCTTCGGTCGCGTATACGTCAAAGCCGGCATCAGTTCGATTTGCCTTAGCTGGTAACTTCCCGCCGTCGAGTACCTCGACCTCAATCTTGAAAGCCTGCTCACGAATTTGCTGTAATGCTTTCATGTGCTGCGCCACTCGCGCATCTTGCTTAACTGCTTCTTCTTGCGTAAGTTTTTGATGAAGATCGTCATTAATAAGTTGCTTGGTATTCATAAAACCTCCGTTAGATTTACCAGTGAATTATACATACAATAAATATTTTTGTTTCAACTTAGAAAAACACAATTTCAAGGGTATCATAAGATTAACTATCCCTCACAATACCCTTCTTTTCTTCTTAGAAATTCATGCACGCGCTTAGCGCGTGCATTATGAGTGCGCTTCGCGCACTCATGTAGAGAAGTGAAAAGATAGGTGGAATTTTAGGAAATATTATTAGAAACTCTAAGGAGTTGGGTCCAGGTCAACTACTTCAAAATCAATTACTGCGCCAGCGTAAATGAAGTAGTCGTCTTTAACTATCTCTAGTCTTTTCTGCAGGGGTTCAGTTCTGTGGATGTTTGCCATCATCAACGGATGAATCTTATCTATGAATAGATCCATCTCTTGCTCTGTCTTGAAGATTTTGTAGGTGAGATACTTACGGTAATCGCCAAGTAGGATGAGCATCTTCATTTGATACCATATTTTAGTCTTAGTATCTTCTCTTCTCTAGTTGAAAGATCTTTCAGAGAAAAAGTTATAATATCGTTCATAGCATTTTCTACTGTTGAAGTAGCAGGACTATTATTATCGGTTAGAGTATCACTGAGGCGAATCTCGCTATCTTCCATAAGAAAATCATCTATACTTGCTAGTGGAGCTCCATAACTTATAACATCGATTACCCTATCTATAGAAATTCCAGCTTTCTTAGCGATCTCTTCGTGGGTTGGACTTCGTCCAAACTCTGTAACAAATAAACTAACTATCTTCGATACCTTATTAAAGGTTTCCACCATATGGACAGGCAGTCTAATGAGTCGGTTCTTATCTGCTATTGCCCGTGCTACTGCTTGACGAATCCACCACGTGGCATATGTACTGAACTTATAACCACGCTGATACTCATACTTCTCTATGGCCCTCATTAAGCCGATATTGCCTTCTTGTATTAGATCTTCGAGAGCCATACCTCGATTACTATATGCTTTAGCGATAGAGATGACCAAACGAAGATTTGCCCGTATGAGCTTCTCGCGGGATCTCATATTACCTGCAACTATCTCTTTAGCTAGTTCGACTTCTTGAGCATAGGTAAGAAGAGGAGTCTTACAGGCTTCTTTCATGTACAACTTTAGTATATCTGTGTCACTCATGCTCTTATTCTACTTATAAGTTGTGGTTTAGTAAGAGTATGAGTTCCATCTCATGAGATATCATGTCATATTCAGTCTTGTGATAAGTTATCTCAATTATACAGTAATGGTGATAGTATCCTGCTAGTTCTGCTAAGAAATCAGAACTATCAATATTTATAGAATCATAGGTGTATCGGTAGTGAGCAGCATTAGAGATTTCGCTATACTCTGCGCTAATTAATCCCATAAAGGAGCGTGATAAATATTTTTTATTGGGTTTTATTTTGTGGTAGCCAGTCCACATAGTCATGTTAACATATGAACCGTATTTACATATATCGGCTGCTATTTTTTCTGCTATCACGTGTTTTTTGGGACGATAAAAGAACCGATTGGGAGACAATATAACAGTATCGTCCCTACCTTTACGTGGCGGACCAATAGATATCCATCCTTTGTAAACTACTGTATTTGACATTGACCACTTTTAAAAAAATACATCCAAACTCTTTCTATCCTCTTCAGCTTTCTTCTTTTCTTCTTTTGTCAATTTACGCATAGGTTTCTCTTTTACCGGTAAGAATTCCTGTTGAAATATCTCTTTGGTCGGCCAATGAAGACCTGTCAGTTTCCTCTGATGTGAATCATCGATACACATTCCGATAGTGCGTCCATCGCCCCTGTACTCTTGCAGAGTGCCATTGTGGCCGTTAATCAGGAACTTATCTTGTGGCTTACTGGGTTCGTAACGATTCCATACGAAATAGAAGTCACGACCATAAGGATCTTTTGGTATGTTCTTAAGCGATGTAATGGGAGCATGACTTACAAACAGATTATCTGTCTGAAAGTACATTGGACGCTTCTCTAGCCAATCAACATGACTCTTAGGAACAAGAGCATGTTCCTGGGCATCTTTTCGCTCGAAGATATCCTTCTTGCTCATATACGATACGAGAGTTTGATATCCGCCATTATGCATCCAATCGCGCGAATTGCCTTTCTTAAGGCCTTCCACCATCATATCTTCATGGTTGCCGTAGATAGCTTCAGCTTTTCCAGCTTTCTGCTGCTTCATGAACCACTGAATTACTTGCTTAGATTTAGGTCCACGATCGACCATATCGCCAATGGATAAAATAAGATCGGCCTCAGGCATCTGCTTTAGCAAAAGCAGAAGCTCATCGTAACGTCCAGCAATATCGCCGATTATATTGATTTTCACGGAAACCTCCTTTGTACTAGGAGGTTATACTAAGAAGTGGTTGCGGGTATGGGAATTGCACCCATGAAGTCTTTCGACTGAGGCTTATGAGGCCCCTCACTTTGCTACTTGTATAACCCGCGACCCTATTCTACTAGGATGAGGTTTAAGTAAGTTTGTCGAGATTCTTAAGGATATCATTCATTTCTTGCTCGTTGGGACCATCCGGAAGGAGGCCATTCCTAGGAGAAGTCACTGCCACTGATGCCTCTGGTTCGAGGAACAGCTCTCGTTCAGCTTTACGTCGACGGGTCAAGCCAACAAGAACTTGCTTATTAGCTTTATCCCACTTAAGGAATTCGTTCGCCGCACCAGCATAGTCTAACGCGTTGAGTTTTTTAAGCAAAGTACTACTCTGCAGGTTTCCGGTTCCACAGTTGAACGCGAACGATACAAGGGCAGAGAATTGGTTGGAGTTTAGTGGTACCTTCACAAGGCGCGAAACATCCTTCTCAAATTTCTGCAGATGAAATTGAAGAAGTGCTATAACTTGAGCTTCTGTCATCGGGGGATCCTGCATCGTAACTTTTCTACCGTCTTGGTAGAAGGTCGCGCCTACCCCGATCGTGTACGGTTCACCTCTAGTCGCAGGATCAGGATAAGGAGCCAATCTCATTCCTTCAAAAGACTTTATAAGCTCTATGCCGGCCTTATTGGTTTTCATGTCCCCCCTCTTTTAAATAGCTAATTGTATATTGGGTCTCATAAGGCTATTATACTTTATACCTCCCTAACACTTGAGGTAATAGCCTTGTAGAGCTTAAGCCTCTGATCCGCATGTCTAGACAGCATCTTGGATCCAGTTGGCTTGTAGTCGAGAACCAAAACTGTCTTTTTCGTGCCTTGCCGACGTAAGCCGCGACCTAAGTTCTGCCAGAGCGGACCCTTAC
>Ga0315284_10004883_pt1 | contig 19064 bp, 24 predicted proteins | sample YL17G09_16_MG_FD_203696 | JGI IMG/M metagenome (GOLD analysis project Ga0315284, IMG submission 203696) | Sediment microbial communities from Yellowstone Lake, YNP, Wyoming, USA - YL17G09_16 | ecosystem: Environmental > Aquatic > Freshwater > Lake > Sediment | place: USA: Wyoming | collected... | reverse complement strand
AAACCAAATACAACCACAACCACCCAATAACCCACAACCACCCAATAACCAAACACCTAATCACCAACAACCGCCAAATCACCCACAACCACCCAATAACCAACAACCACCCAATCACCAATCTGTTTTAAGAAAAATACAAGAATATAACGAATCAATGAGGCAAATAAACTCAAAAAATCGCATTATTCCTCCAAATATAAACAAATTTTCTCCAGAATATTCAAGACTCATAGCGGCCAAACCAAAAGCAGCATCATCCGCAAATATTCGTTTAGGAGGAGTATATCGTTAAATGTATATTTATAAAAACATTATAAAAATAATTCATAAATAATTATTATAATGTCAATCAAATGTTTAAATGACGTTAAGAATTCATTTTATATTAACTTGCTACATAGAACTGACAGAAATGAACACGTTACAGAACAGTTGAACAATATTGGAATTACAGCAACAAGATTTAATGCGATAAATATGGACAATGGAGCAATCGGCTGCAGTATGAGTCATCTAAAAATATTACAAGAAGCTCATAAAAATAAGTTAGACCATGTATTAATTGTTGAAGACGATATTACCTTTTTACAACCAGAAGTATTTAAAACACAAATAAACAGATTTTTTAAATTACATGAAAATAATTGGGACGTTATATTGTTGGCAGGAAATAATATGCCTCCATTTATAAACATTGATGATACGTGTGTCAAAGTATCACGATGCCAAACAACAACCGGATATTTAGTTAATGGACATTATATAAATAAATTGGCTCAAAATATTAAAATGGGATTAACCAATTTATTAAATAATCCTAAAGACAAATTCAAATTTGCTATTGATAAGTTTTGGTTTTTATTACAGAACTCAGACAAATGGTATTTGATTGTGCCACTAACAGTAGTTCAATATGAAGATTACAGTGATATAGAAAAAAAAGTCACAAATTATACAAAAATGATGCAGGATTTAGATAAGGCAGAATTATTAAAAACTTTGAAAAAAAGAGGACAAATTATAAAATAAAATAAACTTAAATACAACACGAATATACATATAGATGAACGAATTATTAATAGATGAATTATGTCCAATATGTATTAATAAAAAAGCAGAATATTATACAGAATGTCAGCACGCTTATTGTATTGATTGTTTAAGCAAAATACACACTTGCGCAATGTGTCGCAAAACACTCATTCATAATAAAATGTGTAGAGAAATTGTAAATTCAAATCGCATACAAAGACCATACGTGCGTCAAATATATACACGACAAGAATTAAATAATATACGCGAAAGACAACTAGCAAATACACATATTTATCAACGATATTATTTTAACCATATGATGAGACAAGAACTGTTTTATCGTAATACAGAGTTACACTAATTATATGAAATCATCTATACAATAACTAAAACTACAACTAACAAAAAGTAATATTATTCAATATTTATAGCATTCCAATCTTCAGGACATAACTCAGTTGTATCCTTGTTTATAAACCATTGTTTCGGATAATATACAGTTTTGTGTTCATTTGAATTCAAATATGCTCCCCACCAGCTAAATGTGCTATTCGCTATAATATTATGATTACATAAACTCATTAATATCATTTGTTCCCAATCATTTAATAATTGACTAGATCTTTCAAATACTAATTTCGGAAATTTGGATTTTAATTTTTCTATAATGCGTTCAAATTCTAATAAACAATCGTTCTCGCAAAAATATAAAATTGTTGTTAGTTTAGTTTCATTTTCTTTTTCCTTTTCATTTTCAAAATGGATTTGTAAATTGTTTAATGCGTTTTCGTAATATGTTTCAGTTAATATTGGATACACATCTGGATATTTGTTATAATCGCCTGAACGAAAATGCATTGATATATAGTTAATATTCTCTAAATCAATTGTAACCATATTTTTTACAATTGTTTTTTTTGTTTCAAGTTTTATTAATCTACAAATCGTATTTTTAAATGAATCAAAATATTTATGTTTCTGAAAATAACCAACTAACAAAGTGTTTCCATTTATATTATATTCTTCATTAAATGTGTCCTCCTTTACAATATTTAATTTAGGTATTTTGTTGATGTTTTTTAAAAATGGTTGCAATGATGATAAAAATTTATCCCAATATGTATATCTTATCGTTGAATTATTTTCAGCATTCCCTAATTGATGTATATTTAAAAAGAAAAAAGGTTTTGAATGTTTTAAAGCATAAGCAATTGTAGTAAAAATTTGAAACAATTGGTTTCCTAATCCACCATTCAAATGGCAACTAATCATCTTAAATATATCTTATATTTCTTTAAGTAGGTTTAAGTAGTTTGTTAGTTTAATGGTTATTTATAAAGTCATATACCCTCCTAAAACTCTTCTGTTAATTCAAAATCGTTATCAGTTATAGTCTTATTTGCTAATGCGTATTCTGATACGGAACGCTCAAAAAAATTGGTTTTTCCCTCAAGCGAGATTAATTCCATCCAGTCAAATGGGTTGATTACATTATAAATCTTTTTATAACCAAGTTGGGTACATAAACGGTCAGCAACAAACTGAATATATTGCGTCATTAATTGACTATTCATACCAATTAAACGACAAGGTAACGCATCACAAATGAATTCAGACTCAATTTCAACTGCTTCTTTAATAATTTCGTGAATTCGTGCTTTATCAACTTTTTTGATTAATTTAGAATACAAAAGAACTGCGAATTCGCAATGAAGTGCTTCATCTCGTGAAATAAGTTCATTGCTAAATGTTAAACCAGGCATTAAACCGCGTTTCTTAATCCAATAAATAGAACAAAATGCTCCAGAGAAAAATATGCCTTCAATACACGCAAATGCAACTAGACGCGTAGCAAAGCTTGAGCGATGATCGTTCATCCATTTTTGAGCCCAATCAGACTTCTTTTTAATGCATGGAAAATTATCAATCGCATTAAATAATTTATGTTTTTCATCCTTATCCTTTATATAGGTCTCAATTAAATTGCTATATGTATGACTATGAATATTCTCCATAGCAATTTGAAATCCATAAAAAGCTCTTGCTTCAGACACTTGGACATCGTTCATAAATCGTTGTGCCAAATTTTCTAAAACAATACCATCAGATGCGGCAAAAAACGCCAATATCATTGAAATAAAGAATCGTTCATCATCACTAAGAGCTTCCCAGTAAGTTAAATCTTTAGATAAATCAATTTCCTCGGGTCTCCAAAAGCAATCAACTTGTTTTTGATACATGCTCCAAATGTCTTCATATTTGATTGGAAACATTACAAATCTATTATCGTCTGGTGCTAATAATGGTTCAATACTAATCTTTGTCATCCTAAATAATATATATAGAAGATTTTATATTATTTTAATAATACATTAATTTTATAATTTTTTAATAAGTTATTTAAATAAGAATGAGCTTACCATTAGCTGAACGAGATTTATATTTATTGCGTATTGAAACAGAAATACGAAATAAGAAGAATTTATTAGTTAAGAAGAAGAAGGATTTAGAAAAAAAATCTAAACTAAATCATTATCTAAGTGGTGTTAAGAATGATTACTCTAAATATTATGATTATATTGTCAATGAAAAACAACAGCAATATAACGCATTAATCTTACTTAAGGAATATATGGGAGATTTAATTAAGACAGAGCATCTTGTCGATGACCAACTTAGAACAGCAAAATATGACCAAAAAGATATTTTTGCTGAAATCAACAAAGTTAAGGCTGAGTTAGATGAATTAATTGAATGAACTAACAAATAAATAAATCAATAAACGAAAAAAATAAAATACTAATATATAGATGGCTGAGAATCCTTTAAATCAAGCACTTACCAAATTAAATAATACAATAAGCACAATAAATAATAAAGTTGAACAAGGTAAAGGAAAAGTTAAAGAATATAAACAACAACTTATTCAGAAACTTCAAGAATTGAATAACCAAATTAAGGCTTTAAAAAATAGCGGAAATCTAAATATTATTCCGCAGTTAAGACAGCAATTACAAGAATCGCAATCTGCCTTGGCTAAAAAAACAGATGAATTACAAAGAACCAATGCGGAATTAGAAGAGAAAAATCGTTCTTTACAAGAAATACAACAAAAAATTCAAGAACTAACAAAAGAGATTCAATCAAAAACTGAAGAAATAAATCAATTAAAACAATTAAATGGTCAAAAGGATGAACAAATATCTCAATTAACTAGCCAAATAGAACAATTAAATGGTCAAATTGAGCAACTGAATAATGAAAAAACTGCTGCTCAAAAAGAATTATTATCTGCTCAAAACGAAATCAATACATTTATTGAAGAAATTGATAAAATTAATAAAAGTTTACAGGCAGAAATCGAAAAAATTGACCAAATATCTGTTGAGTTGGCAAACGTTGATGAGGACGAAGTCAGTTCAAATTTTGAAGAAATAAGAAAGAATATTACGGATATAATGGGAATGATAAATAACCCTGAAGGTGGTCCTGAAGGTGCGTCGTCTTTTCCTCAAATATTAACTCCAAAAATACCATCATTTAGTGAATTTGCGAATTTAACAGAAGCCCAACAGAACGATATATTGAATAATCTTATTTTACAAGGAAATGATAATGAAGCAATAATGCAATATCAACAAAACCCAAACGACCCTACTAACATTGGAAATATGAAAAGCATTCTTAAAAGAACTTCAAAATTATCAACAGGCGGTAAAAGAAATAGAAAACACAAAACAATGAAAAGACGACATAGAAAAACAAAGAAGATATTAAGAAATGGTCATGAATTAAGAAACGGACATGTATTAAGAGGCGGATATGTATTAAGAGGCGGATATGTTTATAGTGCTAGTAAAAAATTGGATAGGTCAAGTTCAGTAATGTCTGGGTCAATAACAAGGTCTAATAAAAAAAAGAGTAGAAGAAGTGGATAAAAATTGAAAGATATTTAATTTATTTTTAATTATGTTTAAGATTGCTTAGCATTCCTTTTATTCCAGGTAAATTATGACATATCTTTGGATACATATAATTTATTTCTCTTAACGATAAATGTGTTATGTTACATCTTTCTTTAATTGCTGCTTTGCGTTCTTGGAAAACTTTTTTCCATTTTTTCTGAATTATGCGTAACCAAAATGTTTTTAATATAGCAATTGCTTCAAGTGTTGGTAAAATAATGTATTCTCCAATCTCTGCTTTAATATAATCTGGATGTAAAATTATGTTACCATAATTTCGTATTACTGGATGAGGTGCGAAAGCTCCCGGATTTGAATAATGTCGTTTTAAAAATATTATTTCATCATTAAGAGTTGTTAATCTATTTTCCGAATCATTATCAGAATCAGTTTCAAAATTAGATTCAAATTCAGAATCAGAATCAGTTTCCTCATCAGTATCATATTCTTTAAATTCATCATCTAAATGAGAATATGATATGAATGTAATTGGGTCAAACCTGTCATAAACTATATAATGAGTTTCAATATTTGGGTCACTGGTGTCTGTTTTTCCGTGTATTCCTGTATAGTGTAGTTGGCATAACATTAAATTCCATTTTTTAATAGTGCTTGTCATATTTTATTAATTATAATGTAATTATATTTTTATTAATTATAATGTAATTATATTTTTATTCAATTTTTTTTAATAATATATAATAATATGAGTTTTGTAAGTGAAGCGTCAAAATTGTTAACCAATAAATACTTCCTGTATTTTATGGTATTTTTAGCGGCTACAAATATGTTGGGTTATTTAGTCACTAATAAAACAAATGCGGTTATATTTTTCGTATTGGTGAGTTTACTAACAAGTCAATTTAGTAAAAATATGGCGGTAATATTGTTAGTTGCGATAATCACAACAAACTTTTTGATGGCAAATAAAAGAATACGAGAAGGTTTAGAAAACCAAACCTCTCCTTCTCTAGAAAAAGTATCAGATGTTGATCCTGAAATAGCTAATGCACTCCCTATTGTTAAACGTGTAAATACAAATGATGAAATCAAAACGGCTTTAAATTCTAAAGAAACTGTTGAACCAGATAACGCAACAATGGATATTAACAATACTGACTTAAATAAAAAGGTTGATGAGAAAGATGCTCCAGTTGGTATTGGTGAAAAATTATCAACTAACAAAAAAGGGAAACGCGAGGAACCTTTTGGTCCAAGAGTGGATTACGCAGCCACAATTGAACAATCATATCAAAATTTAGATAATATTTTGGGAAGTGATTCAATTAAACAACTAACAGGCGATACACAAAAATTAATGAAACAACAACAAAACTTATTTAATACAATGAATCAAATGGTTCCAGTTTTAGAAGGCGCCCAAAATATGTTAAAGAATTTTAAAATGGATGATTTATCCAAATCATTTGATAGTATTAAAGCCTTAAGTAATTCCCCAATGCTTTCGGTTCCAAATATAAAAAAAACAGTAGATTAATAATAGTATAGATGCCATTTATTCGGAATTATAACGGAGCGATGCAGATATTATCTGAAATCGGAACCGGAACATGTAAAGGAAGTTGTAAATCAATATGGGCGCGAAACATTAAATACGCATTAAAAACAAAAACGAATCCTTTAGGCTTAAACAAACAACAGCGTAAAAATATAACTGAAAAACTAAAAAGTGTTTCTGGAAAAAATGCTATAAACCAACATAGCAAGACGTTGAAAAAATATAAAACCAGACATTCTCCGCCATATCCGGCAAACGAGAATTGCAATAAGAAGATGAAAGGAAATGATGGGTTAATGTATATATCTAAACAAAATAAAAATAATATTTGCTCGTGGAAGAAAATTTGAATACATATAAACTTTTTGTGTTTATATATACTATATTAATGAAAAAATGTCCTCCTGGAGTTATTTGTGTGGAAAATGTAACACTGTTTTTGCTTTTTATAATTTTGTTAGTTCTTGGTTCTTTTATTTATATGAATGCGAAACAAAATGTTACTGTAAATGATACAAACCATATAACAATTGAGAATAAGAGAGAATCAACTGGGTCTAATGGTTGGTTTCAAGGTTTTTTGCCAAGTTGGCCGTATAATAATCTTCCAAATGATGTATTATTAAATCCATATGCCGCTCCATATAAAGACGACCGTTATTTAGTTCCTGGATTAATGCAAAGAGCTGTTCCAATTAATGTATCAACAAATATAGGAGCTGTTCCAACAGAAACGGCATATCGTCAAATGGGAATAATGACGCCATTAAATGGTGTATCAAAAGATAATATATTGCCCTTAATGGGTCGTCCATTATTTACAAATAGAGACAAATGGCAATATTACACAATATCAAACCAACACAATAATGTAAAATTGCCAATTTCATTTAAAGGTCGTAGCGCATTGAATGATTATGGAGTCGACCAAATATTTGGCGGAGATACTGTTTATGTAGAAGGATATAATGATGCTTTTAAGATAACTATATATGAAAATGACACAATCAAGTATTTGCCATTTATATAAAAAAATGAATTAGTGCCAATTTTTAAGACTCATATTTCGTAAATTAAACTGTTTTTTATTTCCAACAGTGTTAGTATGATTAAATAATTGAGTTGTAAAATCGCTGTAATTTTATAAATCAAAACAAACATTGGAATATTAAAAAAAATGAATTAATAAACGTTTTTTATAACTCTATATTAAAAAAAAATAATACAAAATAAAGAAGTGATAAATCTAATATAAATATTATAAATAATTTTATAAATTTATGATTTATATAATGAAAAATTTTGTTATTTGGATTTTCTTTATTAAGTACTAATTCTATATCTTTTAATATATCATACGCAATAAATCCTGCAACTATAACACACGCGGTTCTTAATGCGTTTAGAAACATATACTCATGATTTACACGCATTTATTATATTATATATATATAAAATAATATAATACCAAAAATGAATATGATGTTATAAACAAATTGAGGAATAAATGTTGTAATATAACAATCGTATCTTGGTAATTATTGTGTCCAATTGTTGATTGTCATATTGCGTAAATTAAACTGTTTTTTATTTCCAACAGTGTTAGTATGATTAAATGTTTTAACGCGTTTTTTATATTTTTTTCTGGTTTGGTTTCCTGAAGTGTCAATAATTTTTTGTAAACGAGCTTTAGTTAATTTCATATTTTATCTTTAGAAAATGTTTGAGTGAAGTATACTAACAAATACAAAGTAATTGAAAAATTAATTCCTTAATATAATATAAATGAGTTGTCCAAATGCTACGGCACCAATAGATATAAGTATGTCAAAAATAACAGGCAAATGTGATTATAAATGTTCGTATAGATTTACTTATAATAATAGTTCTTGTGTAGCGACAAATAGAGGAGGTTATATATCAATATCGTATGATAAATCATCATCTCCTCCCGTATCGTATAATTCTTCTGGATATGACGTTCAAGAAATAAGGTTATATATTCCTTCACTACATTCGTATAATGGGGCAAAAACAGATGGCGAACTTGTGATAATTCATTCGTCAAATACAGGAGCAAATCCTTTGTTAGTTTGTATTCCAATTAAGAGCAATAATACTTCAAGTGTAAGTGCTATGTTTTTTAAAACGTTGATAGATACAGTTGCTAACAATGCTCCTGCGGAAGGTGAGACAACAACCGTAAATGTGCCAAAGTTTAATTTGTCGTCTCTGGTTCCTCGTAAGCCATTTTTTTCATATTCAGCGACAGAGCCATATCAGCCGTGTAATGGAGAAGTTGAATATATTGTATTTAGTCCATTACAAACTTCTTTAGATATGATGCCTGAGACACTAACAAAATTACAATCAATAATAGAAAGTAATCCGTATGATGTTAAATCAGGGGCAAGTTTATTTTATAATGAGAAAGGTCCGACAAGAGGTGGAGGTGATGATGGAGAAATATATATTGATTGTCAGCCAGTTGGCTCATCAGAAGAACAAACAGAAGTTGTTACTGATATGGGAGGTTCAATGACAATGAGTGATTGGTTAAAAAATCCATTGGTAAAATTGTTATTAGGTTCGTTATTGTTTATAATCATACTGTATATAATAAAATATTCACTAAATTTATTGAAACCGGCAAAAGGTGGAATAATAAGTATTATAAATAATAAATGATAGAAATAATTACTTGTTAGTTTGCCAGATATAAAAAATAATTTGTATAATTATATAAATTATTTTTGTTTAATTTATCTTAAAGCACACCGGTTTTTAATTATTTTTCAATAATTACTTCTTTGATCACATTGCTTATTATTTTACGCATATTTTTTTTACCATCTTCTTCAGTTGTGTCATTCATTGAATTACTAACGATTTTTAAATATAAATTGTTTTTCTTTGAATCAGCATTAGTGCAATATAAATGATTATCTCTCCATCTGCTAATTTGTTTTATATTTTTATTAGCAATTATTTTTATTGCGTTTGTTAGTATAGGTTTATCCTCAGTCTCTTTTGTCCATTCATTATTGTCTTTAATATATAATGTTTCATTTTTTGAATTAGAGCAATGAAGTGGTCTCATATGTTGTTCTAAGTTATTCAAATTTTTAAGAATAATATTAGAAATACCTTGAATATAACCCTGTCTTCCAGTGTTTTCCAAATCTTCTAAATTAACATTGATTGAACTAACAAAATCCTTAATATTCATTGCGTCTTTACAAGTGTTATTCAAGAAAAAGTTAAGATTAAATGTCTTATTTTCAATGTTCGCGTTAATATTGTTAGTTGTGTTATTGTTATTGATTCCATTTTTGAGCAATTCTATTAGTTCTTTGTTTTGAGTTATCAGCATATCAATGGTGTTATTCTTCTCAACAATAATATCATATGTATCAGATGTATTCAAACATTTTGACTTATGACGCGACAACCCTGAAGTATACATAAATGATTTACCGCATTTGCAGTGATGTTTTTTTGATGTAATTAAGTTACCATTTGTTACCATTGTTATCATTTTGTGTTTTTGGGTTAGAATATGTCTATTCCAATCTCCTTTTTTACTGCACATAAAGTCACAATCTGAACACTTGAAGTAATTGATGTATTTTGATGTAATTAAATTATCATTGTTACCCATATTTAAGAAATAGAAAAAATTTTTAAGTGCTTTTCCGAAAAATATATAAAAAGTTGTCATCACAAATTATTTCATTTTAAAACGGATTTTAGAGCATTATCGTCTTAATCTCAATCGCGAAGATTTTTTCAGAAACTATATTTGGTTTTTCAAAAAAGGACAAAAATAAAGTTCCATTTTTCAAAACCTAATTTACTTTTTGGAAAATTTCTTGAATCCAATATTAAAGAGAATACCTGATACTGGCTTTATTCTCTAAAACTCGCGGTTTCCCATAAACAAAAAAATTATTAATTACAAATCATAACAACAAAACAAATCACCTAATAACTTTTAATCGGAACGCTTTTATATTATATCTCTCCTCATCTTCTTTTTTATAATATTTATAATAAATACTTACCCCTTCTTCAATTGTATCAATTCCAGGAAGACATTTGTCTAAAGTTTCGCTTTCCAAATAAGTTTCAAATGACATATAATTGTGAACAGAGGTGATTTTGCAACTAAATGATCGCGAAAATCCAAACTCGTTATTTTCAAACACAATAATATCACCCTTTTTCATTTCAGAAAAATCTCCTTTATTTAATCTTCCTTCGCATATTTTAAGTCCCAATTTTATTAATGAAAACCATGGCTCAGATAAATTTTTAGTGTATGTCGTCATTTCTTTTATTATATAAGATGAACTATTTATAAAATAAATATTTCATTTTTTTTTATTTTATAAGCATTTTTTCAATAACTAAAAATTTATTTTATTTATTTTAATAATTTTATTTAATTTAATGGTGACGCGTCGTGCGTATCATCTAATGTTGGTCTAAACGGAGCATTTACATAATCAGTATTAAATTTCTGCGTTGTCATATTTTTAACAACTTCTTGTTCTAAAGTATACGGAAATTGATGAGTTGGTGTAAAAGGACTCCACTTTTTTGCCTCGGTAGGATAATACTCTTCTAAACCAGCCATCCCTGTTGTTATTGAAGACCCACGGATCAATTGGAAAACAACTAACAAAGCCAATACACCCAAAATAGGATTTGAATAGGCAAACAATAGCAACGCAACTACTACTAAAACTATTTTGCCTATTGTTGAATCAATCATTGGAGCAATACCTTCTGGAACTTTATATCCCATTACTAAATAAATAACAAATAATACAATTAACAATAATTGTGACATATTCTTTTTTTCAAATAAATTATTCAAATAGTCCATCTTATATATTATACTTTTAAAAAAACTATTCCCATAAACTAATTATTGAAACAATCTAAAAATATTATTCTAAATATTGTTAGTATAATGAACAAAACCATCAACAAAACAAATAAGCCTTTAGTTAAAGAAAATATTGTTGAATGGCCACAACAATTAAATACATATTTAGGAAATAAAGGATATACGTTGCTTAAAAACGAACTATCAATTAATCACCAAATCGCATTAAAAGAAAGACTTATGGTTAAACCATTTGTTCCTGGTTCGCCTGTTCAAAATCAAAAAACGTATCCGGTTTATCGCGAATCTAATAATAAAATTTATATTCCACGTTATTTCGGAGAAGAATTGTTTGGGCCTGCTAAAACAATTAAAATTACTGAAGGAGATAATATTAATTTAGAATTTACCGGAGCTTTAAGAGATTATCAAATACCTATAGCTAAAACATATTTAGACCACGTTAAAAATGGAGGAGGTGGTTTATTGGAAATGTATTGCGGAGCAGGAAAAACAGATACAACTATTGCTCTTGTTGGATATATTAAAAAAAAAACATTGATTATCGTTCATAAAGAATTTCTTATGACTCAGTGGATTGAACGTATTCTTAAATATTATCCAACAGCAAAAATTGGCAAAATACAAGGACAGATTATTGATATTGACGGTAAAGACATAGTTATTGCTATGTTACAAAGTATATCAATGAAAGATTACCCAAGCACATTATTTGATAGTTTCGGTTTCACAATTATTGACGAAGTTCATCACATATCTTCTGAAGTATTCTCGTGTGCTTTATTTAAACTTGTAACTAAATATATGTTAGGATTAAGCGCAACAATGAACCGCAAAGATGGAACAACAAAGGTATTCAAAATGTTTTTAGGAGAAGTTGTTTATAAATTAGAAAGAAAAAAAGACGATGCTGTTGTTGTCAGAGGAATTACATATCAATCAAATGATGACGAATACAATAAACTTGAATTAGATTTCAGAGGACAAACAGCAGCATCTAAAATGCTAAGTAAAATTTGTACATATAATCGTAGGTCTGAATTTATCATAAAAGTATTAAAAGATATGATTGCTGAAAATCCAAAACAACAAATTATGATGATTGCCTCATATAAAAACATTTTGGCTTATATGTTTGAGGCTATTAATCATCATAATATTTGTTCAGTTGGATATTATGTTGGTGGAATGAAAGATACAGCTTTAAAAGAAAGCGAATCAAAACAAGTTGTTCTTGCTACATTTAGTATGGCTTCTGAAGGACTTGACATTAAATCGTTGACTACACTTTTTATGATTACACCTATGACTAACATTGAACAATCGGTTGGAAGAATTTTGAGACAAAAACACGAATTTGACCCCGTTGTGGTTGATATAATTGACACCCACGATAATTTTCAAAGACAATGGCTTAAACGAAAGAATTTTTTCAAGAAACAAAATTACAAAATTATTCAAAATAAAAGTTCAACTTATGATTCAAATGTGTCTAAATGGAAAGTAACATTTGAACCAACTAATTATACTTGTAAAGAAACAACAACACAAATTGATTTAGAGGATGATGATGACGATGATTTAAATGAAGAAGAGTCTGATGGTAAAAATAATAAATTATCATCTGGTCAATGTCTATTAAAGTTTAAAAAATGATTTAGAACCAACCTCTACTTGGAAACCCAGAACCTGAACCAATATTTCCATAAGCATTTAATGCTGCATGATTATCATTATCAGATTTAGTAGCGTCTACCAATTTATTTAATAAGGGCGGATTTGCTAGAGCACTATTTGCCGCAGATAAATGTCCACCAAGAGAATACACATTACTTTGGCTTCCATTGTTTAATAGGTATTGAGTATGACCTGCTGGATAATTAGGGGTGACCATTGGTGGAAGAAAATTTCCTCCTTTCATATGTCTTCTTCTGGATGAACGATTGGAATACTTTCTTGAATGTCTTCTTGAATATTTTGAACGCATACGACTTTTGATTCGTTTAACATTTCTTCGAATTGTTCTTTTTGAACCTTTCATCTTATACTTTCTAGATATTTTATTTATTTTTTTACGATTAATTTTTCCACCTTTTAGAGATCCAGGATAAATACCAGAAGCAGATTGAACATTGTTGCTAGGTGGCAGTAATGTATGCGGACCAGTTGGATATACAGTACTCGTTGTTGCTATTCCACCTACATGTGAATCATCTACATTTACAAATCTTCCATTAACACCATTTAACGGAGGATTGTTATTATTACCTATTGGAAATGGTGACAATGACATTATATATTATTATAATATTATTATAATATTAATAATTTCTCAAAAGATGTGATGAAATAATTTTATCATTTTTTCCAGCTAAACTTATTGGATGCCATTTTTTGAATTTGTTATTATACTCGCAAGCAATATTAATTGTTCTGTCTAAATAAACATATTTGTCTTCTCTATTGTCTTCAAAGTCTTCATCGTCATCGCTCTCTTCAATAGCGTCTAAATTAATATTTTCCTTAATATTTCTAAATAGACCATTCATAAATACGCTTGTTTTATAATCTGGAATACACGCAACATCATAATATTCTTCAATTCCGTTTTTGTAAACAAATAAATTATAAATATCTGGTTCAATATCAGCTGCTATTTTAAATATAGCCTTTGATACGGATTTTGATATATTTGTTATGTCATTGTTTTGGTTTTGAGAATTTGGTTTGAAATATTTCATTGTATTTATTTTTTTTAAGCCAAAATACCGAAATTTAATTTCATTCACTTTATATGGCAATAATTGAATATCTTTTAGAAGCAAATTAAAATTATCGTTCATTAAAGGTAATCCAAATATTGTATATTTGTCAATTATTGGTATTTGTGATATTTCATTCTTAAATATATCTCTTAATATTTCTAATTTAACTAAATATGTCAAATTAATACACGACTTTCCTTTATTATAATATACATCTTCAATGCTAAAAAAAGAAACATTGTCATTTTTAAATAATGTTCCGTAAAATATAGTTCCTGTTCCTAATGCTAATGTATCATCAAATCCAGTATTAGCAATTTGTACATCAATAATACTATTACGTTCTATGTTTGAATTACCTTTAATACTTACCTCTAATAAAAAACATACATTTTCATTTTTATAACTAGTAAACCAAGCAAAACATTTTTTCCCTTCAGGAATTGCTAAAATCACATTAGCATCGTGAACTTTCTTATGTGTCATTATTTCATAACAAAGTTCAAATTTAGGGAATTGTTTTAATACTGATTTTATGTCCTCTTCTCTTAACATTATATAAATATATATAAGCATATCTTTAAGCAGATTTAATTAAAAGTTTGAAAAGTTTCCGGATATAGAATCAGCACCCATTATAGAATCAGCACCCATCATATTATTTGAATTTCTATTATTTGAATTTGTATCATTATTGCTGTTTAATTGTTTTTTTAAAAAAGTTTTCAGTTCATCTTTCATATTTGATTCATTGTTTCCATTAAAGTCATCACTTGGCAACAAATCAATATCTGTATATGTTGTAGGATTATGCGAAATTGTATCATAAATATTTTTATATTTTTGATTAGTAGAACTTACTAAATCTTTAATTTTTGGAACTGTCAATGTTGATTTAAAAAACATTAATAAATGATGAACCAAAAAAATAAATATGATGGAAATTACGGAAATTTGTATAACAAAACTTAACATAATATATTGAAATATTAGTTTAGGTTAGATACTAACATATTAAGAATATATATTATTGTAAACTATTTAAAACCATTCTTATTAATAATACAATATTATGACACAATCATTAACCATAATTATTATTAATAAAGATTGTTCGTTAAAAACCCTTACTGTTAAAGATTATAAAGTTGAAGACCTTTATAAAAAATGCGGATTTAAGAAGGCGGAAGGATTTAGCTTACAAGTTGAATGGCCAGTTAAATTTGAGGGACAAAGATATTTAATTTCAATGTACGGAAAATTAGATGGTAAGGCAAATATGGAAAATAAATATGATTTTCCGCCACCAGTTGATAAACAATTATATTTTGGGTCTTGCGCATTGGTTGGTATGCTTAGAGATGATTCAAAAAACAAATCTTATATCAATTTAACCATTGAATTATGGAAAAAATTATATGACAAATTGTTTGGAGGCTTTGAAGATTTGACATTAACGTGTGCTGAGGATGATGACGAGGAAGATGAATTAGCTAATGTTCCAAAACATATGTTAACCAAAAATGGAGGCTATTTAAAAGATGGGTTTGTTGTTGATAGTAGTGATGTCGAAGATGAAGATTTTGAAACAGATGAGGATGAATTAAGTGGAGAACCAACAGACACAAGCGGAGACGCAGATATTGATGACGAACTTTTATTAACCGAAATCGGCTCAGAATTATCAGAAGAATCTTACATTGAATAAAAAATTGAATATGATTTATATATATGATTTAAACATATCATACCAAGTATAAGTAAATAAGAATGCCTATTCGCAAAATTGACAATTCAGATAAATTTAGAGAAAACATTCGCCAAAAACTTTGCGAATTCTTTAAAACTGAAAAAGATGCCGCCAATTTAGAAAAGGGAATACATAATTGGTCTTTAAAAGAAGCAACAAACAAAAAAGTCATTAAGAAATGGGATAATCCGTTTTTCGTTCAAATTTATATCGACCATCTGCGAAGCATCTATGTTAATCTCAAAAATGACGGGTTGATTGAACGAGTAAATAATGGAGAAATCAAGTCTCAAGAAATCGCATTTATGACCCATCAAGAAATGTTTCCGGAAAAATGGGAAGAACTAATTAAAGCAAAGAGCATAAGAGATAAAAACAAATTTGAACAAAATATTGAAGCAATGACAGACACAATTACTTGTAGAAAATGTTATTCAAAAAAGTGCACCTACTACGCTCAGCAAGTACGTTCTTCGGACGAGCCAATGACCTTATTTATAACTTGTCTAAGCTGTGGAACAAGAATGAAAAAATAATTAAACATAATTGTCATAAAATAAATAAATCACATCTAATAGGTCAGGATTGTCATCGTTAATAATCCTGTTTGTTTGATATTCTATTGTAGAACCCAAATCAGGCATTCTTTTTTTCATATATGGATTTATTTTAGTTCCATTTTGATTAACATAAGCATCTGGATTAAACCGAATGAATACAAATTTTCCGCCGTGTATCATAAATAAGTCATCATATCGTATCTCTTCATCTTTATTATTATATCGTCTATGTTGATTTTCATCTACTTCAATACATAATAATGTGTTTCCAATTAGTTTGCGAAAATCAACTCTTCTTCGATGAGAACAGTCACAGTTCCCAGTCCATAAGGCAGTATCGTGAATAAATCCTTCAAAATTTTCTCTCAAAAAGTCTCTGACATAATTTTCTTTTGATTTTACTCTTACTTGTAATGACAAATCGTCTTTTGGAAATAAATTTACAAAACAATGAGAACAATAATATTTATATTTTATATTACCATATGATGTACAATCACTATTTTTACATTTACATTGTACATTAATCATGTTATCATCTTTACAATTTGAACAAAATTCACCTTTAAGCCCAATAAAATTATAATCGCCTTGTCCTATATTACAAATACTACACATACGTTTTTTAACCAATATCATACCATCAGTCTTACACTTGCCACAATATTTAGGAATTAACCCTTCATAGTTAAATGACGGTTGAACTCTTCCACAATTACATTTAGGGTGTGAAACATTTATCATATTCTCTAATTTACATTTAGAACAATATTTTGGAGTTAATCCCTCGTAGTTAAAACACGGTTGTCCTCTTTGGCAATTACATTTCGCGTGTGATACGTTAATCATATTGTCTAACCTACATTTGGCACAATATTCTGCCTTTAACCCCTTGTAGTTAAAACATGGTTTTGATTTTCCACAATGACAAGGTTTATCATTAACGTTAATCATATCATCAAGTTTGCATAATTTACAAAAATTAGCACTTAATCCTTCATAATTATAAGTTGGTCTTGATTTTTGACAATGACACAACTTACATAAAAGATTAACCATCCCTTCTTCTTTATGTGCGCTACAAAATTTAGTTTTTGTTATCTTATTAAAGCCAAACGACGCAATTAATAAGCAATTTTCTGCTTGGCATTTTTTATGTGTTCCTCCCATAATTTTACCGTGTTATACGCAAATATTGTCTTAAGCATATTTCAATTTTTTAATTACGTCAAAAACTTTTTATATATCGTATTTCTTCATTTTTATTATTATATTGTTTAGCTACTTCAATACATAATAATGTGTTTCCAATTAATAGAACAAATTAAATGTTTTGTCTTATGTTAAATAATATTCAACATAAGATAATTTATAATCTTCGCTTTATGAGTATATAATTATTTGGAATAAAAAATATTTATATTATTTTCCCTAAATGATAAATTATGAATATATCATACTAACAATTAGAGTTGTTAATCCAAATAACACACCTCCCCATAATGTATCAATTATAACAGTCATCCAAGACCATTTAGAAAATAAAGCCATATTTGTAGTTTCAAATACACCGTAAATTACAATACCTAATAAAAATGCGTCGTATATACTGCGTTTAGGTTTAATAATGAAATAATTAATTCCGAATACAAGGAATATATAGCAAATTATAGTAGCAATATAATTCATTTTAATATTGAAACCTTGAACAAGTTTAATTTGATTAGAAAAAAAATCCTTAATAATATTTAAATAAATTGAATCAATAACAACGAAGATAATAGCACTTACCAGTATTTTTGATACGTGTTGGTTGTTTATTAAATTAAACATTATATATTAAGTAAATATAAATTATACTTCAATGTCTTCTTCAACTATAACAATAGGTTTTTTAACTTTTTTAATAACCCGTTTAACGATCTTTTTAACCTTTGGTTTTGGTTCAATAACGACTTCCTCTTCAACAGATACTATTTCATCTTGAATTTCATCAAAAGGATCAGTATTTAATGAAATAGCATCATCTTGTTCTTCTACTACTTCTTGAAGTTGTGCTTTTACAATACCTGTAATAAATTGTTGTGCTTGTTTTTTATTATTTTCAATCTCTTTTTCTAATTGTTTAATGAGTGTATCATTATATTCACAATACTCAACAATTTCTTTTTGGCATTCAATTGAAGGAACTGGGATTTTTATAGTTTCAAAGTCATCAAATGATACAGCAGGATATTGTGCTCCTTTTGCTTTACTTATTAAATCGTCGCTTATATAATCGCTTGTCATAATATAATACAAATATTTTGATAATATTGCATTTGGTTCTTTCACTCTTATATCTGCAAAACCAGTTGAAGCAATACCATTTTGAATATCATCGCTAATATAAACATATCCTTTCAAATTAGGTCTAACAGATGAATATAAAATATCACCTTTCTTAATTATTCTTTTTGCTCTTGATGGAAATTCATTTGTTAATTTTTGTAATTCTAATATTTGTCCTCCTTTAACAGAAGCAATATCAATATAATTAATTTCAGTATATT
>Ga0315284_10004882_pt1 | contig 19066 bp, 21 predicted proteins | sample YL17G09_16_MG_FD_203696 | JGI IMG/M metagenome (GOLD analysis project Ga0315284, IMG submission 203696) | Sediment microbial communities from Yellowstone Lake, YNP, Wyoming, USA - YL17G09_16 | ecosystem: Environmental > Aquatic > Freshwater > Lake > Sediment | place: USA: Wyoming | collected... | reverse complement strand
GCATTCATTAAAAGAAGCTACTGGTGGATGGATGAAACAATAAAGAAGCATGCATTTGCATCTCCACCACCGCTGCAAGATAACCCTTGGCTGCCTCCACCACTCGGAGTTCTGAAAATGGCTCAGACTTGCATGTCTGGATAACACATGAACAAAGAAACAATAACACTAAAAGAACAAATTAGGTTGGTTGCAAAGCAGATTGCATCCAGTGAAAACGAAGTAATGGATCACGACATACTGGAAATGTTATCTAAGTGCAACAGTTACCTCAAACAACGTTGTGACTTTACCAATGCAATTCCTGTTCTAGACGGTTGGCGCATTGATCCTAGAATACAGTGTTTTAAAACATGAAAAAATACAAGACAGGCAAAACTGAAGTTGTTCTGCCGATGAAGTTCAGCGACTTTGAAGTTGACGAGAAGTTTATCTATAACGACACCAAATATATCGTAAACTCCAAGGAGGTTGGGACTGTGCCAACTCCTGGTGGTGACATAGAAGTTGGAATGCTAAACATAACAAACATTCGTTTGAGTAGAGCTGAAATATTCTATTTCCTAAAGGAGAACATGTGAAAAAGTTTAACACCCCAGAAGATTTTCTGTTTGAGACATTTTCTGTTGGAGAGAAGATCAAGTATCTTGGTAAAGCATACCAAGTCAAGCGTTACACACGAGAAAACTTGGTATCTGAGTTGACATTAGAGAAGACAGATGGTACAGAGACAATAACTCTGAAAGTTGGAGAGACTTCAGCTTTTGAACCAAAGGAAGAAAATGGCGAACAAGTTTAACATTGGTGGGATGATGCTGGGATGGTGGAATGAGAAGGAAACATCACCAAGAAACATGGTGGTTGACTTGGTTCCTCTTGCTGAACTAGCAGAGCAAGAAGGCTGGGATATCAGCAAGCTTTATGATCGAATCCAAGGCTTTACGGATGCCTTCGAGATGCTAGCAAGAAACTACGATCTCTCTCCAAAGGAAACTCCAATGGATATTGATGCTTTCCGACAGCTTCAGAGCGAACTCCAAGAAGCAATGAAGGAAAGAATGAAGTCCCAACTAAACTACACAGACGAAGACATGGAAGAAGATACAGTCCCAGTTAATGTGTTGCCAGAACAGCTGGAGTTACCTCTCGGAGCTTAAACTGCTCCAACGATAATCTTCGCGTGACGAACCCCACCAATTTCCCTGCTGTACCAACCGCCAGCTCCATAAGACTCACCCTCTAGGTTGTCTCTACCATACCATTCAATCTCTTTCCCTGCAAGATCGCTGTTTGCAGATATTCTCATCTATTCTCCCTTGGCGACTGGCAGCTTTGATCTGGACTTCTTGAAGGTTGGCTCAAATGGTTCTTCAAAGATAAGTTTGAGTAGTGAGATATTCTGGTTCATCTTGTCTAGCTAAATACTGAGTGAACCGTAAATCTTGGAGGCTGGAATGCTTGGTATACCTTTAGGTTTTATAACAGCAAACTTTATTGAGTGGGGATTTCACAAGTACGTACTGCATGGACTTGGAAAGAACAAAGACAGCTTCTGGAGCTTTCACTGGCATAAACACCATAAGCTAGCAAGAAAGCATAGAATGCTTGACGCTGAATACCAGAACTTCACAGCACTACAACTTCTCCTATCACCAGAAGCCCTGAGCTTGATTGGTGGTGGAACCATCCTTCTCCCAGTGGCAAAGAAGTTCCCTTGGTTTGTTTCTACCATGTGGCTGTGTGCAGGTGCTTACTATGGACTGCACTATTGGTCGCATACTCATCCTGAGTTTGCATTTAAGTGGTTACCACACCATGTCAAACATCATTTGTCCCATAACCAAGACATGAACTTCTGTGTTACGGTTCCTTTAGCTGACTGGGTGTTGGGTACAGCTTCGTAGGTTTCTCTATCTCTCTTCTTGTTCCCTCTCTATGGTAATCTTCCATACGATCAAAAGAATCAAATCAACATATCCAAAACCTAACTCCAGCGTCAGACTCACCTAGACCTACATGGCGAAACTACACCCATTTAATATGTTGATATTCTTACAGTGGCATGGTAACCTGAGAAGATGAGACGATTTCTGATGTTTGCGTATGGTAGTAACATGAGCCGAGAACAAATCCGATATCGAGCACCAAGTGCTGTGCGGATGTACAACGGAACACTCAAGGGATTTACACTGAGGTTTGTTGGGAGAGGTGTAGCTACGTTATTTCCATGTGTTGGTGCAGAACTACCTGGAGTTGTATACTCTCTTGAAGAACGCGACATGGAAACCATGCACATCTTCGAAGGATTCCCGCTGACTTATGACTGTAGACTAAAACCAATTCACACGGACCTTGGCGTAAAACTTGTATGGACCTACATCCACAATGACAGACACATAGCAGTTCCAGACGAAAACTACATGATCCGTGTACTACAAGGCGCAGAAGACTCAGGAATTCCAGACGAACACATTTGGGAAGCTTATGAACAATCCCTTAAGCTGGAAAAGTCATTTCTAAGCTTTTAGGTTGCCTACCTCAAACCTCTCTAGACTCAGCGTAATTACAGAGATGAAGAACCAACCAAATACCTCTCAGGAATTACGTAAAAGCTTATACAGCGACGCAAACAGTTCCGGTGCAGCATTGCTCATGGAAATAATCTTTGGTTCTCTAAAAGAAAATAGTGAATTGACACCAGAACAGAACCGCCAAACCGAAGAATACTACGACGATTATGTTCGTCCTTTTGTTGCTATGAGCTCACGCGCTTTTATGTCTGCTGTCCAAATCATGTCCAGCAAATCCCCAGAGACTCCATTTGAAGTTATTCTGAAGTTGGTTGCGGTTGCCGCAGAAGAAATCAACTTTAGTCCAGAGACAGGACAAAAAGACGAACACATGACAGTTGAAGAGCTTAAGCATATAGCGCTTACCAGCACTCGTGGACTGGAACTATCTCAAGCAAAACCACCACGAGGATTTAAACTACTCTATCGAAGTGACCTAAACTTCGATAACCCAAGCGACATTACAGATCCAGAACATACCTTCACGATCAGCGAAGGCTATAGCTTGGATGAAAACGACATTCGCGTACCAGCTATCGCAGTCTTTTCATCAATGTTCAAATACCTGTTTGTGTTTAACGAAGCTAAGCAACTAACGACAATCGACAACTATAACCACTTTGAAAAAGACCTTCCACTATCCAAAGTCAGTCTTCCGCAAAGTGCCAAAGAAGCGGTTGATAAAATCCTAGCTAAACTAGGACTATCTTTAGGAAGCTTGACGGAAGAAGCGGAATTAGACGAGGAACCTTTACCATATTTCGACTACGCCACAAAAGGCTCAGAAGCTTAAAGAAACCTGGTTCACACAAACAAACTTTTGGAGTAAGATCAAGAGACGATGAAGATAGCACTAATAGCTGCAAAGACACTGAACAACGTGATTGGTAAGGATAATGGGATTCCTTGGAAGCTTCCATCGGATATGAAGCGTTTCAAGAACCTGACGATGGGGAAGGTTATCTTGATGGGAAGAAACACCTTCCAGTCGATTGGTTCGACGCCTTTACCTAACCGTACAAACATTGTGGTAACAAAGAGCCTAGAGTTTGCAGATCAGTTCACTTATGGTCAACCAACACTCATGGCTGTTACTTCGCTTGCAGCTGGACTGCACTTGGCAATGCAGGTTGCTCACGGAAAGGTTGAGTTAACCGGGCAGGATGACCTTGAAGAAGTAATGGTAATTGGAGGTCATTCTCTCTATAGAGACTGTCTCCCGATGGCTCATAGGTTGTATCTCACGACCATCAACGCAGAGTGTAAAGGCGATGTGAAGTTTCCAGAAATAAACCTGAGTGACTGGACAGTTTCTTGGTCAGAGGAACTTGTAGATGAAAAGTCATTTCTAGCTGACGCGGAAGACAAGACACCGCTTACATACAAGTTCGAAATCCTAGATAGAAAACCCACAGAATCCATTTCAGAAAACGTATAACACACTATGAATCACATGACAGCAGCAAAGAACATCGTGAACCATTCGTTTCTGATGACAACCAAGCAGAACGATGAACTGATGGAGTTAGCAAAATCCATGGACTGTGACAACGTACCTGAGTTGTTCAACAAGCTGATTGAGTTTAGCAAAGCAATGTCCAGAGGAATGATTCAGGGATTCGAGATTGTGATGGTTGATCCAACCAAGATGGAAACTCATGAAGCTCCAGATGGAAGAGTTATGTGGCTGTTTAAGAGTAAAGAACACTTCTCGTATGTGAACAACGAGATCACAGAGTTACTCTCTCTGCATAAAGAAATCGCAAAGACAACAAACTTCGGTATGCCTGGTGATCCTGGGCTAGCCTAACACAGAAAGACAACTCCATGACAGAACAGAAACAACGAGTCCTGAGCATCCTAAAGCTTCTTTACCCAATCGGAGTAACTCTGGAACAGTTTACTGAGTTTCTCGGAGCTGTAGAAACAGTCGAAGGTTTGGTTTCTAAGTCGCCAAATCCAGTAGAAGAAACCAAACCAACAAAGGAAGAAGAGCTTAACCTCAGGGATGCACTCAAGGAACTAGCACAGTCTATCGCTGGAAGTAACAAGTCACAAACACAGCCTCTGCAACCATTCTTCTACACTCAACCACAGTACCCAACGATTCCAGAGATTCAGTTTGGTCAGCCACAACAGATCATCTGTTCCCCTGGTATTACTAGCATCAAACCAACAACCGTACAGTCAAACGCAATAGCAAACGACACGAACAATGAATTTGTTGAACGAGCGTATATCCGTGGAGCAATGGACGCAGCGGAAGGTGGCTCTGCTCACATGACACTTGAGTTGAGTGAACCAGAAGTAGATGCATACCTTGCTGGCTATAAGTCTGTAGGAAGCTTAACCACCATGGATGGTTACCAGTGAGAGTAGAACAAGAGAAAGTCTTGGCTACCCTTGGTTCTTGGGTAATCAAGGGAAGAGTCGTAGAGTTCAACACAGCTCAGACAGGAAAAGTACGTCGAGCAGAGCTGTTTCTTGAAGAAATCAAGGTTCCGGGTCAGCCAACCAATGAACTTGGATTCTCTATAAAAGACATTGAAGGAATGCACAAACTCCTTGTTGCGTACGTTAATCAAACCGGCGAAGCAACCTAACCCCACCATGCCCTCTAAAACGAACAGAACAGCCTCTGCTTTGCGTTTTCCTGGTTCCAAGGGGAGATTGCTCGGTCAGATTAATGACCTCGCTCCAAGGGCTTTTAATGAATTCCGAGAGCCTTTCGTTGGTGGAGGTTCTGTTTATCTCTGGTTTAAACAAACGCGACCAGAGGTTAAGTCATTCTGGATCAACGACTTGTTTGAGCCAGTAAGCAACTTCTGGGCAATGTTAAGCCAAGATTCTCAAGAAGTAACAGATCAAGTATATAAGTTCTTAGCTGGAGAACCACAGGGACAGAAGCTTTTTGTAAAGCTTAAAGCAGAGTATAGCACGTATGATCCAGTAGATCGTGCAGCTGCATGGTTTATAATAAACCGGATAAGCTTCTCTGGGTTAGGATTCAGTGGTGGATATTCCAGAGCAGCGTTTGAAGGAAGATGTAATCCATCTCACATCAGCAAGTTGGTCAAGGTAGGAGCGGTGTTAGGTGAGAAGACGCAAATCACGAACTTGGACTACAAGGAAGTCATGGAAGCGGAAGGCGAAGATGTTTTTCTCTTCCTTGATCCGCCATATAGTCTTGAGTCCAGTAATCTTTATGGCATGTCTGGGAGTATGCATCTATTATTCGATCATGCATCGTTCGCTAGCGTTTGTAAGAACTCAAAGCACAGGTGGCTCGTTACCTACAACGACTCCCAAGAAATCAGAGAGTTGTTCTCCCCATGGGCAACCATCAACGAAATCCCAGTAAAGTACTCAATCAACTCCACACAGAAGCTTAAGACAGAGTTGTTTATAACCAACTATTAAGTTATCCATTCGGATAGCTGTCACTTCTCAGTTTAGCACTACTAATACTATTTGCAAAGCTACGCAGTACGTTCGCGTACGCTTTAAAGATAGTACCTTGCTTTGTCTTTTCTGCTGAATCCAAGTTCTTTGCAGCTGTTTGAATTGGATCAACAAGGGACAATAGTAGTACTTCAATTGATCCAGTCTGTTGTGCAAGCTGCTTGATAAGTGTGGACTTAAACACTTGACTGTTTGTTACTAGTTTATAGAGTAGTTGTTCTAGTAGAAACAAACTAGTGGTGATGTTTTTAAGTCCAGTTTGTGTGACAGTTCCATCAGATACCAAAGCTTCGCTTGTATGAGTAACCAACGAACGAAACACATCCAACAAAGAACTGATTCTGGTAAAGACTTTTACCAGCGCTCTTTGCCGTGCAAGGTTGAATGATTCCAAGTCTTTCTTCAGCGGCTTCTTAGAACTAGCAGCAACCAAGTCTCCAGCAGTTAGATTTATAAGTTCGGTTTCAAGATAATCACCTAGATCAGTTTTCTCTCCAATTAACTGAGAAAGAATTCTCAGGTATTTATCGTAAGAATGATCAACTTCCTGCTGGTCTGTCCAGTTTATTGGTACATAGAGTGCAGAGTTGGCTAGCATATCCACAGAAATCCTTTGAGTTGTACCTTCGGTTCTGGCTCTGAAGTTGATAACCGGTTGAAAGTCTGATACTAGTTGCAAACCAGCTCCTCTGTCAACTTCAACAGACCCAAAGTCAACTTGGGCTGCAAGCGTTTGTTTTCCAGATACATTGAATGTCATCCTGGTTGCACGCTTGAAGAGAAACTCTAACCAACCTGGACTAACTGTCTTCGTGTTTGTTTTAATAAGCACAGGAATGTCATCTTGTTCGATTGCTCGATAAGCAACACGGCGAAGAAAGTTCTGTGTTTCAGCCTGTGGAAATACTTTTCCATCTAGAGCTGGAATAACCTTGCTGGCAAACAACTCAAGCTGCTTTTCCGTGGCTCGTGAAACGCTGGCTGGAGTTAACCCTAATCTAAAGATATCGTTTAGTCGAGTGTTTAGTTCATATGGAGAACCACTTTCCACTTGGCTGGAATCATCTTTCAGAGACACACGAAGTGTCTGTTGCCCCTGACTATCTGTCCATCTTCCAGTTAAAGGGTCTTTTGACAAAAAAGATATATTCACTCCCACGTCTGTTTTCTTTGTTTGTTCAGTATCAGCTGCGGTGTTAAAAGTCTCAACACGTACCGTATCAACCAACTTGTTGACCATTGTTCTTTGAAGTCGAGCATATGCTTTGTAGAACATCGGCAACTTTAAAATCATGGCTTGAGATTTCTGAATCATAGTGTTCAAGTAACCTATGTCTGGGTTTTTAAACCAATCAGTTATCTCATCAGTTTTGAGCTTGCCAAGCTTAAGATCAAAAACTACAAAGTCCACGTTGTCTGGACTTGTTAATGCTGCTGTGTTTGATTTTGCATCACCATTAAAAATTCGCTTGTAGTTTTCCTTGTCACCTACAACGTCGTAACTCATTCTTACTTGTTTGTTTGCAAGAATCCCACCAGTTTTAACAAGAAAGTATTGCAACATTCTGTTGATGGTTGTTGCACTTGCAAAACCCTCTAGGAGATATGCAGTAGCAGCGAATGAAAAAACAACTTCAAACAAGTCTCCATCAGTATACCTGGGCTGCTGTGTTACAAATCCATTCTTAGATTTATCAAGACAGTCAATAGTAAACACTGGAACAGCTGTAATGTTAAAGGCTCCAGCTGGTAGGCTCTGTTGTACAGCTTGTACAGCCCAAACGGTTGGAATGTTTGTAACCTGGATGTAGAATGGCTTTGGATTGTTTGTGGAGAAGTAACTTGTTATGTTTGTTTGGCTGTTATAGTCGCCAGCTAACAGCTGTTGAACAGTTGTATCGGTTACGTTGAACGTTGCTGGAAATGCATTCCCTTTGCCAATAAGATTGTCTTCGCTGACAACAACTGTTTTCTGCATTGGTTTTGGTACTGTTACTGTGTTTTTACCACGCCCGGATGTTATATTGAGAGTATAGCCTACTTTTATAAAAACTTTAACCAAACTAGCTGTACCAGAGCGTAGGATTTCTGCCAGTCTGTTGCTGTAGTCAGTTTGCTTTCTAACAAGATGCTGCGTGTAAGATGTAAGCTGCATCGATTCCTCTGTTAGTATGTTTATCATTTTTTTCTCTGGCTTGTCAAGACTAAATATCGGATGGTGTAAGAGATTGTAACTACTGTAAAAAAATGGTATAAATATAACATGAACTACTACGAGCTGCTGGAAGTTTCCAAGACTGCAACCGACGAAGAACTAAAGAAAGCTTACCGAGAGAAAGCCTTTAAGAATCATCCAGACAGAAACCAAGGAGATCAAGAAGCAGAAAAACACTTCAAGGAAGTCAACGAAGCGTACCAGATTCTGTCAAATCCTGAGAGGCGTAGGGTTTACGACCTAACAGGCAAGAGCACGTTCTCTCCAGATAACGAAGAACCAAACACTTCGGGCATGGAACAAGAGTTGTTTGAGTTTCTCCAACAAATGGGAGGGAACATGCATGGTGGCGTTCCTCTTCCGCCGCACATGCGTCCAGGGTTTCCAGACTTCATGCGCCAACGAGGTGGAAGCCATGCACACGCAACCATTAAAGTTGGTCTGGAAGCTATTCTCAACGGGAAACTAGCTGATGTTCCTGTAACACTTAACGTTCCTTGTCCAGTGTGCGTTGGCGCTGGAGTTGATTCAACCAAACCCACAGCTGCTTGCAAGAACTGCAACGGACAAGGGAGACAACAGTTTCGTCAAGGAAACATCCAAGGATCGATGGGTTGTAACGCTTGTAGAGGTACTGGGAAGAACTATCCACCGTGTACGCCATGCAACGGAACCGGAGCTAAAGAAGTTAGCAAGACGATTAAAGTTAAGGTACCACCAGGAATCCTGTCTGGAATGCAGATTCAAGTTCCTGTTGATGGTGCAGCAGCTTTGATTCTCGTAGAGCACGATCTTCCGGAGAGAATCAAGCTCGATGGGAAGGGAAACGTATACGAAGACATTGAAGTTACATATCCGACTATAGTCCTCGGTGGAACATACGGTGTAAAGCTCATAGATGGCTCTACACCGACCGTAAAGATTCCAGCTGGGACAATACTCAACCAAGGGATTAGAATTAAAGGACAAGGGGTTCCTGTCAACATCAGAGCACCACAGACACGCGGTGACTGGATCTTGGTTGTCGGACTCAAGGTTCCGACAGAGATATCTGACAAAGAACGAGAACTCCTAGAGCAACTCAGGGAACTAAAGTGATCTGTGTTCCCAGTTGTCTTAAACTTAATCTGTCGGTTGACTACTTTGACATTCCAAGAAAATGGGAACGCTGCTCTCGTTGGGTTGTTGATGAAACCTATGCCCACAGCAGCGAACAAATCATGATGGATTTAATCGATTCGACGCGATGGTATCCATGGTCTGTGTGGTGATCTTTAAGCCATATAAAGACAACAACTTCCCAGTGAACAAGAGTTTCAGTCTCAAGGGAAGAACGTTTGTCGATACAGGATTTGTCTTTGCGCCTTACATCCCGCTCCCGCTCCCGTTGACAGACTCGAATGGAAATCCGATATACTATGGTCCAGATGGAAGACGAATGAGGAACAAAGGCAGAGTTCAACCGAAAGTCATCTATGTTGTGCAAGCCATCAATAACGAAGATTAACTTAAGCGAGATAAACGGTTGGTTTCCATATATGGATGGGCGATATCACAACACTCGTGAAGACATGCAGCATGCTACCGTACGCTCCTATAAGCTCTATGGTATGTAACTCTTGGTTTCGTAAACAAAATCTCAGTAGCTATACTGGGTGGGTGTTAGAAGAATACAAACCTTCTCACATAAAAAAAGCCATAGTCAATCGGACACTATTTCATACTAGACCAAAGGTTGTATGGTGGTATCTGTGGGAGTAAACTGCTATCCTAGGTTTCGTAAGTTTCGTCATTCTTTTGACTAGTATGTTTTCTGGGAAGAGTGTCTGAAGTAAGCTATGGCATATACCTGCAAACCGCGGTTCTCTAAGCTGAACTTTAGCGAGAATCGTGGCTGGGAACTGGAAAGATCACCAGCTCTTCAGACATCTTCTATGTTTAATGAAAACATATACTGCTCTACGTTCGACGTAACTTGGTGGTATCGATGGTATTAGTCTGTAAACCAACACTAAAGAAACTTCGTCACACCCTTGACTGGTATGAAACGCCACTATCGATCAACAACTGGCTGGAATCACTACGTTTTGAAGAAGTTTTAGAGAGAGTAATAAAGTATGATCTGTAAAAACATCAATCACAAAGTTTAGAATGACCTATGACTGGTTTGCTTGGCAGAGTCGTGGGCATGGCTGGACTAGGATGTGGAATCGATTCTATAGAATTGCTGACAATAACGGATTCGATTCATATGGTATGTAACCCAAAGCTCAGGAAGCAAGCTATAACTCATTCTCGTGACTGGAGAGTGTTTCGCCCATACAGCAAGAACACATACACTTCTCAACCATACGAAGAAGTGTATACCATCAACAGTCCGTGGTTTGTCTATCCTTGGAGTTTAGGATTCAGATATGATTGTTGCTAGTGTGAGAACCAAGAAACAAAACGTGAGCAGCAGCAATAGCTGGAGAATCCACACATATTTTGACTTTATTATCTACTCGGTGATTAATCCACGTAACAGATACTATTGGTATCTTTCATGATCTGCATGCCTATGGTTTCTAGGAGAAACTTGAGTTGTTACTTGGGTTGGAGATATCGTTTTACTAACTTGACCTACTGTTGCTTTGATTCAACTCGTCCACCATATCACTATCCTTGGAGTCTAAGGTGACTTGCAACCCAACCATATTTAAGCGAAATCTGAGTCAATTCAACAGCTGGAGAGTTATCAGATATGGCTATGGAACCAAAATCTATAGAATCGGGAATAGATTTCCATCGGATCGCCCAAATGAATATTCTTGGTCACTGACATGATATGTAATCCAGTTTTAACCAAACAAAACTTGAGTCGTTCCTCTGGCTGGAAAAAGTCTGGGTATACGAGCATCATCTATAATTTAGATTTAAAAGAATCGCCATGGAAGTATGATTGGAGTATTTCATAGTGATCTGCCGCCCATGGTTCTCGGTAAAGCACTTCGATGCAAAGATATGGCATTGGCGAGAGCTGCTTAGGTCACTAGAAGACTGTGCCGTGGAGGGCGTGTGATCTGTAGGTATAGAATCTCCAAGAAACGTCTAACATGGCACGAGTTGGTGTTTAGAGCGATTGATGCTGCTTGTGAAGAGAATCGCGTGAATACGCTGCGATATTATGTGAATATGCTGCGATATCACTTATGACATGTCATTACACTTGTTGCCCATGGTTCACCAAAACAAATCTAGGCTATGACCATGGTTGGGACAGAGAGATGAGTTTAGCTGGGCGAGTAACCAAGTTTCACCACTACTGGAACTTTAGATCAAACTATAAAGCAATCTACACATATACTTGGAACCTTGAATTCACATATCGTATGTAAACCATGGTTCCGAAAAACAAAGTCCTACTGGAACCTCAGTCCTTGGTGGAAGGTATGAAGTGTATCCCGGTGTTCTCTAAGCGCAACCTAAGCAAGTACCTTGGCTGGGAGTCTGTCTGGTCAAGGTACCCAAATCTCCATGGAATGTACTTGAGCCATATTTCAGATAGCCCAACCTACTACCGCTGGAACCTAACCACATGACCTGCAACACAACGTTCAGTAAACGCAATCTCAGCGAATACCATGGCTGGATCTTGTTTACCAAAGAGAAGTACCCAGTACGAAAGGGAATGAATCTTCGTATAAAACTTAGAACCGCTGGAAAGATGAGTTACTACACATGGTGACATGCATTCCAGTGTTCTCCAAACTTAACCTAAGCGAGTATCATGAGTGGTTTGTAGGTAAAGCATGGTCTAACGTTATATACACTACTTCCGAGTTCTCTAAGCGTGGCGAATATCAGTTTAAATGGAATCTAAAATATTGTTATGTAAATCAAAGTTCTGCAAACTTAATCTAAGCGAATACCACGACTGGTTTGCTAATCTTGAATATCGCGAACTGTACAACATGACCGGTTGTAATCCCAAACAAAACAGGTATGCATTTACGTGGAATCTCCAATGACACAGGCACTCCCAGTTTCTTAAAGCTTAACCTGAGCAATTCTCATGAGTGGTTCTGTTTTCTACCAACGCATAATGGAGCATCAGGAATATACGCGCGTAATGCGGCAGCGACAAAACACTACAACAACTGGTTCCCTTGGAGTTGCCCGTGACATGTGTTGTTCGACTGAAAAAACAGTCCATAAGCTTTTACAGCGGCTGGCACTGGTATCCAAAAGGATATCACAACGCTGTGTTCTGGAATGATCAAATTAATCCGAAGGTAGTCACTGTTGAGTGGGTAGGAAGCGTATGATGTGCGCTCCTTGGTTCATGAAGATAAACTTATCCGAGTCTAACAACTGGCGTTATAATCAATTTAATGGATCAGCAGAGTTTTGGGTTTGGATTAACTCGCCTGGATTTAAACACTATAGAAGCTCTGGACCAAAAATGGTAACATGGGTAGGAAACGCATGAAGTGTGTTTGTTGGTTCAAAAAAGAGAACGTAAACTGGGTACCACCAGCTTGGTTCTTTGAAAGCTGGAACTGTGTTGGTACTTTCAAGATTTAAAAAGAAGAACCTTAGCAAATACCTTGGTTGGTACACTCGGTGCTTATATGGCAAGCACGAAATAACAATATCTGGATATGAATTTGCATTCTACAGGTGGAACTTTAATCATCACGACTGCGTACGATGCGCTCACACCAAAGTTTACCAATGACGTGCAAACCATGGTTCAAAAAGAAGAAACTCAGATTCAAGATTACACCGTTCCCAGACCGTCTGAGACACTACAGAATGGCTGCACCAGTTGTTATGTCTGTATCCCAAAGCTCTACAAACAAAACATGAGTTGCCACCATGGCTGGGACTATGTTGGTTCAGAAGTTGGTATGTGCAACGCTAGGTTAAGTTATAGAACAGCTAAGTGGTTGTGCAGTTGGAGCGTTCCATGACCTGCTATGCTAGAGTTAGCAAACAAAACGTGAGTGAGATACACGGGTGGTTCTTGGTCAACTCTGACTTTAGATGGGGAAGTGAATACAAAATGGACAAGTACACTCTTCCTACGCCAGTGTTCTTTGATTGGGTAGTATGATCGCTGTTTGTCGTTTCAGCAAACAGAACTTATCCGCGCAGTTCGGTTGGAGACTGTCTTTTGTCCTTGGTTGTTTGTACAAATCAGAAGATGCTGTTCAACTCAGAGTATACGACTGGAACCTGTGGGCAACCCATGATATGTGCAGTTAGTTTCAAAAAACAAAACTTAGGCAATTATCATAGATTCAAAAGATTCAACTATGATGTGTATGGGAATCCATGCGAACCATATCTCTTTTCACCAATACTCTCAAAAGAAGACTATCCATGGAGCTGTTGGTGACCATGGTGTGCACAATTAGATTCTTAAAACAGAACTTGAGTATAGGAAATGGCTGGGACTATCTTCATCCAGCGCGATATTGGGAGGGAGGAATGTATAGAGCTGTCTGCGCTGGAGAAAAACCTACCCCGTGGTACGTACCATGATATGCATTGTTAAGTTCCAGAAACAAAACATGAGCAGCCACAGTTGGTGGACACTTTGGACCGTGTGGGATCGCTCAAACCACAAGCAAATGCAGTGTGATGACTCTTCTGCTGCGTATGATTGGTACGTACCATGATCTGTAAGGCTTTTGTAAATAAAAGGAACCTTAGCGCATACCATGGCTGGGAGTGGTTTTACCTTGGCAAAATGCTCTATAATCCAAAGGGCATAGGCCATCGATATCCATGGAATATTCCATGATCTGTGTTTTTAAGTCTACTAAAACCAACTTGAGCTTGAACCATGGCTGGGCTTCTTACTATAGTTTTAGCCACGAATTCTATTGGCTGGAGAGCATCCAGAGAAAGTATGGAGAAAGCCCAGTAACTCAGTGGCTTTATTCGTGGAATGTTACATGACATGTAACGTTAAAACAACAAAACTAAGTTTAACTTGGTCTAATGGTTGGGTTAACTGGGTTGATCGTATGGAAGATAGAAATTTTATGTTTTTTGAGCGTCGAGCGTTGCGTCCATGGAAGCCAGAACTGTATCCCCAGAGAATCAAGTGGATTTTGTGACTTGCAACACCAAGATAAAGAAACAGAGTCTAAACAGCTCAAATGGCTGGAGCCACTGGTATACCATCGACGGAAGATATCTTTGGTTTGAACGTACAGCAACAGCAGAGTTGTTTATGCATCGCAACGTTAGGTGGGTTGTAAGGTGATATGTAACCCAGTGTTCAACAAACAAAGTTTAAGTTATAACCATGGCTGGAGATGGCACTTTGTTTCTCAGTTGTTTTATAACATAGACAACTCTCATAGGTTCTACAGTTGGTGCACAGGCGTTCTATGATATGCCGAGTTAAGTTAATAAAACAAAACTTGAGCTTCACTCATGGTTGGAGACTCAGACGCATTGGCAGTAATCTCTGGCTGGAGCATAGGCAGAGATATCCAAGATACGATTGGGAGTTGCTCTATGACTTGCAGGACTGTTACAAAAAAACAAAACTTAAGTAAATCACATGGTTGGATTCCTTATTTTGACTACGACAAAAGTATCAGATACATGGAACACTGGTCAAATCCACGGTGGTTTATCTGGTATGGAATATTCTAGAATGCTATGCAACCCAACAGTTATAAAACAGAACCTAAGCGAGTCTAATGGTTGGTGGGTGTGGGTTTACGACAAAGAGTTTCGAGTTATGGAAAATGAGGAAAACTTAGAACTTCGCTTTGACTGGTATATTTCATGACATGTCACTCATATATCTCAAAGCAGAACCTGAGTTATTATCATGGCTGGACTGTGCATCAGTACCCACACAGTAAGTTTATAGAGCGAAGAACGTTAAAAGGCAACCCGCCATGGTACTATTCTTGGAGTTTGCGGTGTGATCTGTAAAGCATTTACTACCAAACAGAACCTGAGCGAGTCTCATCACTGGGCTGTTCACTGGCACGGAGAACTAAGAACCTTTCTTATCGAAGACTGGTTTGGAGGAGCTTCACTCGAATGGTACGTTCCATGATCTGTTCTCCAAAGTTCTTAAAACAAAATCTGAGTTGCCATAATGGTTGGCTCTGGAGTCAAAACAGTACACGTTGGAAACGAGCTGGTTTTGGTGGATATATCTTTGCACAGTTGTCCATTCTATGACCTGCCATTCTAGATTCTTAAAACAAAACATAAGCAGCTATACCGAGTGGTGTTTTAGCAGCAACATCAGTGCTTGTCCAACACAATATAGCTGGCTTTATTCTAGCATGCACTATGTTAAGTGGTATGCTATGCAACACAACATTCAATAAGTTAAACGTAAGCGGAAACCATGGCTGGTATTTTTCTGTTGCGTACACCAGATACCACTGGAATGGTCTTATGGTTACCAAGTCAGTTCCATGGACTCTGGTATACTAAACAAAATGAGTTGCAGTCCATGGTTCAAGAAACAAAATCTCAGTGAGTCCCGCGGGTGGATCAGAGCTTGGAACACCCAAGCAATATACTATAAAAACACCCTAGGAATATGGTATAATTGGAGCACACAATGATTTGTAATCCAATACTCAGAAAACTGAACTTGAGCAGCTATAGCCGGTGGACGGTTATTGAATTCTTTACCATGAAGATAGATAAGCCATGGTTTTTCAACGGAAAAGATGGTAGTAAAATCCGAAACTGGAGTTGCTGGTAGAATGGTTTGTAGAGCTGGTTGTTTGAAGCAGAATATGAGTTGGTATGCAGGTTGGTATATTACATCGATAGCAAACACTTCCAAGCCGCCATTTTGTTTGTACAATGTCATAACATCTGATCGAGTCTCTTGGGGTTGCACATGAGAAGCCGTCCAGTTGTCATCAAGCAGAACCTGAGCTTTAGTCATGGCTGGCAAATTTGAACCAATGGTTATTCTTTTCATTTTTTCAGCCAAGCGATATTTCTTTGGTATATCGGTGGATCAACTAAGATGATATGTCGCTCTCAGTTTATGAAAACTAACCTGAGCGTGTCCTTTGGTTGGGAGTATGTTTCAGCTCAGTGGTCAGAAGATCCAAGCGAAGAGTTGGTTACTGGATTCTACAGGCAAGGTACAACGCTCTATAGATCCGATACTCGTTGGTACTTCTCTTCCTTGGAGTATGCCTGTGCTGTGTAAGCCGACGATAACCAAAAAGAGTTTAACACCAACACGCGGGTGGTTCTATAGTTCCATGACTCAGTGTATCTATGATACAAAACCAAATCCACCAGTTCCAAGTTACTTCCAGTGGAACATATCAAAGTGACTTGCTGCCCAAGAACCAAAAAGACGAACCTGAGTCGCTACCTGCACTGGCAGATGATTAAAGGAATACGCGGAACTATACCATATACTATAGTTTGGAGATGCACAAATCCATTCAACCAAGAGATTAAAACCGAAGAGTTTAACTGGAGATGTCCATGATCTGTGTCGTTTGGACTACAAAACAAAACCTTAGCAACTCAAGGAGATGGGCTTACTACGTTGGCGTGTATTCAAACCACGTAGGCGAAATCTACAAACACACAGACGCAGGATTGCAGCTCTATCCATGGAGTGTTCCGTGATCTGCAAGGTATTAACAACCAAGAGAAACCTTAGTGAATCCAAAGGCTGGCACATTGGATCGAAGGAGGAGTCGAGGATGTTTCTTTTCTTTAAAAAAGATGGTTACTATATGAAATCGATAGTATGGTCCGTACCATGATTTGTCGCTGTGTAATGGTCAATCGAAACTTTAATCAAAGTCGAGGCTGGATCTCGCAACCGGCACATGGTATTCTCTATAATGTAACGTTACATAAAACCAGTCGCCACTGGCAAGAAGATGAAGATTGTTTCGTTCGTTGGAGTGTTCTGTGATTTGTAACGTTAGCCTAGTAAAACGGAACTTAAGTCAAAGTTGGCATCTTATCAAAGATGGAAAGTGGATTCTGTGGTTGGATTCATGATTTGTAATCCAGTGTTCTCTAAGAGAAATCTTAGCAAGAATCGTTGGTGGATGTACTATGACATTCCAGTTAGAGAACTATTCAACCACCAGCTTTACTATGGATATCCTTGGAGTTGCCCATAAGCTCTATAGCTATTACAGATGGTTGTAGCGTGTCGGTTCTTCAAACGAAACTTGAGTACGTCTTTTGGTTGGAAAGTCTACTACGACAGCCTGAGCGGGCAGATGTTTGGGTTGTACAGAAACTACCCCACTTGGCAGTTCTTCTACTGGAGCTGGAGAACAGATGATGGCGATTACACACACTAAGAAACAAAACTTAAGTCGTTATCATGGTTGGAATGCCATTAAACATGAATCACTTCATCGTAACGAATGGTACATATACAAAAATTGGATGACGTATTCATGGTATGTTTAACCAAACTAAGTAAACAGAACCTGAGTTTCTGCAACAGCTGGCAGAAACAATATATCGAAGATGATATCGATAGCAACTGTCCTTGGCATTATTACATGATTAGAAGAATCAATTATTTGGAATATCGATGGTATGTTTAGTAAGAACAGAGAAGCTTAACCTGAGCTTTTGTCGAGGCTGGTGTTCTTATCAAGGAACTCACTTGGAAAATGCTTGGTGTGAGCTATATGCTTGGGATTGTTGGTGACGCCGATGGTATGCAAACCGATCTTAAAAAAACAAACAATAGCTTGGTACCAAGGCTGGCAACTGATAGAAGCTTGTGGTTATGTGGCATTCTACAGGACTTGGGGAACCAAAACTTGGTCAGGTCATGAAAAAGACAGAGTTATTTGGTTATGATGTGCGTTGTCAGACTAAAGAAACTAAACTTTGGGACAAGCGTAAGCTCTGGTCACTGGGTTGGAAGAATAAACCTAGAGGGAACCATAATTTCGTTCTGTAGGTGTTCGGACTATCCAAGTACCATCTATCCTTGGAGTGTTCCATGATTTGTAATGTCTTCCTAAAGAAACAGAACCTGAGTGCGTCAAATGACTGGTTTTATGATGGCTCTCTGTTTATGATTCAGTATATCAGAAAACCTCAGATTGGTAGATTTGCAAACTATGTTCGTTGGACAACACCATGATCTGTAATGTTAAAACAAGGAAACAGAACCTAACTGGGTGGAGTCGTAGTCGAGTACTCTGTACGATCACACGCCCATATGGTGGATTTGGTTAAACCTACGACTGGTATGTTTAACACATGAAGTGTGTTGTTCGTTTCAAGAAAGAAAACTTAAGTTTTGCTAATGGTTGGAGTTGTCACTCCGCTGGCAGTGGACTAATTCGAATAAATATAGTGTTTATGGACTACAGGTCTTGGTCTATCTAACACCATCAGATGCAGTGCATACCATGGTTTGCCAAGAAGAACCTCACGATGTTTTTCTTTGATGAACCATATATGTTTAGATTTGTTGATGGTAAACTTGAACGGTACCTTTGGAAAACAAACACCGATGACATGTAAACCAACTACAGTAAAAGATAATGTAAGTTTTTACCGTGACTGGCATAAAATTGCTGGTTGTTTTTATAGCATCAAACACAAAAAACACTTTCCTTGGAGCTGCTGGTGATCTGTAACCCAAGGACAACAAAGCAGAACTTAAGCTGGTCGTATACTTCTGGATATTCTAACTGTCAACTATATCACTCGTTTCGTAGAACATGGTACAGCTGGAGCAACTTCCACCAAGCAACAGACTGTTTTCTATGATCTGCAACGTTAAACTTCAGAAACAACAGTTTACCACCTATTGCGGTGGAGG